>Ga0116170_10003279_pt1 | contig 15176 bp, 13 predicted proteins | sample AD_JPNHW1_MetaG_FD_89797 | JGI IMG/M metagenome (GOLD analysis project Ga0116170, IMG submission 89797) | Active sludge microbial communities of municipal wastewater-treating anaerobic digesters from Japan - AD_JPNHW1_MetaG | ecosystem: Engineered > Bioreactor > Anaerobic > Digestate | place...
ATCGTGTTTATCATTAACAGCGCAAACCTCCAGGATGGGCTGGACGGTTTGCTGGCAAGTGTGGAATCTGTCGGAGCGGTTGCCTGGGCAACGATCGCGTTGCTGGGCGCGGTTACCTCGGGTTCGGCGATGTTTCCATCCGTATCCAGCAACTACGCAAACGTTGCGCTCGTTAGCCTCACGCTTGCAGGCGCCTGTATAGGATTTTTATGGTTTAATTTTCATCCTGCAAAAGTTTTTATGGGGGATACCGGCAGTATGTTTATCGGCGGGGCGACTGTCGCGATTGCCATGGTATTGCGAATGCCGATTCTTTTACTGCTGATCGCCGCAACGATGATTGCCAGCTCTCTTTCGGTGATCATCCAGCGGGCATACTTTAAAGCCACGCATGGCAAGCGGATTTTCAAGATGTCGCCGATTCATCATCATTTTGAGAAGAGCGGGATGACGGAACCCCAAATCGTCGCCATGTATACGGCGGTAACGGGCGTGTTATCTATTGCAGCGGTGCTGTCGCTGTTATAAACCGCGCGGAATACGGGAGGCATAGCGGATGAAGGTTGAGAAGAAGCGCGTTCTTCTTGTGGGGATGGCGCGAAGCGGTATTGCGGCTGCGGAGCTGTTACTGAACCATGGGGCGATACCAATTCTTTATGATGCGAAAAAGGCAGAAAGCTTTGGAGACGAGCTTGCATCGCTTCGCGGAACAGCCTGCGAATTTCACTTGGGCGAAGACCCTTTTCTGTTAATGGAGAACGCCGATCTGGTGGTCATCAGTCCGGGCGTTCCGATTGATGCTCCGATTGCGAAAGCCGCACGAGAAAACGGAATCCCGTTGATTGGCGAGCTGGAGTTGGGGTATGCTCTTTCACAAGGAGAATTGCTGGCGGTTTCCGGCACTAACGGTAAAACAACAACGGTTACGCTGTTGGGGAAAATGTTCGAAAACGCCGGCCGTGTTACGTATGTGGCAGGCAATATCGGGTATCCTCTTTCCGCTGCGGCGCTCAATAGTAAAAAAGGCGATGTGATCGTTGCTGAAGTCTCCAGTTTCCAACTGGAAAGTATAAAAACCTTCCATCCCTGTGTAGCGGCGCTGTTGAATATTACGGAGGATCACCTGAACCGTCACGGCACGATGGAACAATATATTCGCATGAAACAGCGGATCTTCGAAAATCAGACCGAAGATGATATCGCCGTACTGAACATGGATGACCCGGTTCTGTTCAAGATGGCGGAAAAAATAAAAGCGAGGGTGGCGTTCTTCTCCCGAACCCGTGAGGTGGAAAACGGCGCCTGCGTTGAAAATGGGAAGATCATCTGGCGTTGGGATGGGATCGTTAAGCCGATCTGCGATGCAGACCAGATCCTGATTCCCGGGCCGCATAACCTGGAGAACGCTTTGGCCGCCACAGCAATGGCTTCGGCGAGAGGTGTGCCTCCGGCGGTGATTCGGCATACGCTGCAGTCCTTTACGGGGGTGGAGCACCGAATCGAAAAGGTGCGCGTATTGGAAGGGATCACCTATATTAACGACAGTAAAGGCACAAATGTGGACAGCACCATAAAGGCGGTGCAGAGTATGAAAGCGCCAACCGTGCTGATTCTGGGCGGTTATGATAAACATACGGATTTTATGCCTCTCTGTCGCGAGATGCTGGCTTCCGGTATGATTCGTCATACGGTAGTGATGGGGGAAACGGCGAGGCAGATTACCCAGACGCTGGAAGAAGCGGGGTATCAGAGCGTTACCCAAGCGTTCAGTCTGGAGGATGCGGTGCAAAAAGCGCGTAGTTTTGCGGTTTCCGGCGGGAACGTGCTGCTGTCACCTGCCTGCGCAAGCTTCGATATGTTCCAGGATTATGAGGAACGGGGCCGCATTTTTAAGCAGATAGTAAACGCACTGTAAAGGACGGGTTGATTGAAACCCGGCTTGAGCCATTACCGGAGATAATTCAAATGAAAAAAAAGTCCGATCCCAGGCGGGACGAGATCGAACAATACCGGGCGTACGACCAGTATGCTTACACGTATCAAAGTCCGCCGCAACAAACGAACGGGAGTTCCAAACAGGAAGGTTATTCCGATCAGCCCGAACCTGTCGAGCCCGAGCCTGCCGAAACGCCACAGCAGGCGGCGGAGCGTGTTCGGGCGCATTCCCGTGCCGTTACAACCCGTGTCATCCTTACACTGGCGATTCTGGTGCTGGCGATTATCATCTTGCAAAGCGTAGTGTTCCGGCTTACAAAAGTGTGCGTATATGGAAACGTGACGAAAACACCCCAGCAGGTAGCGGCGGAATCCGGACTGGTGAAAGGCCTGAACATGTTTGCGATTTCCGAGGATGAAATACGCAAAAACCTCAGTTCGGACCATACCATTGTTTTTAAGGGGCTTCAGAAGGAATACCCGAACACAATACATCTGTATATTTCGGAACGGATTCCTGTCGCCTCTCTGCAGTGGCTTGGGCTTCTTTATACTGTTGACGCAGAAGGCGTTGTGATCAGCGAAAGCAACACAACGACGCTGCCGCAGGGAATGCCTTCTGTGAGCGGTCTGGAGGTAGCAAGCATTCAGGTAGGGCAGACGCTAACGGCGCGCAATAAGGAGCAGATGTCGGCATTCTGCGACATTATGTCCGAACTGGAACTGCAGCAATATCGCAGTCAGGTAAACGAAATCAATTTGTCGGACACCGAAAACCTTTTTTTGCAGATGGGCAACGGCATATCAGTACGGTTGGGCACACGGCAGTATATGCGCGCAAAAATCGGCGCGATCCGAACCGATATCCCGTATCTGGAACAGCTCGGGAAAACGGGCGGGGTGCTGGATGTGTCTACCCCGGAAGACGCCAAGTACAGCCCGGACAGTTAAAACCCTTTAAAATGCAGGCTCTGTAATGCTTTGAGAAAGGCAACGGAAAAATCCGAAAAACAGCCGGAAAAACAGTTGACACGGCCAGAAGTTTATAGTATGATTACTACCGTCGCCTGTGCGACATCATCGCGGGGTGGAGCAGTTTGGTAGCTCGTCGGGCTCATAACCCGAAGGTCGTGGGTTCAAGTCCCTCCCCCGCAACCATTTTGGCGGCGTAGCTCAGCTGGCTAGAGCATTCGGTTCATACCCGGAGTGTCGAGAGTTCAAATCTCCCCGCCGCTACCAATCAGGTTTTGTTAAGCCCCTGCATTTTGCAGGGGCTTAACTGTTGCATCGACATGCCACATTATGTTAAAATTGTAAAAACTGTTGCAGTCCAAAGAAGCGCTCCATTTTTGATCTTAATGTAAAACAGAACGGATAACGAAGGGTTTGCACCATTAAAACACTTCGTTCCCCCAAGGAAAAACGGGCGAAAAACGTTGCTTGAAAGGGATGAATCGCAAAAACTGCCTTAAAAAGCGGACTTCTCTATTGCGCAATACGGATAAAAAGGTTACAATAAATGATGGTATTTTGGGTTTACACGTCTTCCTATTGTGCATAGGAAGAAAGTAAAGGAATGCACAGCGACGCGGTACGGAGACGGGCCGCGGTTGATTCCTTAGGAACAGGGGAATGTCTTGCCATGAAATCAACGATTGCAGCCATTGATTTTGGTACGAGCAAAATCGTAACGCTGATCGCGGAAACGAGCGGCGCCCAGCGGTGTGACATTATCGGCGCTGGAATCGCCATGTACGAAGGCTTTCTAGACGGCGAGTGGAACAATCCGCAGTCGCTTAACGAAGCCATCGGTAAATCGATCGCGGAAGCGGAGCAACAGGCGAAAAGGAAAATTCGCGAGATCAACGTCGGCGTACCCGGCGAGTTTACGCGGGTTTATGCTGTTGAGACGACCGTAACCATTCAGGGAACCGATCCGCGCGTTACTCCGCGCCATGTGGAGAAAATCTTCGCCAATGCTGATAAACAGCTGTCGCCGGTACGCGGGGTAGTAGTGCACCGTAGCCCCGCCTGGTTTATGGTGGATGGTGGGAAAAAGACACTTGAACCTGTTGGCATGAAAGGCACAGAGCTGAAAGCGCTGGTGTCCTTCGTGGTTGCGGATACGTTTTTTCTGGATGATGTAATGGCGCGTCTGCGGGATATGAGCATTACCATCAGCGGCTTTTTCAGCTCCTCTACGGGCGAGGCGATGCTATACCTGTTGGAGGAAGACCGCGACCGCACTGCGATCCTGATTGATGTTGGTTATCTCTGCACAGATGTAATGGCTGTGGAGGGGGACGCGGTTATTTTCCAAAAAACGCTTCCGATTGGCGGCGGGCACATCGCTGCGGATGTTGCAGAAGGCCTGTCCATCCCGCTTCAGGCAGCGGAACAGATTAAACGTGATTATGTTTATGGCATCTCTACGCTGTCGCAGAATTACGCGGTTTCCAGCGGAGATGGGCTAAAGACCGAAAACTTTACACAAGATCAGGTATCAGCTGTGCTGGAGCCCCGTGTAGACGAACTGGCGGAGCTGATTAAAACCTGTATTGAGGAAAGCGGCGTAAAAATGGGTAGCTGGTCCACCATCTACCTGACTGGCGGCGGACTGAGCCTGAACCGGGGAGGGCGTGACTATCTGGCTGGTAAGCTGGATAAGCCAGTACGTGAAACCGTTAAACGCACCATTAAGCTTTCCAGCCCAATCTATGCAAGCGCGATGGGGCTGATGGACCTGATTATTGATACTATCGAGTCCCGCAACGTGCCCACGGGCGGCGTGGCAGGCGGAATTAAAGAATTTTTCAGAAGCCTGTTGGGGAACTAAGACGCACCGCATAGAGAAATGCTAAGTCAGACTAGGGGGATTTTACTGTGCTTGAATTTCAGATCGAGGACCAGCAAAACTTCGCTACCATTAAGGTGATCGGGTGCGGCGGCGCAGGCAACAATGCCGTAAATCGCATGGTGGACGCAGGTTTGAAAGGCGTGGAGTTTATCGCGATCAACACGGACCGGCAGGCGCTGTCGCTGAGCAAAGCGAGCACCACGATCCAGATCGGTGAAAAATTGACCAAAGGCCTCGGCGCGGGTTCTGTTCCCGATATTGGCCGCAGAGCCGCTGAAGAAAGCCGCGAAGAAATCGCACAGGCGATCAAAGGCGCGGATCTGGTTTTCGTAACCGCAGGTATGGGCGGCGGCACTGGAACCGGCGCCGCACCGATCGTGGCGGAGATTGCCCGTGACCTGAACTGCCTTACGATTGCCGTGGTAACGAAGCCCTTCCAGTTTGAAGGAAAACAGCGCATGAAAAACGCCGAAATGGGCGTAATAGACCTGAAACAGCGTGTGGACACACTGGTTGTCATCCCTAATGACCGCCTGCTGCAGGTAGTCACCAAGGGAACCACGATGCTGGAAGCCTTCCGAATTGCCGATGATGTGTTGCGTCAGGGCATACAGGGTATCAGTGATCTGATCGCTGTTCCTGCACTGATCAATTTGGACTTTGCGGATGTTAAGACCGTAATGGAGTCCGGCGGTCTGGCGCATATGGGCATCGGCGTAGGCAAGGGTGAAAACCGGATGGTGGACGCTGCCAAAAACGCAATTTCCAGCCCCCTGCTGGAGACCAGCATTGACGGCGCCCGCGCGGTGCTGATCAACATCACCGGCGGCGAGGACATGAGCATCATTGACATCAACGAGGCTGCAAGCCTTGTGATGCAGGCCGCGGACAGCGAAGCTAACATCATCTTCGGCGCTGGGATCGACAACGATATGGACGATGAGGTTCGGATCACGGTGATCGCCACCGGGTTTGAAAAAACGCCCTTCCCGCCCAAAGAGAAAAGCAAGGGCTTTGGAGCGGACCGGGACTGGACGCGCGCGCTGGGCAGCCAGGAGAATCGCGGCTATAATACGGGATATAACCCCACGCCGCTGGTACATCAGGAGTATCCTGGTTCGAATTACGACGACATGAGTTTTAACGGTGTTGCGGAAGAGGAATATCAGGGCGGCGCATTTGCAGATAACAACCGTACTATACCCACGCCTGCCGCGATGCCACCGATGATGCAGCCCTATCAGGGCTCCTATAATGGCGGATATCAGCAGCAGAGCTATGGCCAGCAGATGGGCTCGGATTATAGTATGAATGGAATGCAGAACCCCTACCCCGGCATGCAGCAACCGATTCCGCAGCCGATGGAATATGGGCAGAGCTATTCCGGCGCGCAGCAGGGGCAACAGCCCCAGCAGAACGCGCAGGCAGCTCAAATGCCCGGCGTGCCTTTCGGTAATCAGCAGCAGGCGCCTGCCGAAAAACAACCTGCTCAGCAGCCTACCCGCAGCCCGAATGTGGAACGCGATGACTTGGGCGTTCCGGCGTTCCTTCGCAGGGCAAAAAAGTAAACAGGATTCAATCAGATCAAAACGCCTCCGTTTTCTGTGAAGGAAAACGGAGGCGTTTATGGTGCTTGATAATCTGTAGAGGAGTACCATTTTCATCAACGGAACATTAGGTTTTCGATATACAAGAAAGCGGCCGGACCCTTCGGCCCGGCCCCAGACTGTTGACAAAACACATTCGAGTTGTTAACCACAGAATGCTCAAAAAGGTTCAGATGCCGGAAAGCAAAGGTGCCAAGGGGTTAAGCTTATTCGTTCGTAAGTTATTCCTTGCCATCCCGCAGCTGACAACACAGATGGCTTTTAAACAATCAGAGGCCGGACCTCTCGGTCCGGCCTCTGCGTAAAACCCTGTTTTAGTACATGCCGCCCATGCCGCCTGCACCACCAGCGGGTGCCGCGGGTTCCGGCGCAGGGATGTCGGTTACGAGGCTTTCGGTGGTCAGGATCATCGCGGCGATGCTGGCTGCATTTTGCAACGCGGAACGCGTCACCTTGGTCGGGTCGATGATGCCGCGCTCGATCATGTCTACGTACTCGCCCTTCAGCGCATCATAGCCATAGCCGTTCTTGTGGCTGTTCTTCACATTCTCAACGATCACGCTGCCGTCGATCCCGGCGTTGATGCTGATCTGGCGAAGGGGTTCTTCCAGCGCGCGAATGATGATCTGCACGCCGGTCTTGGCGTCACCGGCGAACTTGGACAGCTCCGCCTGCACGTTGGAGAGAACGTTCAACAGCGCTACGCCGCCGCCCGGTACGATCCCTTCTTCGACAGCCGCGCGGGTGGCCGCCAGAGCGTCCTCAATGCGCAGCTTGCGCTCCTTCATTTCCACTTCGGTCGCAGCACCGACGGACACAACCGCTACGCCGCCGGCTAGCTTGGCCAGACGTTCCTGTAGTTTTTCACGGTCGTAATCGCTCGTGGTGTCTTCAATCTGCTTGCGGATGCTGCTCACACGGGCTTCGATATCGGCCTTGTCGCCAGCGCCTTCCACGATGGTGGTGTTATCCTTGTCCACCTTCACCTGGCGGGCGGTGCCCAGCATGTCGATCTTTGTATCCTTCAGTTCCAGGCCCAGTTCTTCGGTAATCACCTGGCCGCCGGTCAGCACGGCGATATCGCGGAGCATTTCCTTGCGGCGATCGCCAAAGCCCGGAGCCTTAACGGCAACGCAGGTAAAGGTGCCGCGCAGCTTATTAAGGACCAGCGTGGCAAGCGCTTCGCCTTCCACGTCCTCAGCGATGATCAGCATCTTTTTACCGGCCTGCACAACCTGCTCCAGCACGGGCAGAATTTCCTGAATGTTGCTGATTTTCTTGTCGGTGATCAGGATCATGGGGTTGTCCAGCACCGCTTCCATTTTATCGGAATCGGTTACCATGTAGGCGCTGGCGTAGCCGCGGTCGAATTGCATGCCTTCCACGGTGGTCAGTTCAGTCTTCATGGTCTTGCTTTCTTCAACGGTGATTACGCCGTCTTTGCCCACGGTTTCCATGGCATCGGAAATCAACTTGCCGATTTCCTCATCCCCGGCGGAAATGCTGGCAACCTGCGCGATCGCCTGCTTGCCGTTGATGGGTTGGCTGAGGGAACGCAGACCTTCTACGGCCGCTTCCACAGCGGATTCCAGACCGCGCTTGAGCACCATGGGATTCGCGCCCGCAGCCAGGTTGCGAAGGCCTTCGCGTACGATCGCCTGAGCCAGCAGGGTAGCGGTGGTAGTGCCGTCGCCAGCGACGTCGTTGGTCTTGGTGGCGACTTCCTTTACCAGCTGAGCGCCCATGTTTTCAAACGGGTCTTCCAGTTCGATTTCTTTGGCGATCGTCACACCGTCGTTGGTGATCAGGGGCGCGCCAAACTTTTTATCCAGCACAACATTGCGGCCTTTGGGCCCCAACGTGATTTTTACGGTATCCGCGAGCGTATCTACGCCCTTTTGCAATGCGCGGCGTGCTTCCTCGCCGGTTTTAATCTGCTTTGCCATAATGCTTGTTCCTCCTACTTTATGTGGGTATAATGGTTATTCCACAGTCGCCAGAATGTCGCTCTGGCGGACGATGATGATTTCGTCACCGTCCAGTTTGACTTCCGTACCGGCGTACTTGCTGTAAATCACCTTTTGGCCGGGTTTCACGTTCATGGTAACTTCCTTGCCATCCACCAGCCCACCCGGGCCGACGGCAATCACTTCCGCCATCTGCGGTTTCTCTTTGGAACCACTTGTGAGAAGAATACCGCTCTTGGTGGTTTCTTCCGCCTCGATGTTCTTGATCACAACACGGTCGCCCAACGGCTTAACGTTCATGATAGTTCCTCCCTATCGATTGATGATATTTGGTCTTGTTAGCACTCACTAATACCGAGTGCTAACAACGTTGTAAGTGTACGTCATTTTGCGCCTTAGCGCAATAGCTGTTTTGCGACAAAAAGAGGGCAGATCGAACGAAAAGCGCCTGAAATGACTGAATATTTCTGCATGCTTCTGAAAAGTCCGCAATTCTTCATAAAACGATGATTTACGTAACCAAACAGGAGAAAATTTGATAACGAAATTATGATAAAATAAACTCATGGAAAGGGTGATAGTGTGAGCGATCCGTGTGGATGGGCAAACGGACTTCTGGCCTGGTACCAGCAGGAAAAACGCGACCTTCCCTGGAGAAGGACAAAAGACCCTTACGCAATTTGGATATCGGAGATCATGCTGCAGCAGACGCGGGTGGAGACCGTGAAGGAATACTACCGCCGCTTTATAGCCCGTTTTCCAAATGTGGCGGCGCTTGCGCAGGCGCCGGAAGAGGATGTGCTGAAACTGTGGGAAGGACTTGGGTATTACAGCCGGGCTCGGAACCTGCAAAAAGCCGCGAAATCGGTTGTGGAACAATATAACGGTCAGATCCCATCAGAATACGAAATGTTGAAAAGCTTACCCGGAATCGGAGAATACACCGCCGGAGCCATCGCGAGCATCGCGTTTGGGATTGCGGTACCGGCGATTGACGGTAACGTGTTTCGGGTTGCCGCACGTTTTTACGGCGAACGGGAGAACATCGAACTGCCGCAGGTTCGCAAGAAACTGCGAGCACTGCTTACACAGGCCGTATCTCAATCGGAACCGGACGCGTTTAATCAAGCGATGATGGAGCTTGGCGCAACATTATGTGTGCCGAGAGCTCCGCGCTGTGATCTGTGCCCGCTAAAAAGCAGTTGTGACGCATACGCCGAAGGGGATGCGGAAAGCCTGCCGGTTCACGAGAAGAAACAGCCCGCGAAAGTCGTACAGATCGCCGTGGGCCTCCTGTGCTATCAAGACCGTATTGCCATGTTCCGGAGACGGGAAAGGCTGCTGAACGGTCTGTACGTGTTTTACCTTGCGGAGGAAGAAACCGATCCTCAGCGCATCGCCGAACAGTTATCGCAGGATGGGCTTGCTGTGGAATCTTGGAAAGCACTTGGCAAAGCAACGCATGTATTTACCCATCGTATCTGGCAGATGACCTTATATCGTTTTTCGCTTGATCGGGAACCGGGAGAGCAATGGCTTACTGAACGCGATGGAGTGATGGCGGACGAGGCTGCGCTGCAAAGCCTGCCGCTTCCAACTGCCATGAAAGCCGCGAAAGCAGAAGCGCTGAAACTGCTGCGGGTGTAAGGAGGAAAAGAAAGAACCGGACGATTATACGTCCGGTTCTGTGGTTTGCCGGGGCAGCGCAACAGCGCGTTCCGCACGGGTGAGCTTATGCAGGGAGTATGCATAACTGTGGTCAATCATATCGATCAACGCTTCATCCGGCACAGTGCTATCCAGCGTGACGGTGTTATGGTAGGGCTGCTGCAAAGGCGGCGAATGATACCCGCGCTGTACCGAATCCGGATAGGTTTTACGCAGCATCAGCCCGTAAGCCGGGTCACCGCTGAACGTTAACCAGCCACGGGTTACGTACAGTTCCGCAAAGATGCGTTTGCCGATGCGTACGCAAAGGGGTTCCGGTCCGAACGGCTGGTTCAGATACGCCCCCGGTTTTGAAAGGCAGTATTCCAGTATTTCCTGCGTGCTCATTCTTTTGGTTTAATCCGTGCCACGCCGCTTTCGATTGCGGCATTGGCCACCGCCTTTGCCACAGCCAGACCGACACGGCGGTCAAACGCCTCCGGCAGGATATAATGCGGGGTCAGTTCGTCGTTAGAAACCAGCGACGCTATCGCAAGCGACGCGGCGGTTTTCATTTCCTCGTTGATCCGTGTCGCGCGCACATCCAACGCGCCGCGGAAGATACCGGGGAACGCAAGCACGTTGTTAATCTGGTTTTCGTAATCGCTCCGCCCGGTACCGACCACCGCAGCGCCCGCGGCAATCGCTTCATCCGGGTCAATTTCGGGCACGGGATTGGCCATGGGGAACACGATAGGCTTTTCGGCCATGGTACGCACCATATCGCCGGTTAATACGTTGGGCGTGGATACGCCGATAAACACATCGGCGCCGGAGATGGCTTCCGCAAGCCTACCGTGAAGCTGCCGATGATTGGTCACCGTGCACATGGCCTGTTGAGCGGCGTTCATTTTGTCCCGACCGCTCACTACAATTCCGTGGCGGCTGACCAGGATGATGTCTCCGATTCCAAAACGAAGCAAATGCTTGGCGATGGAAATACCCGCCGCGCCTGCGCCATTGATGACGCAGGTGATGTTTTCCATCTTTTTCCCAACCAGCTTCAGCGCGTTCATCAGCGCTGCGGCTACCACAATGGCGGTGCCGTGCTGATCATCGTGAAACACGGGAATATCACACAGCTCCTGCAGGCGGCTTTCGACTTCAAAGCAGCGGGGCGCGCTGATGTCTTCCAGATTGATGCCCCCGAAACTGCCGGACAGCAGGTAGATGGTGCGCACCAGCTCGTCCACGTCTTTGGTTTTCAGGCAAAGGGGAATCGCGTCCACGCCGCCGAACTCTTTCATCAGTACGCATTTGCCTTCCATCACAGGCATTCCGGCTTCCGGGCCGATGTCGCCGAGGCCCAGCACGGCTGTGCCGTCGGTGATTACAGCCACAAGATTATGCCTGCGGGTAAGGTCAAAACTCTCTTCGGGATGATCTCGGATCACCAGACAGGGTTCAGCAACACCTGGTGTGTAAGCGAGTGAAAGCTCTTCACGGTTGGTGATATGCACCCGTGGGGTAATCTCAAGTTTCCCCTGCCATTCGTAATGCTTCTTTAAGGCTTCCGCTTTCAGATCCATGAAGGGCCACGCTCCCGTCGCGATATTTTCACGTTATTGTAGCATGGAAAAACAGCGTGTGCAACGCACGGAAGGGTAACGTGAAAAAAACACGGAGATGTCCGTTCCGGTAGGTATCAATCAGGCTGAAATGGTTTGCAAAGCACGCAAGCTGTGATATAATGGCCGCGATGTCCAATATAGGGAAGGGGTAGACCAATGGAGAAAATGATCCGCGAACCGATTACGCTGGATGTGAATCATATGATGAGCGATATCGTAGGGTTCCAATACGGTATCGACTTTGGCGAAGTGGAATCGATGCAGGACGCTGCCGCGGCCGCACAGAACGCGGTGGAAAACAACCGTGGTACCGGTTGGCTCGGCTGGATGCAGCTGCCGTATAACCAGAGCGAGATTGTGGAAAATATTGAGAAAGTCGCCGCAAAAATTCGCAATGACTTTGAAGCGTTCGTAGTGCTGGGAATCGGCGGAAGCGCGCTGGGCCCCATTGCCGTGCATCAGGCGCTTAACCATCAGCGCTGGAACGAACTGCCCGCTGAAAAGCGCGGCGGACCGAAGTTTTATGTGGAAGATAACATCGATCCCGAACGCATGGCTTCGTTGCTGGACGTGATCGATGTGAAGCGCACCTGCTTTAACGTGATCACCAAGAGCGGCGCGACTGCCGAGACGATGAGCCAGTACCTGATCATTTCCGAACTGCTGAAAAAAGAGGTCGGCGAAGGCTGGCAGAAACACATTGTTGCGACGACGGACAGCGAAAAGGGTAACCTGATCAAACTGGCCAGGCAGGAAGGCTTCGAGCTGTTCTATATTCCGGACGGCGTAGGCGGACGCTTCAGCGAACTGACGCCCGTGGGTCTGCTGCCCGCGGCGGTTTGCGGAATCGACATCCGAGCAATGCTGGAAGGCGCCGCCGCGATGGATGAACGCTGCAAAACCGACAACCTGTGGAAAAACCCCGCCCTTCTGAATGCCGTACTGCAATATCTGGCGATGGAGGAGCGGCATGAAAACGTGCAGGTTGTAATGCCTTACGCGGACAGCCTCAAGTATATGGCGGACTGGTTCTGCCAGTTGTGGGCGGAGAGCCTTGGCAAGAACGTAACCCGCAAAGGAATGGCCGTTAATTGCGGACAAACCCCCACCAAGGCGCTGGGCGTGACCGACCAGCACAGCCAGCTTCAGCTTTACACCGAAGGCCCGTATGATAAAGCGATTACTTTCCTGAAGGTGCATAAATTCCAGAACGAAGTAGTGATCGCCGACGGTTGCGAAGAGTTCGCCGACGTACACTTTTTAAGCGGGAAAACGCTGAACAGCCTGATTGACGCGGAACTTCGCGGTACGGAATATGCGCTTTACCGCGCGGGCCGCATGAGCCAGACAATCACGTTACCGGAAGTGAACGCTTACACGATCGGCCAACTGATCTGTTTCTTCGAGATGGCGACCGCTTACGAAGGCGAACTGCTGGATGTGGACGCGTTTAACCAGCCCGGCGTGGAAGGCAGCAAGCTGGCCAGTTACGCGGTGCTGGGAAACAAGAGCGAAAAATACCTGAAAAAGGCCGAAGAAATGAAAGGTCGCCCCAACCTCAGGAAAAAATACGTGCTGTAAACGATTCGCGGTTTGCAGCCTGTATGTGATTGATCAAAGGTCAAAGGCGCAGGTGACAAGCCTGCGCCTTTGATCTACCCTCCGGCCCTTGCATACGGGCTCCGTTTCCTGTACAATACAATCGTTTCAAACAGAGGAACCGAAGTCCGCTGAAGGGGGCAGTCTGATGAAGAAAAAGCCGTTTTCCCCGCTTTGGATGTCTTATACCGGAGTGCTGATCGCGTTACAGATCGTGTTGGGGAATCTGGTTCAAATTGCTTTTGTGGATAAGCAGATGAACCTTGGATTTTTACCGATCGCTGTGGCGGGGTACCTGCTGGGTCCGTTGGGAGGACTGCTGGTCGCGTCGCTGGGTGATGTACTGGGTACGATCATTTTCGGTACAGGAGCCTACTTTCCGGGCTTCACAGTAACAGCGGCCATCGTGGGTTTCCTCTATGGATGGGTGATGAGCCCCCATTATCAGCAATGGATTGCAAAAGCGGTTCGCAGCCGTTATGTAGAACTTGCGATTCGCGCGTTTATCGCCTCATCGCTCGCGGCAATTGTATACATCTTCCTCAATTCCGCATGGCTGCTGTTTTTCATACAGAAGGGATACTGGCTGATTCTTCTGGGTCGTCTGCCGTTTAACCTTGCGGAAATCCCCGTTTTTACCGTTGTAATTACCCTTACCTGTCTGGCGATGGATCGTTTGCCCGCCTCGCTACTGCCTGAAACGCTCCATCCAAACCAACGGAAAAAGGCGTAAAGAATGATCATAGATCGAAGGGATCGATAGTGTCGGCCACTACAGCGCAGAAAACGATCCTCAGGAAGCTGAGCGAACTTTATCCAAATCCAAAACCTGAATTGCATTTTTCCAATCCGTATGAAACGCTGATTGCTGTAATGCTGTCGGCGCAGAGCACAGATGTGCAGGTGAATAAAGTTACGCCTGTGCTGTTTGAACATTACCCGACTGTGGAAGCGCTTGCCGCCGCCCGCGTGGAGGATGTTTTTCCGATTGTGAAGAGCTGCGGGTTTAAAAGCAAGGCAACCCACATCGTTGAAGCCTGCCGATTGATCATGCAGAACCATGGCGGGCAGGTGCCTGGAAATATGGAAGCACTAACAGCCCTTCCGGGAGTGGGACGCAAAACCGCGAACGTCGTGCTTGCCAATGCGTTTGGCGTGCCCAGCATTGCGGTGGATACGCACGTCTTTCGTGTAAGCAATCGTACGGGACTGGCTACCGCGAAAAACGTGGAGGATACGGAACGGCAGTTGATGCGGGTGATTCCCCGCAAGGATTGGATTGATGCGCACCACTGGCTGATCTTTCATGGTCGACGGGTTTGCCACGCGCGCAACCCGGCCTGCGCTGTATGCGCATTACAGCCGGAATGCCGCTATTTACGCGAACAAAGCCAGGGAAAATAAGCGATGGGCTATGATAGCCTATGAAACAGGAGGAACCTATGTCGTCTTTTGTGGATCGGGTTCGGATTACCGCCAAGGCGGGAAACGGCGGAAACGGATGCGTATCCTTTCATCGGGAGAAATTTGTACAAAACGGTGGGCCGGACGGTGGAGATGGCGGTAATGGCGGCGACGTGGTGCTTCTGGCGGATGCCAACATGCATACGCTGCTGGATTTCCGATTCGTAAGTAAATATCTGGCTGAGAGTGGAACGGACGGAAGCGCAAGCCGTTGCCACGGTAAGAACGGTGCTGAACTGCTGATCAAAGTGCCGGTCGGCACGGTTTTTTTCAGGGACGCGGATAACGCGGTGGTGGCGGACATGCACGAACCCGGACAGCGCAAAGTGCTGCTGAAAGGCGGACGCGGGGGCTTCGGTAACGCTCGCTTCGCAACCCCAACCCGTCAGGCACCAAACTTCGCTAAACCCGGCATCCGCACCGAGACAATGATTTTCCGGCTGGAGCTGAAAACCATTGCGGACGTGGG
>Ga0116170_10003284_pt1 | contig 15170 bp, 15 predicted proteins | sample AD_JPNHW1_MetaG_FD_89797 | JGI IMG/M metagenome (GOLD analysis project Ga0116170, IMG submission 89797) | Active sludge microbial communities of municipal wastewater-treating anaerobic digesters from Japan - AD_JPNHW1_MetaG | ecosystem: Engineered > Bioreactor > Anaerobic > Digestate | place...
GTCTCTTTATCTATATCCCTTAGAAGTTCTTCAGCAACTTTTTCAAGACGTGCTTCTGTGTACCTGTAAGCTGCAGCACGGTCTCCGTCTACTGAGCCATAGTTACCCTGGCCGTCAATTAGAGTTACTCTTTGTGAAAAATCCTGAGCCATCCTTACCATTGTTTCATATACAGCAACATCACCGTGAGGATGGTAGTTACCTATTACCTCTCCGACAATTTTAGCAGATTTAACATATGCTCTGTCACTTCTCCACGCTCGTTGATCCATTGCCCAAAGAATTCGTCTGTGTACAGGTTTAAGGCCATCCCGGACATCAGGCAGCGCCCTCCCGACGATTACACTCATTGCATAATCAAGATAGGAAACATTCATCTGGTCTTCGATTTCTACTTTTATAACTTGTGGTACAAATTCTTCGTTATTATCTTTTTTTGATGGCACTTCTTTTACTCCGGTAAAATTTTTAAATTTATCAACTACTTAATTCTACAAATCAAGATTCTGTACTTTATGTGCATTATCTTCAATAAACTTTCTTCTTGGCTCAACCGCATCACCCATTAAAACTGAAAAAACCTGTTCAGCTTCAATATCATCATCTATCCGCACCTGAAGCATTATTCTTTTCTGCGGATCCATAGTTGTATCCCACAATTGCTCTGCATTCATCTCACCGAGTCCTTTGTATCTCTGTATGGTTGTTTTCTGATCCTTTAGCTTGTTCAATAATGAGTCTTTCTCTTCATCGCTGAAAACGTAATGCTGTTCCTTGCCTGTTTTTATTCCATATAAAGGCGGCTGGGCAATATAAAGATATCCGCTTCTAATGAGATCAGTCATATACCTGAAAAAGAAAGTAAGCAGAAGGGTTCTGATATGAGCTCCGTCAACATCAGCATCAGTCATAATTACTATTTTATGATATCTTGCTTTAGTTACATCAAACTCTTCATTTCCTATACCGGCGCCTATTGCAGTGATCAGGGTTCTAATCTCTTCATTACCTAGAATTTTATCAATACGGGATTTTTCAACATTAAGAATTTTTCCTTTCAGAGGCAGAATCGCCTGAAAGTTTCTATCACGTCCCTGTTTAGCAGAACCGCCGGCAGAATCTCCCTCAACAAGGTAGAGCTCACATTTTGAAGCATCCCTTTCTGAACAGTCTGAGAGCTTACCAGGGAGATTATCAAACTCAAGAGCACTTTTTCTTCTTGTGAGATCCCTTGCTCTCTTTGCGGCAATTCTGGCTCTTGCACCCATTATACACTTATCTATTATCTTTTTTACTTCCTGAGGATTCTCTTCAAAAAAGAGAGAAAGATTTTCATGAGTTGCTGATTCCACAAGACCTTTGACTTCACTGTTTCCAAGCTTCATTTTTGTCTGGCCTTCAAACTGAGGTTCAGGAATTTTAACGCTGATTATTGCAACAAGCCCTTCTCTTACATCATCACCTGAAAGCTGTGTTATAGACTTTTCATATTTCCCTTTTTTAAGGAAATCATTCATCACTCTTGTCAGAGCTGATTTGAATCCTATTAAGTGTGTTCCGCCTTCGCGTGTATTTATATTGTTTGCATATGTATAAACATTTTCATTGTATGAATCTATATATTGAATAGCCACTTCAACATCAATTTTATCTTTTGTAGTATGAAAATATATTGGTTTTTTTACAATTGGAGTTTTAGCCTCATTCAGATACTGAACGAAAGATACAAGCCCTCCCTTAAACTGAAAAACATGCTCTGTTGCTTTTGCAGTTTTCTCTTTAGGTTCCCTGTCATCTCTTAATACAATTTTAATGCCTGCGTTTAAAAATGCGAGCTCTCTTAACCGTTTGGAAAGAGTATCAAAATTATACTCAATCGTTTCAAATATTTCATCATCAGCCCAGAACTGGGTTCTGGTACCTCTATTTTTTGTTTCCCCGATTTTTTTTACATCGTGTACCGGAATACCTTTCTTGTAGCTCTGAGAATATTTTTTATCGTCACGGCAAACTTCGACAGTCATGTTTTTAGAAAGGGCATTTACAACAGAAACTCCAACACCATGAAGGCCGCCTGATACTTTATAGGTATCATTGTTAAACTTACCTCCAGCGTGAAGTTTTGTGAGTACAATTTCAAGGGCGGATTTTTTATAAACAGGATGAAGGTCTACCGGGATACCCCGGCCATTATCTTCTACTTCAATAGAATTGTCTTTATGAATTGTAACAATAATATTATCACAATATCCGGCAAGGGCTTCATCTATTGAGTTATCTACAATTTCATAAACAAGATGATGAAGTCCATTTGTGTCTGTTGATCCTATATACATTGCAGGTCTTTTTCTTACAGCTTCAAGACCCTCTAAAACCTGAATATTATTTGCATCATAGCTTTTAGTCATTATTTTTTACTCCAAAATAGTTCATCTTCTTTAATCGTGATTCGTTTCATTATTGTGAAAGAACTTACTTCTGATGCCACTTTATTATTATCTATATCTAATGATATCATTTTATCATTTTCGCTGATTTTATCAAGCATCCATTTATTGTCATCAGACAATCTTAATGTTTCAATATTAAATATTCCGACACATTTACGGTCACTTACAAGAATATTATTTCCAATATGTATAAACATTATTAAGAACTTCTCCATCTGCTTTTTTTAACTTCAAATTTAACCGCTTTTATAAAATTTTCTCCATAATCATTTTTTATCTTTTTTAAAATTTCAAGAGTATGAATAGATAATTCCCCGGCATATGCCGAATGATCAACATTAATAAATAAAAATTTATTAAAAATTCTATCTGGGAAACTATGTGCTGATAAAATATTTCCAACATAGGAAGGCCATTTTTCTTTAAGTTCCTCAATTATGAAAGAATCTTTAATATCAAGATCCTCCATTAAATCAGTAACTAAATTACTGAATGTAATTAATTTACTTTTTCTATCTTCACCGAATCTGAACTTCAAAAGTCTACCCTGTCTTTTACAATTCCTTTATCCACTGAAAACTGTTTTGATTTTAACAAAATACTTTTATCATAAAAATGATTCACCATTGTGAAGATTATCTGACCTTCATTCTTTAATAAATCAATCATACTTTTGCGCCTTTTTTCGTCAAGTTCTGAAAATATATCATCAACAAGAATTATACATTTTTTCTTTTTTATTTCTTTTATTATTTCAACCTCTGAAAGCTTCAGGCTTATACTGGAGGTTCTTTTCTGCCCCTGAGACGCGTAATTATTGAATGCCACACCTTCTGTATTATTTATCAGATAATCGTCTCTATGAGGCCCGAAAACAGTATTTCCGCGCCTTACATCAATTTTTAAATTTGAATTAACCTCTGAAAACAGACTCTCATAATCATCTGATTTTAAAGTTGCTGAGTAAACAATTGATGGTGAACTCTCTTCATTACTTATCTGAAGATAATTTTTCATAAATAATTTGTTAAATTCATTTATGAAAAATCTGCGCTTCTTAATTATAGAAAAAGCCTTTTCTGCAAACATTCTGTTCCAGACATCAAGGTGTTTGATATCAGATCTGTTCTCTTTGATTTTTTTTAATAACAGATTTCTTGAATAGCAGATCTCTCTATATTTATTAAGCTCGTCAATGTAATCCGGATAAATTTTTGATATTACAGAATCAAAATATCTTCTTCTAATTTCCGGCGTACCATTAATAATATTTATATCTGTGGGAATAAAATTTACTGTAATAAGTTTTCCGTAATAATCAGAAACTTTTTTTATCTCATTTGAATCTATTTTTATTTTTTTTTTTGGTTTATTGTTCTGAAATGAATACCCTACTTCAAATTTAAGATATTCAGAATCTGTTATTTCACCTGAGCAATAATATGAGCTGCTGTTCCATTTAACTATATTGTTATCATTGATATTTCTAAAAGATTTTAAATTTGAAATTATTGAGATAGCTTCAAGTATATTTGTTTTTCCTGAACCGTTGTCACCTGTTATGAAATTAATTTCCGGTGAAAAATTAATTTCAAGATTATCATAATTTCTGAAATTGATAAGTTTAAGGCTTTTTAAAATCATTTTATTCAGCTGAAGTTTTTATCTGAATCGGCATTATAACTGAAATATAGTTTTTATCATCCTCAGGGATAATAGTGATAGGGCTCATCTGGCCGGTAATTCCGCATACAAAAGAAAATGAATCTATCTGTTTTAAAGTATCAAACAGAAAGTGTGCATTAATTCCTAAAAATATTTTTTCTTTGTTATCTGATTCTATATTCAGTTCTTCCTCAGCCTGGCCTAACTCAGGCGTATTTGCCTCGATATGCAGAAGATCTTTATTTAAAGTCATGATGATTTTATTAGCAGGTTCACGTGTAAAAACCATTGCCCTTTTAACTGAATCGAGAATCTTTGAAGTTTCGATAATTGATTTATGGCTGTATTCTTTAGGTATAATCTGCTTGTAGTTTGGAAACTGGCCTTCTATAACTCTTGATATTATTTCAGTTTCATTAATTTTAAAATAACATTGTTTACTGTCAAAAGATATTTTGCAGCTTCCTGAATTAGATAATAATTTATAAACTTCATTAATTGTTTTTAAAGGGATAATTATTCCTTCCCCTATAAATGCTTCACTATTAATTTCTCTTGTTATCATTGAAAGTCTTCTGGAGTCAGTAGCAATTGCGGTTATTGTTCCGGGTTTTTCAGATATAATATAAATGCTGTTGAATACAGGTTTGATTGTATCTGTTGCTGCAGCATAGATTACTTTTTTTATCATCTCTTTAAAAGTCGCCTGTTCTATATCAATAGAATTTTCATTACTTATTTCCGGGAGCTGTGGGTATTCATTTGAATCAATTCCGTAGAAAGTATAGTTACCTTTGATGTTTGATGATTTTATATTAATAACCATTGAGTCATCAATAGTTATAGAAATATCTTCATCCGGAAGTTCTTTTATAATACTTGATAATTTTTTCCCGTTAGCTGTGAAAGAGAAGTCATTATCAGCTGATGCATCTATTTGTGTTCTTACCGCCATTTCGTTATCTGTTGCTATAATTTCTACTTTGTCTCTGCTTACGTTGAAAAGACAATTTGATAATATTGTATTAATATTTTTTGATGAGATAACTGAGTCTGCTGTATTAATAGCCTTTAAAATAGTATCCTTGTTGATTGTAAGTTTCACTTAGTCTTTCTCCTATATATTATATTAATGTGTTTCTTTATTAATAGTTGTAGTAGTAGATGCTGAAATATGTTTATAAAGTTAAAAGATTCTGATTAAATCAGGACTTATTCTTATTTTTAATTGTTGGTAAAATTGTGTTTTAAAAAAGTTATTTTATAATTTTTGGAAATATTAACAGAAATATCAACAATTATTATATTCGCTTAGTAGTTATTATTTTTATTAACAATGAATCATGCGAATATTAACAGCTTATTAACTTCGTAATTCTACCTTTAGTTCTTCGATGTGCTCTTTAAAATCCGCATCATTTTTCATATCTTCTTCGATTTTATTAATTGCGTTTACGACTGTCGAGTGGTCACGATGTCCGAATTGTTTACCTATATCTGTAGTAGTCATATCTGTCAGTTTTCTTGTGAGATACATTGCGACAAATCTTGGTGTAACAATTTTACTCTGCCTGCTTTTTGATATTATATCTTCAACACTGATGCTGTAGATATCAGAAATTTTAGTAATAATGTCATTTGGTGTTACTTTCCTGCTCGACTCCTCATCAAAGAGATGCTTCAGGTGCTCTTTTATATGCTTCATGGTTATTGGCTCATTATAAATATCATATACCATTCTCAGGTTAGCCAGAGCAGATTCAAGAGCCCGTATACTTGATGTTATACGGCGGGCTATATAATTAAAAGCCTCATCTGAAATTACAATATTTTCTTTGGCGGCTTTATTCCTTAAGATCGCTTCCCGTGTTTCAAGGTTAGGGGTCTGAATATCGGTAATCATACCCCATTCAAATCTGGTCCTTAGCCTGTCTGCAAGAGTTGCTATCTGTTTAGGAGGCCTGTCGCTGGATATTATTATCTGTTTTTTATTTTCGTAAAGGGTATTGAAAGTGTGGAAAAACTCATTCTGAGTTTCCTCTTTTTTTTCCAGAAATTGAATATCATCAATCATTAATATATCAACATTCCTGTATTTTATTTTAAAACTGTGCGTAGTATTTGTCTGTATGGCATAAATAAACTCGTTAATAAACTGTTCTGTAGGAATATACAGAACTTTAAGATAAGGCCGCTCCTGAAGAATATAATGGCCTATTGCCTGAATTAAGTGAGTTTTACCAAGGCCGGTTCCTCCATAGATAAATAGAGGATTAAACTGTGTAGCCGGTGATCTTGAAACAGATTTTGCTGCAGCATGTGCAAGCTGATTGTTCGGACCAACGACAAAATTTTCAAATGTATAATTCTCATTAAGCGGTGAAATTCTATTATTTTCAGTTTTACTATACTGCTGTTTATCAGTAAAAGTTTCAGTTTGTATAGTTTTTTCCATATCCTTGAATTCAATTTCAGTAATAAATTCACATGAATATTTTTTTCCTGTGGTAGATTCGATAATTTCTTCAATATCTTTGAGATATTTGTCTTTTAAATGTCGTACTGCAACATCATCTTTTACTTTTATCTGTAAAGTATCACCTTTTATAGAAAGCGGTTCGGTATCTTTAAGCCACATGCCGAAAGACTGTTTATTAATTTTTTTTTCGAGATCTGTTAAAACATTATCCCATATTCGTTGTGCCAAGAAGATACCTCTGTATTTATCAACAATTGTTGATAAGTATGTTTATAAACATACTTATATTAAGTATTAATATTTTTATATATACTTTTTTGAAAGATTGAATTAGCTCATATGAGTAACACATTTAAAAAATTAGTAATTAAATCCGGGCTAGAAAGTCTGATAGAAGAATTATGTAGTTTTAGAAATGGTTTTTGGCAACAAATTAATCTCAATAAAAATATTGTATAACAAAAAAGTGAAAATCTCTTGATAACGTATTTATAATCTGTTTATAACACTATATTTATGTTGATAAAGTGTTAATAATATGTTTGTATAGATAATCCGAAATTATTTTGGAGATTTAATGGAAATAGATAAAAAGCAGAAAATCGAATTATCTGATCTTGAAAAAAAATATCTGCAGTCAAGAACTGATTATTACAGGTTTGTAATAAGGAATGAAGATAAAGCTATACTTGCCAGGTTTGGTAAAATTCCCGATAACTGGGATACTTATAAGCAATCTGACGGGATCTATCTGACAGAAGTCGTTAAAACAAGGCTGAGTGATGTAAAAAAGAAAAAGTCCTGGGAGCTTAAACTTCAAAGTTTATATTTTTTCTTTGTTACCAATGTAGAGGATAAATTACTCTCTGTATTTCAGCAGCGCGATATTGACGAAGAGGAATTAAATGAGACTGTAGATTCTATCTCGAATCTTATACTGGAAATAGATGATGAACTGCTGAATATTAAATATCTGCTTTTAACTATGGCTAAACGATCTATCAGTGATTTTTATTACCTTGTGTCTGCGTATTGTAAATTTGTTTTTAAAAGGAATTTTAATTACGAAAAGGATATTAAACTTCTTCTTGAAGAAACTATTAAAATTTTTAAAATATATAATTTCACAAACCGGAACATTGTAAACTTACTGAAAACTAACGAGGAAATATCAGGGCTTTTCACAAAGAGCAGCAATGAATTCGGATGGCGCATGAATGAATTTGCAGTTAAAAATTATTTTGAGAAATCAAACCAGGCTGTGAAAATAATTGAATTAAATAAATTAGTCCGATCAGCTTATGAATATAAAAAAAATCTTTTGAATTACTATTCTTTTTTAAAATTTTATTATAATGAAAATGATGGTAAATTATTCAGGCTTAATTTTATTAATGAATCTTTAAAAATTAAACTGGATGAAAATAAAATTACTAAAGAGGTTTTTGATTCCTACCAGTTAATAAGAGAAAGTTTTATTAATTACAAAAATCAGTTTGAAGCTGTAGGATTAATAGGATTTGGTTCTGAAAAATTATCCTACTATGAACTTCTTGATTTAATATTTAAGTTATGCAAAATAATTGAATTTTATTATTTAAGAAATATGAAATATGAAGCTCTGCAGTTGTTTAGAAATGACATTCTTTTTTATGTTGAAAAAGAAGTACTTACATTGAACGGTTAATTAATGTTATTATTTTTTTAATTTATTAAGTTCTTTTATATGCCCGCTGATTTCTTTATTAAAAGGGAGCATCGACGCTGCTGATTTCAGATGTTTTTCCGCTTCTTTATAATTGCCGAGTTTCAGATAAACATATCCGATTGTGTCGTTGTAAGCAGGATTTAACTTATTTTTCTGGTATACGAACTTTGCGATTTTCAAAGCGCTGTTTAATTCAATACCGAGAGACGCCATAAGGTATGATGTGGAGTTCAGGCTGTTGATGTTCGATCTGTCATAGCGGAAAATTTCACGGTATGCTTTCAGTGCTTCTTTCAGTTCACCTTTTTTTTCAAGACAGTATCCTCTCATGTTCAGCGCGTGAATATCTGATTTAAAATCTGTGATAACTTCGTTAAGGTAACTCAATGCCTCTTCGTATATTTCATTCTGTATAAGACAGAACGCGATATTTTTTTTAACCACAGCGGCGTTTATGAATGATGTTCTAAGAAGAAGAACCTGCTTAAAATAATCATGAGCTGTTTTGTACAGGCCTTTTCTGCAATAAACAATTCCTAGATTAAACAGAATTTCCGGATTTTCTCTATCTATCATTTCAGCTCTTTTAAGTTCATCAATAGCCGAATCTAAATCTCCGGCAAAGAGATCATTTAGAGCTGTTTTTTTTATAGTATTTAAAATATTGTTTATATCATCCATAAAATTACTGGTTTTGAAATTTACTTAACAGATTATAATCTGTTGAATCTATAGACATTGGTGTAATTGAAATATAAGAATTTTCAAGAGCAAAACTATCGTTCCATGGTAAATTTTCTGTTTCGATGATTCCGTAAAGTTTCATGCTGATTTGATCAGGATCATTTGTTGCAGACTGTACATACCTGTCTTTATATGTCCTTTTTGATAATTTAGTATACTTAATTCCTTTTACCTGGTCAGCAGGCAGATTAGGATAATTTATATTCAGATAAACATTTGCAGGGATAGTTTCAGTCCGGAGAAAGTTTTTTATAAAAATGCCTGTTTCAATTAAAAACGGCGATGCTGCATGAAAGCTGTCTATCGAAACTGCAAGCGCCGGTTTACCGAATATAAATGCTGTCCTTGCTCCCGCGACTGTTCCGGAAAAATGGATGTCATCTCCAAGATTCGGCCCATGATTAATTCCTGATATAACAAGATCAATTTCCGGGATAATATCGGAATGAATTCCAATACTTACACAATCAGCAGGATAACCTGATATGGAAAAAGAGTTTTCACCTTTTTTTGTTACTAAGACTTCATCTCTCATGGTAAAGATGTTGGAGCAGGCGCTCCTCTCTCTATCAGGCGCAATTATGTATACATCGTGGTCTGCAGACAGTGTATCCCGAAGAAGCTGTATGCCTTCAGCTTCAATTCCATCGTCATTTGTTAATAATATTTTCATCTTCTGCTCATTTTTTTTAATATTTTATAGTGTAATTTTCTGTATATTTTAATGTCAAGTATAGATTGAATTTTTTGATTTTAATGACGTAAGATGAATTATAAAATTTTGATTTGATTTTTTTAATTATTTAGATATATTTGAGCAATAGATTATTTTTATTAGAATAATTAATTTAATTTTTAATGGAGGCTTGTTGTGAAAAATATTTTTAAAGTTTTTATTATAACTGCATCGATTGTTTTATTTGTTAATGTAAACAGTTTTGCCCTTGTTGATGGAGCAGTATGGGGCGGCTATGGATTCAGCGGTAAAGTAGAAGGAAATTCAGACATGGATCCTAAGTCTGCAGACTATGGATTTAAAGCACACTATAATACATCACTCTTACCATTAATTGAATTGGGGCTTGGCGGTTATTATCAATACTCAAAAATTAAACTTGATTTAACCGGTACTGATGACTGGACAAGAAACTCAGCCGGTTTTGATGGGAATCTTATACTTTCTCTTCCGATTATTCATCCTTATGTAAGAGGTACTTATGCTTTCTGGGATAAACTGAAAACAGATCAAACTACTGATACTGAAAAATTTAAGGCTTACGGTTATGGTGCAGGACTTGAAGTTACCGTTTTTCCTTTTTTAAGAATTTTCGGTGAATATATGTTTGAAAAAACAGATCACGATGGTTATTTAAAAATGAATTCAGTAAATTTCGGTTTGAAAGCTGACATTTAATAAATTTTTAATATTGAAAAATTATTAAAACCGGATACACTTTCATTAAAGTTATCCGGTTTTTTATTGAGGTTGAAGCGGTTCCAGGTAATGCTTTAAAAATTGCAGAGAGGTATAGTATTACTGCAGCTCATATTAAAATGCTCTATGCATTGTTATCAATTATTAACGTGAAAACTCCGGCATCTGAAAAATAATATTAAATTTTTATTACATATAATATTTACTATTTCTTTATTTTTTCTTTAAAATTTATCTTATTATATAATTAAACATATTATCTGTTTAGAATGTTTAATGGATATAACCGAAAATGAATGATGAAAAAATAAAGATAAGACTAAAAAGGCGAAGTATAATTTTTGATATACTGATTGAAAAATTTTTCTTTATAATCGGCCTTTCCTCTCTGCTTGTACTTTTAACAATCATGATTTTCCTTATCAAGGAAGGTCTCCCCCTATTTAAAGAGATAAGTATTTCTGATTTTATATTCGGGCAGGAATGGTATCCGACAAGTGGTAACCCCAGGTTCGGGATTCTTCCGCTGATAATTTCTTCTCTTTATATTACTATAATTGCCTCGCTGATTGCAATTCCGTTAAGCCTTTCTGTGGCAATATATATTTCTGAACTTGCAGGCAGTACCCTGAGAGAGATCGTTAAACCGGTTGTTGAGATAATTGCTTCAATACCCTCTGTTATAGTCGGGTTTTTCGGTATGGTTGTCGTTGCGCCGTTTCTTATGACTCATTTTAATATTGATTCAGGGCTTAACCTGCTTAACGCTTCCCTGATGCTTGCTTTCATGGCTATTCCGACAATCGCGAGTATTTCAGAAGATGCAATCTCATCCGTCCCCATGAGCTTAAAAGAAGCTTCATATGCGCTTGGAGCGAACAGATGGCAGACTATAATCCATGTAACTATTCCCGCGTCTTTATCCGGAATATGGACTGCAATAATTCTAGGTGTCTCGAGAGTAATCGGTGAAACAATGATTGTACTCATGGTGGCAGGAGGTGCAGCTGTTATCCCAAACTCAATCTTCAGCCCGGTGAGGCCGCTGACTTCAAATATCGCAGCTGAAATGGCGGAAGCATCAGTTGGAGGAACACACTACAGGGCGCTTTTTGCAATAGGTATTATTCTTTTTGTGATTACATTTATGTTTAATATAATAGCTGATTATTTATCAAATAAATATAAATTTAAGGCAAGTTAGTATAGTAATGAAAACGAAAGCAATCATAATTCAGAATACAGGTTTTCTTTTAATACGGACAGGCACGCTCATTGTTATAATGTCCCTTTTTGTAATGCTCGGATACATTTTCTACAAAGGATTCCCGGCTCTTTCATGGGAATTCTTTACCGAGATGCCGAAAAATGAAATGACCGGAGGAGGTATCTTCCCGGCCATCGTTGGGACTTTTTATCTTATGTTAGGATCTTCGTTGATCTCTATACCGGTAGGTGTAATAACCGCAATTTATCTTACTGAATACGCAAAGAACCCGGGAATTGTGAAAATAATAAGGTTAGGTATTAACAATCTTGCAGGTGTACCATCTGTAGTATTCGGATTATTCGGATTAAGTTTATTTGTTATATTTTTAGGTTTTGGCACTTCAATTCTTGCCGGCTCACTGACACTTGGGCTTCTTAACCTTCCGGTAATTATAAGATCTACTGAGGAATCTCTGCAGGTAGTCCCGGGGACATACCGTGAAGCTTCTCTTTCACTTGGCGCAACAAAATGGCAGACAATTTACAAAGTAATATTGCCTAATGCTCTTCCGGGAATTATGACAGGAATAATGCTTTCGCTCGGCCGTGCCGCAGGTGAAACGGCTCCTGTTATGTTTACAGCAGCTGCGTTCTATACGCCCGATCTTCCGGTATCAGTGTTTAACGAAATAATGGCTCTTCCGTATCACATATATGTAATGGCTACTGCCGGTACACATATACAGGCTACCAGGCATCTGCAGTACGGTACAGCAATTGTACTGATCGCGCTGGTACTTGTATTGAATATGACAGGTTTAATTCTGAGATACAAATTCAGAAAAAATCTTAAATAAACCTGTAAATCAATGCTATAATAAACGGAACAAGTATTGTAAGCACAACACCGCTGAAGACAGATATCACTGCATAATCCTTACCCGAATATTTTGCAATTACGGGAAGAGTTGTATCCATGGATGTAGCGCCTCCGGATGCAATTGGGGCAAGTTTGCCGAAATATCTTACGAGAAGCGGAGTTGCAAGAAGTGTAAATATTTCACGGGAAATATTAGCAAGAAGTGCCATGACGCCGAGAGTATCGTTTCTCATTTTTGAAATAATAATACTGGAAAGGCTGTAATAACCAAAACCAGAACCGATCGCCATTGAATCAAGGGCACCAACATCTTCTAAAAAAAATGAACAGATATATGTCCCTGAAAGTGTTCCCGCAATTACAATAAAAGGAACAACGAGTATTTTTAAATTCATTTTTTTAAGAGTACCCCAGACGTTTGAATCAGCGCCTATCCCAATCCCCACGAGAAACATTAGCAGATAAAGGGCATATATACTTGGATCATTGATCTGCAGAAAATTTAAAGAAATGCCGTAAATGCCGGCAATTAGCCCAACGGAAAAAAATAAGACTATAATTAAACTTCCCATTATAAAGTCTCATCTTTTTTAAAGAAGAATTTATAAGCGATGAAAGAGAGTAATACGCTTCCTGTTATTCCTGATATAGTCAGAAGAATTGAATTGAATCCGATTTGTGCAAAATTATTTATAATCATTTCATTATTGCCTATTGATAAACCGAGCAGAAAAAGGAGAAGATAAATCGACCATCCCGCGAGTTTATCAGCAATAGTTATTATTGACCGTCTCCTTCTGAAAATGTAGCCAAGAATAATACCGGAAAACATGATAATTAGAATTTCAATCATATATAATACCTTTTTTCAGATAATTAACCGGAAAAACTTTATATTACTTTTTTCAGGATGTTATTTTTAAAGTCAACTTATTATCACCGGCCAGTTTTTATATAAAGGTAACAGAATAGTAACAGGTGGTAATCCTGCTCTCCGCAGCGCAGTATTATCAGTTTTGAGTAATTACATATGCAGGCTCATCAATTATTATAAAAATGATTTTACTATTTATGTTTGTTTAATAAAGTAACCGATATAACATGATGGTTAATTATAAAAATGCATATTACCCGTTTTAATTAAGGATCAAAAAAGCATAATTGAAATTAATCACCGGATACTTTATAATTATTTATGAGGGACAGGAAAATAGTGAAACACCATTCATCACACAAAATTTTTAATTTAATTATGCGGCTTAAAAATCAGAGAATTTACAAATGGATATATAGACACCCGCATCTATCAATGATGATTCTGGCTTTAACGGCTATTATTATTTTATATATTTTTATAAGCTTTGTATTTAATTATGTAATTTAGTGTATAATAAAAAAATGAGATTTAATATACCATTTTTAAAATTTTTTTTCTGCATGATATTAATGATTCAGGTTTTAATACCGTTCGATTCCTATCCGGATATTTTTCATAATGAATTTCCTTCGGAATATAAATACAGGTATAGCGGTGTAAGTATTAAAACTGTTAATGGAAAGTTTTATGCTTATATAGTTCTTCTATTCAATGAAAATCCGCATTTTGTAAACCTTATCCAGAAAGGTACAGTTTCACTAAAAGAGATTGGAGTGGAAGGCTTTCATGTTAAGGCATACCGGAGCTATCTGACAACTATCCAGGATGCCAAACACCTTGAAGAATGCGAATTAATTCTTAAAGTTTTTCTTGAACCTGACCTGTTCAGTGATACATTTCTGCGTCAGCTGGAGAACAATTTAGCAAAAAGAAATATTATTTTGAAATTCTATAGAGAAGGGGTTTTTAAAGGGGCTCAGATAACTCTCGATTATTGTATCTACGGAGAGAAAATAAAAATAGATATAAGACATCCTCTCTTTGATTCGAATGATGAGATGTATTACATAAAACCATATATTTACTACGATGAGTTTTCCACAAGCAATTCCACTTTTTATTATGATATGATTTATATTAACCCTGATGAAGTAAACAATGATTATATAATCGCAAAAAATATTATTAACGGCAAAGATGTTAAGTCTATGTTTTTTGTCGGATCAAAAGTAAGTGAAGATATAAGGCATTGCCTGTTAATGGCATTTAAGGATAATTCTTCAATTAGAAGTGAAATATGGAAGATGTTTGTTGTTCATGAGCTTACACATAAAATAATGAACAATCAGTTTAATAATTATGACCAGATTACTGGAGAGGAGATATCACTTTCCAGTACAGTATATTCAAATCCGTATCTGGGACTATCAGTAATGTACAGTTATCTCAATTACGGGAAGATGAATCCTCACAGAATGGCTGCGATGAATTATATTACTTATATTTCCGAAGCATCAGGGAATAAGGATTTTATTAATAATCCCGGAAATGTTAAAAACATACCCATTGACAAGCTGAAAGAATTTACAAAAAATCATTTTCATTATTGCGTTAATAAACTGAAGCAGGGAAGATAACTAATTCCGCAGCGCGTTAAGGCCTGATGGCAGGGCCAATATTAAATTAGCCCGTCAGCTGTAAAAAATTTGTAATATTTGTAATA
>Ga0116170_10003285_pt1 | contig 15165 bp, 15 predicted proteins | sample AD_JPNHW1_MetaG_FD_89797 | JGI IMG/M metagenome (GOLD analysis project Ga0116170, IMG submission 89797) | Active sludge microbial communities of municipal wastewater-treating anaerobic digesters from Japan - AD_JPNHW1_MetaG | ecosystem: Engineered > Bioreactor > Anaerobic > Digestate | place...
ATCTAAGCATAAAATTTACGCAGGATCTGCCACCTTTGGAAAAATCCATTTTGGAATTGTCATTCAACGAAAAAAAGACCCTTAAAGAAATTGCCCAAATTTTAAATATCAGTGTGGAACGCGTTAATCAGCACAAGAAAAAAGCCCTCCGCCGCCTAAAAAAACATTACTCTTAAAGGTAATAAGATTATTGCATATAAAACTGAGGACAATGCCCTTTAATTATTTTATAAAAATTCAGGAGACGCGCTATAACTTTTGCAGTGCTACATTCTTCAAATTTAACAATCACTTTCCTAATAAAATTCCCATATTTTTGTCTAATGTCTTCCTTGCTTGAAGCCATTAATCTATCGTTTAACATACCTTAATCAAGCGTTAATTATTAACGCTTGATTAAGGTTAGATTAACACTTGATTGACGCTTTGAAGTAAGGGCGAAAAGCGGAGTTTGCATCCAATATGCAATTTGTATTAAAGTAGCAAATAGTTTAGGATAGATAAACATATTAGGATAAGGCATAATATCAACCTAAAATTATACAGTTCAGGGAAAATAAGTTAAAAAAATCCTTTCTTAGCAAATAAACTGAAGATTACTAACGGACTTAATCTAACTTATGCAGTTACAAACCGGAATTGCTTACAAAATTGTGCTTACGGCTAATATTCAGAAGTTTGGATAGTATAAGTTTCTACTGCATAAAAATTAAAAAAAATCATAACATAACTAAATGATGAAATGTTAATATTGAAACCCTCTATTAGAATAAAACAGTTGAGAAAATTACCGGGCAACTTCTGATTTTTCAGTAATTAAGGAAGTGTTAAATTCTTATTTTATCACCAAGATAAGTCATTTTTCTTTGTTTAGTCAGCAAATCGGAATATGGCAACCCAATTTTGACAGCTTGGCTTAACTGTAATTATTCAGATTTTTTGTCTATGTTATGCTTAATAACCTTTCCTTGCGCGAGAAAAATAGTATTTTCTGCTATATTGGTAGAGAGGTCGCCAATTCTTTCCAGATTTTTAGCTATGCGCAAAATATGGAGATAGAGGTCTATTGGTAATGGATTTTCCCTGATTAGTTTTACCAGATGCTTGTAAATATTACGATTATACTCATCAACGATATTATCGGCATCGCAAACCTGGCGTGAAAGTTCATAGTCCTCTCTGGTAAAAGCATAAAGAGCATCTTTCAGCATTTTTAATGCTGCTTCTTTCATAGAAAAGAGTTCCGGAATTGAATTTAAGACAGGATTTCCTGTAAGTTGAGCAGCGCTTTCGGCAATATTAACTGCCTGATCGCCCAGGCGTTCCAAATCGTTATTTATTCTATAAATCATCAGAATTTGACGCAGGTCTTTTGCTTCCGGTTGATTTAACGCAATCAATGTAAAGCATTTCTCGTCCAATTCAATTTCAATTTGATTTACTCTTGTTTCAAAAGTATTTACTTCTTCTTTGAAAGCGGTTCCAAAATTAGCAAGTCCATCCATAGCCAAAAGAATCATTTTTTCCACCAATCCCGCTTCTGCCATCAGCAATTGTTTCAGCTCCGAGATTCTTTCTATAAGCATATTTTCTCCTTTTTGGGTATTTACCCGAAAATACCTGTTAAATAGGATTCGGTTCTTTTATCTTGCGGCACAGTAAAAACTTTTTCCGTGGGTCCGAATTCCACTAATTCTCCCAAATACATAAAGGCAGTATAATTGGAAATTCTACCCGCTTGAGCAATATTATGAGTTACAATTAAAATGCAAACACTTTTTTGCAATTCCAAACACAGTTCTTCAATTTTAGAGGTTGACTGAGGGTCTAAAGCGGAAGTCGGTTCATCCAGTAAAAGGACTTCAGGTCTATTTGCCAAAGCTCTGGCAATACATAAACGCTGTTGCTGCCCTCCGGAAAGAGCCATAGCCGGACTATGCAAACGGTCTTTAACTTCATCCCAAAGCCAGGCAGCTTTCAATGCCTGTTCAACTCTCTCATTTATTTCGTCTTTATTGTATTTACCTTGAATCTGTAATCCATAGGCAACATTTTTGTAAATGCTTTTAGGAAAGGGATTGGGCTTTTGAAAAACCATTCCAATTCTGGAGCGAATTTCCGTTACATCCATCTTAGAAGTATAGATATCATCATCTAAGAGCTTTACTTTTCCTTCAATATGGGTTTCCGGGATAAGATCATTCATCCGGTTAAAACAGCGCAGCAAAGTAGATTTCCCGCAGCCGGAAGGTCCTATCACAGCAGTAATATTTTTGTCTGATACATTAAGGTTAACATATTTAAGCACATAGTTCCTGCCAAACCATAAGTTTAAATTTTCAGTTGATAGAATGTTATTTACCATTTTCTTTTTCTCCTGATGGATGAACGAATAATTACTGCCGCAGCGCTAACACCTAAAACCAGCAATAATAAAACAACTGCTGTCCCGTAAGCAATAGGCACTTGTGTTTCCGGACGGGTTCCTTCCGTCATTAAAGCATAAATATGATAAGGTAATGCCATAACTTCATCTTTTAAGCCCTCAGGTAAACGCCGCGTATAAAAAGTAGCTGCAGTAAACATAATAGGAGCTGTTTCTCCTGCTACTCTGCCAATACAAACGATAATTCCGGTTAAAATATTGGGCAATGCTGTAGGTATAACAATTTTGGTGATAGTTTGTCTTTTCGTGGCTCCCAAAGCTAAAGATGCTTCATAAAAATCAAAAGGAACACTTTTAATGGCTTCAATACAGGAATTGATAAATAAAGGCAATGCCAGAATGGCTAAAGTTAAAGCTCCGGAAATTAGCGAAACATTCATTGCCAGAAGGTTTACGAAAACAGCCATTCCGAAAAGACCAAAAATAATGGAAGGAGTTCCAGCCAAAGTATCAATAGCTATCTGAACCACTTTCAACAGCCACTTTGGTTTACCATAATTAGTTAAAAATATAGCTGTTAAAATCCCCAAAGGAATTACAATGCAAATGGAAATTACCGTAAGCCAAAAAGTTCCTGCTAATGCAGGAAAAATACCTCCTTCCTGCATACAGTTTCGGGGAGCTGTAAATAAAAATTCCCAACTTAAAACCTTGCCACCTAAAGAAAATATCCTAACTAAAAAGATACATAAAGCCAAAATAGTAATCACTACCAATATACTAAGAAAACCATTTCCGCAAAAATTCAAGACCTTTCTGTTCTTCATTGCTTATCCCTTTTAGCGATAAAAAGTTCAGTAATCAGGTTAATTACAAAAGTGATTACAAAAAGCAATATCGCCAAAGCATAGAGTGCTTGATAATGTAAACTACCCATAACCGTCTCCCCCATTTCAGCTGCAATTGTAGAAGTTAAAGGTCTTACTGAAGCAAAAATGCTTTTAGGTATTTGAGCACTGCCTCCAGCTACCATTAAAACCACCATCGTTTCTCCAATGGCTCTACCCAAACCAAGCAAAATGCTGCCAACTATCCCTCTTTGCGCTGCGGGAATAATAACCCGAAAAATACATTCCATTTTCGTGGAACCCAAAGCTAAAGCCGCTTCCCTAATGGATTTGGGAACATTTGTAAGAGCATCTTCACTCATACTGGCAATTATAGGAACAATCATCAGCCCTAAAATAACGGAAGCAGTAAATATATTCAGTCCCGTATCTAAATTCAGCCAATTTCTGATTAGAGGCGCTATTGCAGACATTCCAAAAAGCCCGTAAACTACAGAAGGTATTCCTGCTAAAAGTTCAATTACGGGCTTAACTATTTCCTTTAACCGATTTCCCGCTATTTCAGAGATAAAAATGGCAGAGCCCAAACCCAAGGGGATTCCTATTATCAAAGCTCCGATGGTAACACAAAAAGAACCGATAATAAAAGTCCAGGCGCCAAATTCCGGTTCTGCATTCGTCGGATACCAACCACTGCCAAAAATGAATTCGGTTAAAGAGACCTGCTTAAATAACGGTAACCCTTCTCTGAATAAGCCATAGATTAAAGCAAAAAGAACTACAATAGTAAATAACGCTGCAGTGTAGGTAATGGTTGTAAATGCCTTTTCTTTATATTTACTCATCTCTTATTCCTTGCTAACAACAGGTGAGGGAAAATAGCTACCCTCACCTCTTGTTCTCTTAATCAATTACTTGATGTTGATAAATCCTTGTTCTTGAACTATTTGCTGTCCTTTTTCACTTTGAATGAACCCAAGGTAATTTGCTACATCCCCTTTTGCTTTGCCGTTAGTGTACATATAGAGTTTTCGTGAAAGCATATAACTGCCATTCTTTACTGTTGCTTCTGAAGGGATGATTTTATTTATGCTAATCAGTTTCACACTCTCATTCACATATCCCAAACCCACATAACCGATAGCCCCGGGAGTATTACTAACTGAACTTAAAACGGCATTATTGGAGGCAAGCAATTGAGCACTGCCTTCTACTTTTGCACCTGCCAGAACTTTTTCATTAAAGACCTCATAAGTTCCGGAAGAAACATCGCGGGAAATAACTACAATCGGTAAATTGGGACCGCCTAAAACCTTCCAATTCTTGATTTTACCGGTGTAAATGTCTTTTATCTGCTGAATGCTGATATCCTTAAGGGGATTGCTCTGATGAACTATAATGCTGATAGCGTCATTGGCAATAGTGTAAGCAACGGGATTTATTCCCTTTGCTTTAGCTGCCGAAATTTCTTTGGATTTTAAGGGACGGCTGGAATTACAGATATCGGTAGTTCCATTTTGTAAGGCAGCAACTCCTACTCCTGAACCTCCTCCCCGCACAGAAATATTGATATCCGGATGAGAATTCATAAATGCTTCAGCCGTCGCTTGAGCAATTGGAAGAACTGTTGTAGAACCGGTGCAGGTTATTTGATTACCCTTTGTCGCATTTAAACTAAATGTGGCAAGTAACATTATTATTAAGGTGACCAGATAGTTATTTGTCTTCATTTTTATCTCCTTTTCTTTATAGCGTATTAGCAAATTTCCATTTAAGCTGCAAATTGATTTGCGATGAGTCCTTTTTCCCGTCTGCATAATCACTATGAGATTTATCTTCGTCATACTTCTTATCGGTATAGTTCAGCTGTAACTGCATAGCAGGAATGTCTGTTTCATCGGGAAGAAAATTATAATTTATACCGATTGTGGAAGCAGTAAGTTTACTTCTGGCTTTATCCGTTTCCAGACGGTCTGATTCATCCCAAACATCATAATAACCAACTAATTGAAGGTCATAAGGCAAATATGCTTTCAAATTTAGGCAAGGAAATATGGAAATTCCTGTTGCTGTATATGTTTGTGTTTTGTTAATATCATTTACATTGGGAAAATCAACATCTTTGATAATATATTCTCCCGTCAAATCTACGGGACCATAAGCCAGACGAGTGTAAATATCAGTTAATTTCTGTTTTTCATAAGCAGTATTAACTGTTTCTCCATCAAGATTTTTATCGCGTCCTACTGTATTAAGCATATATGAACCACCAACTGTTACACCGGTAATTGGAGTTAGGCGTAAATTGCCCAAATAGGCAAAATCGGTATTTTCCTTTAGATTTGCGCCCACTTTCTTATAACCCTCTCCATTATAAATTCCTAACTGATATTCTCCATAACCGGAAGGGAAAAAACCATTCAAGGTTATGCCTAAATCGGAAGAATTTACTACTTTATGTTCGTCAGTCGGCGCTTTACCAATTAAAGTATAACTCCAGTCATAAATACTACCGAAATAAACTTTTTGCATTCCTGCGGTTAAGGTCATATCTTTAACAGGAAGAAGGCCGCCAAAATCTACATAAGCATATTTAATTTTAAGCCCGGCTCCATCAATGCTTCCACTTTTCGCAGAAGAAGTAAGGGTGCTGTCACTTAAAGAATATGCCTGATATTCGTAGGTCTTATCAGTAGTAAAAATATCAACCGTAAAACGCCCTTTAATCTGTTCCGTAAATTTTGTTTCCAAACCCAGATAACCTCTTTCCAAGGAAAGATAGTTACTAACTAATTGGTCATCGTAATTTCCGTTGCTATCCTTTCTTTTAGCAATTTCCGCAATCCAACGACCCCAAAATTCTCCGCTTAATTTGGTTTCTAAGCTGTTTAGTCCTAACGGGATAAGCAATAATCCCAAACAAACAATGCTCAGGCAAAAATGGGATTTTTTCATTTTGTTCTCCTTTTTTCTTTTTTTCGGCTTTCGCCTCTAATTTAATTATACTCTTCTTTAGTTAAGATTTTATAAGCTGAAAGTTAAGTTTTCTTTACATTGAGGTCTAAAGTTTAAATTCATTTACTCCCGCAAATCTATGTTATGCAAGATAACTAACTGCGATTATATAACTTGTAACAAGCTAAGTGCAATTATCTTTTCTGTATTATAGCCGCCATCTATAATGCATATTCTATGCGAAGACCTACTGCAAACCGATTTTGCCCTTAGATTAATTATTCCTTTCGGTTCTGAATTCTCACTTTTACTTTTTCCCTAATGATGCCGTTATGCTTTGTGTTTTAAATGCTTCCGGGAGGAGAGAAAAAAATTACTGGACAAAATAAACCATTCCTTAAAAAAGGAACTAAAATAAAATTTGGAGATAAAATGAAGAAAGGACTGATTGTCTTACTCGCAATTATCCTGGTGATTATAATTTGCGCCGGATGGTTTATCGGACGCTATAATACCATTCAAAAAGAGAAAGTGAATGTAGAAAGTGCTTGGGCACAAGTGCAAAATGTATATCAAACTCGTTATGATCTTATTCCTAATTTGGTAGAAACGGTTCAGGGAGCTGCAAATTTTGAAAAATCCACTTTAACCCAAGTAACTGAAGCTCGTGCAAAAGCCGGTGGAAGTTTAAATCTGCCTCCTGAAGCATTAACCAATCCCCAGGCATTTCAGGCATTTCAGCAAAGTCAGGCAGGATTAAGTGATGCCCTTTCGCGTTTGATGGTTGTGGTGGAACGCTATCCGGAATTGAAAGCCAATCAAAATTTTCTTACCTTTCAAGCCCAGCTGGAAGGTATTGAAAACAGAATCAGAACTGAAAGAATGCGCTATAATGAGGAAGCCAAGAAATTCAATCAGCTGATTGTTACTTTCCCGAATAATCTCATTGCCGGTATCATCAGCGTAAAGCCATTCCAGTTTTTCCAGGCAGAAGAAGGCGCTGCAAAAGCTCCTAAGGTTCAGTTTGAATAATTAACCGTAAGCTGCAGAAGGTAATCTGCTAAAACTAATCTTCAACGGTTTATTAGTCCTGAATTTTTACAGGTATATAGATTAGGTGGTTATTTAATTATAGATGGAAGTAATTAGCCGATTATCCTATTCAGGAAACTTGAACCCAAAAGAGTTAACTAAAGATATGTGTTTCAGAGAAAAATTATATTTGGATAAATCATAAAAATGATTATCTTGTTTAGAGACACCGATTATATTAAGAGAAGGAAGAAAAATGCTCTTGACTATTAGCTTGGAAAAGCTGACGGGAGATTTCATAACACCGGAAAAGATAAGCTTGATAATTCGGGTTATTCTTATTCTGGTGATAGGAATTCCTCTTATTCGTTTGATAAGGTCTATAGCCAAACGGATAGTAAAAGACCGTTTATCGCCTCAAAGTGAACAGTTGGTTGTCCGTTCGGTCTATTATGTAGCTATCTTAATTCTACTGATCACTTTGCTAAACGAATTCGGCTTTCGTTTATCTGCAATTTTAGGTGCAGCTGGAATTTTTGGCGTAGCTATCGGTTTTGCTTCCCAAACCAGTTTTTCCAATATAATCAGCGGTATTTTTCTCATTTCTGAAAAGCCATTTCAGATAGGAGATGTGGTTCAGGTAAGTTCCAATATTGGAACAATTGAATCCATAGACCTGCTATCCATCAAGCTTAAAACGCCCGACAACCGTTACATTAGAGTTCCCAATGAAACAATGATTAAGACGGAAGTTATCAATATTACCCGCTATCCGATTAGACGACTGGATATTTATGTATCGGTAAGCTATAATGATAATCTGGAAAAAGTGAAAACTGTCTTTATGGATATCATTGCCAATGAGCCCCTGGCATTGAAAGAACCAGCTCCACTTTTCTCTATTGAGAAGTTTGACGAATCGGGCATCAAAATTCTATATGGGGTCTGGGTAAACAAAGAGGATTATTTAGCTTTGAAGAACTCTTTGATGATTAATCTCAAGGATAAATTTGAACACGAACATATCACTATTCCCTACCCGCACATTTTTATTGCGAATGCCGGGGAACTGAAAAGTGAAAACCAATGTTAAACGAACAAAATAAAAGAAAAGGAAGTGTAAAATGACTGCTAAACCTCAAATTAAAGCCATCATCTTTGATCTTGATGGCACATTGATTGACAGCATAGTTGATATCGCAGGTGCGATGAATGCTGCCTTAAAAAGCTTTGGCTATCCTGAACATCCTGTAGAGGAATATAAATCCTTTATCGGCGATGGCCAAACGGAACTGGTAAAAAGGGCTTTACCGGAAGATAAAAGAACTCCCGAAATCATTGATAAGGTCGCTAAAAAATATTGGGATAACTATGATCTGCAATGGTATCTGAATACCAATATTTTCCCCGGTGTTCTCTATTTAATTCAACTGGCAGTAGCCCGCAAAATGAAACTGGCAATCCTCTCCAACAAACCGCATTATTTTACGAAAAAAATGATTCGCCATTTCTTCCGGGTGCAATGATTCGCCATACTAAAAACCCCTTTGGCGTTTATAGCGGTGAAGAAGCTGATAAACCCAAAAAACCGGATCCAACCGTTGCTTTAGAACTTGCCAAACGCTTAATTGTAAAGCCCCAATATGTTGCCTTGGTTGGAGATAGCCCTGTGGATATTAAAACCGCAAAAAACGCTGGAATGATTGCAATTGGCGCTGCTTGGGGATATGGCAATAAAAAAGACCTTCAGGATGCCGGAGCAGATTTGATTTTTGATAGCCCGACCGAGATGACCACCTATTTTGATTCTCAGCCCCTTTGTCCATGAAAAGTTATCGTCGGGAACTGCATTTCACAACATCTAAACGCAGGGACTTTATAAACATCACTCCCCAAGTGAGAAATGTTTTGCGGGAAAGCGGAATAAAAGATGGCTTGTGCCTGGTAAATTCTATGCACATAACATCTTCCGTGTTTATTAATGATGATGAAAAAGGCCTCCATAGCGATTTTGAGACCTGGTTGGAAAAACTGGCTCCCGAAAAACCTTATTCGCAATATCGCCATAACGGTTTTGAAGATAATGCTGATGCTCATTTGAAAAGACAAATTATGGGTAGAGAGGTTGTTGTTGCAGTAACCAACGGTGAATTGGATTTCGGAACCTGGGAACAGATATTCTATGGTGAATTTGACGGTATGCGTGATAAACGCGTTTTGGTGAAAATTATCGGCGAATAAAAAAAAGCCGACTAAGTGTTTACAAGATACGGTAAACATAAGGATTACAAATAATTAGAAGAAGCCCGAAAGTAACTTTCGGGCTTCCTCATTTATGATATGTTCTTTTTTTACTGTTATTTTATCTTTGGCTTCCTGCTTTCGCAGGATAACAAAAGGATTTTCTCTCTGAAAATGCTATTATTTAAAAAAGTAGTAAATTCCTGCTTGAGGAATATACATTCTAATTTCACTATCCTCGTCAATCGTGAGAGGCAATTCCACCGTACAATGAAAATTCTGCCCCATATCAAAATCAAAACCTAAACCGAAACCAACATAATAGGTATATTCACTATCCCATTTTTTTCTTTCCGGTTGGTCTTGTATAATTGTATAATGATCTCCCTTTACCATTTGATAATCAATTTCATATTGCCTGATAAAAGAACTGAGCAATGAGCCACCGGCAACAATATAGAACCTGCCTACCTGATTTGTATCTAAAGTCCGCACATAATTGATTGCTGAATTTATCTTTGTTTTTCGTCCATTTTCAGTAATAGTGATAGTAGAAGCACCATTATAATTGCCATAAACAGAGTTATCAATTTCTTTAGAGCCGGAAGTTAATCCCCCTAAAGTAACTTGTAAGCCACCCTTATCATAATATTTACGATAACTGAAGCCATTTCCGGAGATAGTTCCGAAATGAAAACCCAAACCTGTATTTCTGCTTTCTTCCTTAGGTTTGCTGTTCTGTGTTTGCCCTTGGCTTAAACAGGCAACGAATAACAACATTGCAATCACTAATAACTTCTTCACTTTTATTGCTCCTTCTATTTGTAGTTTCTTTCTGTATTATAACATTATAGCTTGCAAATTTTATTCCTTTATCCTACCTAAACAAGTATAAATCCACTTAGTTTTAGCAACTTATTAACAAGTTAAGCAGTTTTCTTTTTCGGCAAAGGATTATTTTACTTTATTGTTCATTGCACTTAACGGTATTAGCTGTGCTAAGGCAAAGTCCTTTCCTGCTTGACAGTAATAACCTTTGAATTATTAAGGCACTGAAGAAGATTAGTGTTTACAGATAACCTGTTATTCCAGAAGCAGGAATCTATACTGATTACTTCATTTCAGACCTAAAGCTATAATAGCTAAGCATAGATAAGGATATTTAAAATGAAAATAGCGCAAATTGTGGGAGCCAGACCTCAGTTTATAAAATTGGCTCCTCTATCCCGGGAAGTTAGAAAACGCCATCAGGAAATAATTATTCACAGCGGACAGCATTATGACCAGCAAATGAATGAGGTCTTTTTCCAGGATTTGGAGATTCCTGCTCCGGATTATAATCTGAATGTCGGTTCAGGCAGTCAAGGCATCCAAACCGCCAATATATTAAGTGCTTTAGAGCCAGTTTTAAGGAAAGAAAAACCGGAGCTTGCTATTGTTTATGGTGATACCAATACAACTCTGGCAGGAGCTTTGGCAGCTGCTAAACTGGGAATAAAAACTGCTCATATAGAAGCAGGATTACGCAGTTTCAATAAAAGTATGCCCGAAGAAATAAATAGAATCGTAGCTGATCATCTAAGCGATATTTTATTAGCTCCTACAGAAACAGCTTTACAAAATGCCGATAAAGAAGGTCTGAAAAAAAAAACATTTCTGGTAGGAGATATTATGGTGGATTCCCTTTCCTTCGGAATCAGGAAAGCAAAAGCAGAATCCAATATCTTATCATATTTGCAGCTGGAGGATAAAAACTACTGTCTGCTAACTCTGCACAGACCTTATAATGTTGATGATCCTGATAATTTATATTATATTCTTGCAGGATTGGATTCGTTGCAACGCTTAATAATTTTCCCTGTGCACCCCCGCACTTTGAATATTCTAAACAATATGCAGCATAACCAATTTAAAAACATCCGCTTTATTGAACCGCAGGCATATCTTGATTTTTTACTTTTAATGCAACGCTCACAAATGATTTTTACCGATTCAGGGGGAATTCAGAAAGAAGCATATATTTTAGCAAAGCCCTGCGTAACTCTTCGTCCCGAAACAGAATGGCTGGAAACAGTGCAAACCGGATGGAATCTTCTGCTACCTGTAAATTCCGGGCATTTTCCTTTGGCAATAAATGATTTTAAGCCACCGGAAACTCATCCCGCTCTCTTCGGAGACAATGTAGCGGAAAAAATAATGCAGTTGCTGGAAAATAAATAGAAATTGCCCTCACTGTTTTTCCAAACATTCGGTTAAGACAATTCTGAGACAAACGATTTTATCTTACAACGCGCTGAGCTATAATCTTAAAGAACTTCTTCTCCGCAATTAAAGAGGTCTCCCAATAAGTTTCAGAAGTTGAACCAACAGGCAGAAAAGAACCTTGAGGTGTGTCCGCAGCATAAATAACATAGTTATTGGCGTAAGGAACAACATTCCAGGATATTCTAACATCTGAACCTTGAATTTGTAATTGCACTTGCGGTTCACTGAGAGAAGGAACATAAGCTCCAACAAGCATAAAAGGGTCTTGCGAGGCACAAAGAGGTAAGGTTACATTGCGATTGCTAACATCCGTTGCCGATATCCAATAAAAAAGAGTGTCTCCAATAACTGGAGCCGTCAGGTTAGTTAACCAATTTCCGTTGCTTTGTAAGCTCAGGGAGCTGTTTTGCCAAATTCCGTTTTTTCCTGTTTTCCAGGAAATGTATGTTCCACTTTGGTTCAGAGCATTAGTATGGGCGATATTCACATTAAAAGTAAGAGTTTGTAAAACCGAAGAAGGAACTGGAGGAAGGTGCTTAACGGAAATCATCTGATTGTCAAAAATAGTATTAACTCTGCAGTGAATGGCATCGGTGGATTCAAAATCGCTGTATGAATAACCTGTTACAGTATAACCAGGCATTGCATTTTGATAAGCAAGAAGAGCTGCAGCATCGCTGGCTGCACCCATTTGAGGGACATAAATATGTTTATTAAAAATAAAGGAATTCGTATAGGGCTCATCATTAGGAGTGGAAACTCTGTAAATTTTATAGGGAGTGCCATAGCTGGAAAGTTTTGTTTGCCATTGAGCTACAACTGCTTCAATAGCACTATATTGAGAATGGTTTGTCGGCACACTGCGAATAATAACTTTATCTACATCCAATAGTTTTGCCCAGCAGTCAATATGATTTATATAATTATTATTGGGATCAGGATACAATTGATAATCAGAAACTCCCAGATAGTTACTAAACATTGTATTTATAGCATCTTGACTGAGAGAAGCATTTTCTGTTAAAACCAGATTAGTACTTATTGCCTTTCCCTGTCCATCGGTCATTATATTACCACCGGTATGAGTAATATTCATCTTATACAAAGTTACACCCAGAAAATTAGCTACCGCTGTAGGAACAAGATCATCATTGGGTCGCTGACGATTATAGGTAAAATCTATCAGTTGAAGATTATTATCTCCGTCCATAATTGTCCAGGGACCGTAATCTCTAATCCAATAAGAATCATTATTCGTAATTATATAACGCACATTAGCCATATTAATGCCATTAGTAGAAAATGCTGAATTGCAAGTTGCCTGTGAGGAACTGGATACAACCACATACAAAAGACCATTATTAGATAAATCAGCTATCATTGTATAAGGCAAACCTACAGGATAACGAATTATTGAACCTTTGGCAGGTTCCCATTCTGCTACAAAACGAGGTTGGGATGGTGTAGCAGTATTTATTTGGGACAATGTTCCTGTATAAGTTACTCTATTAAAAGCTGTAACCGTTAATGTATAAGCCATTTCTCCAGTTGGGGGATTTGTAATATTTACCGTTGCTATGCCATTGCTGTTGGTAAATGCTTTGCCGTAAATAGTATTATTATAAGTTAATGCTACCAAAGCACCTGCCACTCCTGTAGAGACAGAAACACTATTTGTTCCAATTCCTATAGTAGAAGGATAGCTAACTGCCATAGCTATTGGTGTCTTAGAACGAATTTGCAAAGAGGCGTCTCCGAAAATATGCCATGTCCTGAACATATTTACCCCATCAGAACTATAAACATCCATCATTTTGCAAGAACCGTTATAATACAAACCACCTAAAGTAGTATGGGTTTCAGCAATTAGTAAGTCGGTAACTTCATCTTGAGCTCGCATAGGAGAAGCCCAGGATTGATTTATGGAACTGGCATAAATGCCAACAGCACCTCCATTGGCATTTCTCATCCATGCCTCTGCAAAACAGGTCTGGCTTACAAAATTACCGTTAACACAGGCAACATCCATTATGAAAGGAACTTTATTGCCATTAGTAAGGGCTAAAGCATTAGTATTGTTAAAATTAGTAGTTACCCAATAAGTATCAGCACCGTGACCTACATAATTGATAAAACCACGCCCGTTATTTACATTGGTAGTTACTGTGGAAGCTGAAGCACCCGGATCATAAATTTGATCAACACTGGTATAGCCATAATTTAGAAGATCAGTCCGAATCAGATTCGTATGAGTGATATCGCTTTCTTGATTATCACCCTGACCTCCACTTCCTTCAGCAGAGGCAATTCCCATTGCTTTGGAAAGCCAGGTAGCAGAGGTATTTAAATCTCTTTCATAGAGAATGGTCTTATTTACCTGAGCTGTAACTTCTGCAGCTGTTTGTGCTGAAAACCTGCCAATAAAGATATCCGGATAATTATCGCTACCGGCTACAAGAGAAAAACCGGGATCACTTCCTCCTCCAGAATAAGATAGAGTTGGAATTTGAGGAGCATCTCCTACAAGTTGCACAAAAGTAAGTGAATTATCTGCATTGTAGCGATTTTGAATATAGGTTTTAAGCTGATTGGCAGTTGTGCCGATAGTGCTGAATTCAACTAACTCTGTATCTATCCCTTTCTGCCTTTTCCAATTAATATAAGGAGCTATCTGAGAAAGAAAATTCGTATGGCAGATAACCAGTAATTTACCGTAGGAATCATCTACAGGAGTATAGCGATAGGAATTCCAGTTCAAAAACTGATTTTCATACAGAGAATAAAAACTGCGGGAAAGAGAGGCGCGCGAACGGTTTAAAGTGTTTACGGTATCAATGCCTTCAGGATAAATTCTCACTTTAAATGCTGTGTAAACTCTTAAAGTTCCCGTTACCGGATTGTAGGCAAAGGGATTAGTTAAAACAGTTATTCCCCGAAAATCTCTTAAAATATATGGTTCTGATAAATCCGCAATTGTTTGAGGATAGAATGAATTTTCACGATATATATCTTTAAAAATGTAAGGAACGGAAGTTGGCTCTATATTACGAGTTATCACTCCCTTGGAAGGAGCTACTTTAATTTGGAAGTCCTTATACTCAATGTCAAAGACCTCCATCGCCATCAATGCCTGTTCCGGAATGATGATACTTCGGTTAAAAACAGGGAGTTCGGGATAACCCTTTTCTTGAGTTATCCCTTCTTTAGGTAAAAGGATTTGAAACCAATCCTCACCTTCAATAAAAACCCTGTTTTTCTCAAATTCACCTATCTGGAATTGCAGGATAGTTTCATCTGCATTATCATTAACAATAGTAACGGAGTTTTTTCCGTTGCCGGTAGTTATCACTTCTGCACTCAAAACAACAGATATGAGTAACATAGAGATTAGCAAAGCTGCCAATTTCTTCATCCGGTATCCCTTTTTCTGCTAAAGTA
>Ga0116170_10003286_pt1 | contig 15158 bp, 14 predicted proteins | sample AD_JPNHW1_MetaG_FD_89797 | JGI IMG/M metagenome (GOLD analysis project Ga0116170, IMG submission 89797) | Active sludge microbial communities of municipal wastewater-treating anaerobic digesters from Japan - AD_JPNHW1_MetaG | ecosystem: Engineered > Bioreactor > Anaerobic > Digestate | place...
AAGCGCGTCGCGCTGCGCATCGTGGCGCGGACGACCGTCGCGCCGTTCGCGCCGCGGCGGATCCTGGCGCAGGCGCTCGTGCGCGAGCAGAAGATGGATTGGCTGATCCAGAAGGCGGCGGAACTGGGCGTGCACGAAATCTGGCCGTTGCAGACCGACCAGGCCGTCGTGCGCATCCGCCCCGAGGAGGCGGAAAAGAAAGCGGCCCGCTGGCAGGCCATCGCCTTGGCCGCCTGCAAGCAGAGCGGCAATCCGTGGCTGCCCCGGATCGCGCCGGTGCGGAAGCTGTCCGCGGCGCTGGCGGCGTTGCAGGCCGGCGAAGGCGCGGCTTGTTTCGGCGCCCTGCAGGAGGGCGCCGTGCCGCTGCCGGAGTATTTCGGGCGCCTGCGCCGGGAGAATTGTCCGCAAGTCGTCGCGTTCATCGGGCCCGAAGGCGACTTCAGCGCCGGCGAAACGGCCGCGCTGCGGGCTGCCGGCGTGCAGCCGGTCACCTTCGGCCCCATCGTGTTCCGCGTCGAGACCGCCGCCCTTTTCATTCTTTCCGCGTTGCAGTATGCTTGGCTCACATGAATAGAACCAACCGGAGTCCGGAAGACGCCCTGCGCGAGCTCGAACCCCAGGCCTTCGCCATCCGCGGCCAACCCGCCCGGACGTTCGACCGCTTGCCGGTCGTCGGTCGCGTCGCGCCGGCCTTTTGCCTGGCCGACGCGGATTTCAAGGATTGGACCCTCGCCGATTTTTCCGGCAAGAAGAAGATCTTGAACGTCGTGCCCTCGCTGGACACGCCCGTCTGCCAGCTTTCCGCCAAGAAGTTCAACGAGGAAGTCGCCGCGCGCGCCGACGTGGTCGTGCTGACGATCTCGGCCGACCTGCCCTTCGCGCAGGCGCGCTTTTGCGCGACGCGGACGGCGCCGAACGGCAAGTTTCTTTCCACCTTCCGCGCGCCCGAATTCGGGATGGAGTATGGCACGCTGATCGTGGACCATCCGCTCATGGGCCTGCAAGCCCGCGCGGTGATCGTGCTGGACGAGCACGACGTGGTGCGGCACGCCCAGCTCGTGCCCGAGCTGACGCACGAGCCGGACTACGCGGCGGCGCTCGCCGCTTTGGGATAGAGCCATGACCGGCATTGTTCAATCTTCCGTTTGGGCGTTGCGGCGCATGTCGGGACCCGCGCAATACCCACCGTTGTCGGCCGCGCCCTATTCGCCGGACGAGATCCATCCGGAATTTTCCGCGCTGCCGGTCGGAACCGCGCCCAACCCGGTGTTTGCCGCGGTCCGCGCCGCGCTGCGGGATCTGGGACTGGATGCGGCGCACTTCGGCGCGCCGCAGTGGAACCCGCTCGGCGACTTGGTGCGCCCCGGCGGCAAGATCGTGGTGAAGCCCAACTGGGTGATGCACAAGAACTGGGGCCCGGGCGGCATGGATTGCATGATCACGCATCCGGCGGTGCTCCGCGCCATCCTGGAATACGTCTTTTTGACCCGGCCGGCGCAGGTGGTGCTGGGCGACGCGCCGCTGCAGGGCTGCGACTTCGAGCGGATGCAGGACCACGGCGACCTGCGCGCCGTCGTCGCCGAATTCCGCAACCGCGGCCTGCCGCTGGTCGTGAAGGACTTCCGTCGGACCGTGATGCGGGAGGAGGCGGGGCTCAAGCAGGTCGCGGAGGAATTGCGCCCGGAATCGGACTATGTGCTCGTCGATCTGGGCGCGGACAGCCTGCTGGAATCCATTTCCAAGGATTGGAAGAAATTCCGCGTGACGGTGTACGATCCACGCAAGATGTGGCGGCACCACCAGCCCGGTCGCCACCGGTTCCTGATCGCGCGCGACATCCTCGAGGCCGACCTCGTGGTCAACGCGCCGAAGCTCAAGTCGCACAAGAAGGCGGGCATCACCTGCTGCCTGAAGAACCTGATCGGCATCAACGGCAACAAGGAATACCTCCCGCACCATCGCAAGGGCTCCGCCGAGGCGGGCCGGGGCGGCGACAACTATGAACACCGGCATGGGGTGATGACGCTCATCGAATTCATCTTGGATTGGATGAATCGCCACCGCGACCATCCGTGGCTGTACCGCCAGGCGGAACGCGTCGTGTGGCGGCTGCGCCGCATTCCGTTGAAAAAGGATCCCACGGTGCAGTTCGAAGGCAGCTGGTTCGGCAACGACACCATCTGGCGCACCTGCCTGGACCTCAATCGCGCCCTCCTCTATGCGGACCGGACGGGCCAGATGCGCGACGTTCCCCAGCGCGAAGAAATCTCCATCGTGGATGCGATCGTCGCCGGGCAGGGGGAGGGGCCGCTGGATCCGTCGCCGCTGGAAACCGGCGCGGTGTTCGCCGCCCGCAATCCGGCCGTCGGCGATCGGCTCGGTGCCCTGCTGCTGGGATTCGATCCGGCGAAAATTCCGCTGGTGCGGCATGCCGGCGACGACGTGCGCTGGCGGATCTGTTCGGCGCCGCCGGACCGCCCCGCGTTCGATCCGCCGTTTCCGCCGGCGCGCGCCCCGCGAGGCTGGGCCGGCCACGTGGAACTGGTTCCGCCGGGCGAGGGCTGACCGGGCGCCATGGATTTGCGCATCCGATCTTTCCGGCAGGCCGCCTTCTGGTCCACGGCCATCAATGCCTTCAGCCAGCTGCTGTCGCTGGTTTTCAGCATGGTCATGGCGGCGGTCTTCGGCGCGCAGGAAAGCACGGACGTGCTGTACTACTGCATCGGCGTTTTCGCGCTGCTGTCGGGAATGTTCCAGGCCGTCAACGTGAGCGTGCTCGTGCCCGAGACGATGCGGCGCCGGCACCAGATCGGGGAGCTGGACGCCATGGCGTTCATCAACCGGTTTTTCGCCGCGTTCGCGCTGCTCATCGCGGGGCTGACCGCCTGGATCCTGTGGAATCCCGCCGGAACGATGACGCTGATTTCGCGGTTTTCGGCGGAAGCGCTGGAACGGAATTCGCGGCTGGTGTTTTGGCTGTTGGCGACCCTGCCGCTGCAAATGGCCGCCCAGCTGCTGCTGGACGTGCTGGTGTCCTACAAGTTCCTGACCTTGCCGGCCGCGCTGTCGTGCGTGAACCGGATCTTGAACGTGGCGTTCGTCTGGCTGTTCCACCGGCAATTGGGCGTGCTGTCGGTGGCGCTGGGGATGCTGCTGGGATTCGGGCTTCAAGTGCTGTTTAACCTGTATTTGCTCAAACACATCATTCAGTGGAATCCCTTCGCATGGAAAACGCGGGTCGGTGGAAGCGTCTACCGGAACATCGTGTGGACTGAAATCGGCACCTTGGCTGGTACTTTGGCCGGATATCTTCCCCTGTTTTTGTTTTCCGGATTCAGTGCGGGGGCGTTGACGGCGATGAATTATGCACAGAAATTGAGCGCCGTGCCCACACAATTGCTGACATCGCAGATATCCAATGTGGTGGGAATCAAATTCAACGAACTGGCGGCCAAGAGGGAACTGGGGGATATGGCTTGTTCGTTCGATCAGCTTTGCCGCCTGCTGGTCTTCGGGCTGATGCCGCTGGCCTTCGGACTGATGCTGGTCCGGCACGAGGTGGTGGACATTTTGTTTGGCCGTGGCGATTTTGGCCCATCGGTCGTTGCCCAGGTTGCGACTTTGTTCGGCGTGTTGATATTCGTGCTGCCGTTGGTTGCGATGAACACCATGGTTTCCCGCTATTTCGTGGCCCGACAGGCGATTTTGCAGGCGCTTCCCTTCCAGCTGCTCGGGGGGCTGTTGAATGCGGGAATGGTGTTTTTGTGCGTGTCTCGATGGGGGGTGATCGGGTACCCGGTCGGAACTCTGTTTTTTTGGATACTCTATTTCCTGATTTTAGCTTTTGCCATGCCGCGGTTGTTCCCGTGCGTCACGTTGTGGCCGACGCTTGGCAGCTTGGCGAGGACGGTGGGGATGGGCGGGGCGGTCGCCAGCGTGGTTTGGGGCATCGCCCAGTGGATGGGGTTCTGGGCGTGGTCGCCGTGGCTGTCGGCGTTTGCCTCGATCTTCCTGTTCGCGGGGTTGTATGTCGCCATGCTGATGGTATTCTCTCCGGACCGGGATGCTTTGCAATACGGGCTGTCCATATGGCGGCAATTCCAGCGGCGGAAAGGTGAACGACGATGAATCAGGAAATCAGGTTTCAACGCCACGAAGTGGAGTGGACACCCGGAAAAATAGCCCGGTTTTGGGATTCCGAAAGCCAGAACGAAGCAAAGAAAGGTGAATATTTCACGCGGCAGGTCGGCGATGCGTTGATTCGCTTGGCGCGGATGAATATTGCGCTGACCGAGCCCGTGTTGGATTACGGGGCGGGGGTCGGATGTCTGACGGAGCGTCTGGTGATGGAAGGACTCCGCTGCGCCGCATGCGATTTTTCGCCGGCCTCTGTTGAAGCTCTGGTCCGGCGGATGGAGGGGCAGTCCCCGTTTTTGGGCTGCGCGCTGTTGAAGACGCTTCCTTCTGCGATGCCCGCCGACACCTATGGAACGGTTTTCCTGATCGAAACCCTTGAACACCTGCTGCCCGACTGGCGCCGGAGCACGTTGCAGGAAGTGTGGCGGGTGCTGAAGCCGGGAGGGCGCGTGATCGTCACGGTGCCCCATGCGGAACCTTTGGACGCCGCGAAAGTGATGTGTCCGGATTGCGGGGCATTATTCCATCGCGTGCAACACGTGGCGTCATTCAACGCCAAGACCCTGTCTGCCATTATGGCCGAGCACGGGTTTTCCGAGGTGTTGTGCAAGCCCGTGTGCTTGGCGATGTTGAAGGACGAGATGCAAGAGAAGAGCCGGCGATTTCGAAGATGGGGCCGGCGCATTCTGACGCGCTTGCGTTTGCTGTCCCCCAGTCGTGAGGCGACGCCCAACCTGATTTACATTGGGGAAAAGGCATAGGGCGGCGGCGGATCTGCAAGGAGTAGTATGGAAGCGGGCAAGGTGATGATTGGAATCCATCCGGCCGGGAAGTCTAGCTTCGGCGAGCGATGGGGCACCGCCCTGCAGTCTCGCGGCGCGGCGGTGAAATGGCTCGATCTGCTCGGCCCGGAACCGCTGAAGCAGGTGGCCGGTTGCGACGGGGTGATGTGGCATTGGTACCACTATCCGTCCGAAATCCGCTGGGCCGCGCTGCCAATCCTGCGGGTCATCGAAGAGCATCTGTGCATCCCGGTGTTTCCGGACATGGCGACATGCTGGCACTTCGACGACAAGATTGCGCAGGCCTACTTGTTGGAAGCCCTCGGCATTCCGCATCCGCGGACGTGGATCTTCTGGCGGAAAGCGGATGCGCGGGCCTGGTGCGAGCAAGCGGAATATCCCGTGGTCGCCAAGCTGTCGGGCGGCGCCGGCAGCACGAACGTGCGCCTGATCCGGTCCGTCTCCGAAGCGCGGGCCTATGTGGAAGAATGCTTTTCCGGTTCCGGCGTCGTGGCACGTCCGCCGCTGCCCGCCGGTGCCGGGGCACGGGTCTGGGCGCGGGCGAAGCGCGCGACCAAACGCGCGGCGCAGGCGCTGCCTTATGTGTTGGCCGATCGGTTTCCCGCGCTGCCGGATCAAACCTATTGGATGCCGCACAAGAACTACGCGTTGTTCCAGGAATTCCTGCCGGGCAACGAATTCGACACGCGCGTGACCGTCGTCGGCGAGCGCGCCTTCGCCTTCCGCCGCCTGAATCGTCCCGGCGATTTCCGCGCGTCGGGCAGCGGGCGCATCGACCACGACCCCGGCGCCATCGACGTCCGCTGCGTGGCGGCGGCGTTCGCGGCGGCTCGGAAACTGGGTGCGCAATCCGTGGCGTTCGATTTCCTCTTCCGCGGAGAAGGCCGCGAGCCCGTGGTGGCCGAAATCAGCTATGCCTATGCCGATGGGGCCGTGGAGAAATGCTCCGGCCACTGGGATTCGCACCTGCAATGGCACGAAGGCCATCTGTGGCCGGAAGAGGCGCACGTGGAGGATTTCCTGGCGCGGATTCGCAACGGAACCCAATCGGTGCCATGAAGATTTTGATGATGGTGCTGCAGTTTCCACCCGCGCACAGCGGCGGCGCGGAAATGCAATGCTGGAAGCAAGCCCAAGCCTTGGCCGCCCGGGGCCACGAGGTGACGATTCTGACCGAATGGTTGATGGGCGGCAGTCCACGGCGGGAAATCCGGGACAGCGTGGCGATCCGACGGCTCGGGTTTTTCTTGCCTGCGACCACGTGGATGAAGCGCCTGCATCGCTGGCTGCGGCTGAAAATTGCCCCGCCGACGGCGGATCGGCCAGATCCGTTCAGTTCGGATGGTTTCTTGTCTTCGGAAACGCGGCAAAGGAAAATCCGTTGGATGGGTGTGGCGGACTGGCTGGGCCATGCGAGTTTTCTCTTGGAGGCCATGGCCTGGGTGAAAATCGGTCGGCCTGGGATCGACGTCGTCCACGTGCACGAGTCCCATTGGTTGGCGGGGTTCGGCCAGTGGGTGGGAGAGCGGCGGCGGGCGCCGGTTTTCTGCAAGGAAGCTTGCGGAGAAGTGCTGCTGTGGAAAGGGGGTGGCGCGGTGCCGGGTGTTGCGCAGTGGCGGACGCGGAGGGATCGGTGCCGGTTCATTGCCATGACGCCGCACATCCGAAGCGAATTGGAAAAGGCCGGAATCGCTTCGAATCGGATCTGGGACGTGCCCAACGGGGTGGTCATGCCGGATGAGGCGGCGCGCCCACAGGAGAATGGCGCGGCGATCTATGCCGGCAACTTCTCCCAAGGGGCGGTTTACAAGGCTTTCGACGTGTTGTTGAAGGCTTGGGGGCTGGCTCATCGGGAAGAGCCGCGGATGCGCCTGCGCCTGTTTGGCGGTGGCGGGATGGAACGGTGGAAGCAAGTTGCGGAACGGGATGGATGCGGGCAATCCGTTGAATTCGCCGGAAAGACAGACGATTTGCAGCGTGAATTCATGAAATCGGGTTTTTTGGTGCTGCCTTCGCGCGTGGAAGGATTGTCCAACGTGCTGCTGGAGGCGCAGGCATTGGGGCTGCCGGCCGTGGTGTCCGCCATCGGGGGCAACGTGGCGGTGGTGAAGGATGGCGAGAACGGGCTGGTGGTGCCCGTGGACGATGCCGCCGCCTTGGCCACGGCCATGGTCCGGATGCATCGCTCGCCCGACTTGCGGGCGCGGCTGGGGCAGGCGGCGCGGGCGCGGGCGGCGGACACGTTTGCCATCGAGCAAGTCGCCGCGCGGTTGGAGGCGGCCTACCGGCAGGCCATCGCCGCGGATGCGGCGGGGCACGCGGCCGTCGGCATCCGGGGTTGATTTCGGCGCATCGACCCGGCATATTGTGCCTCCGATGCCGACATGAGAACCCCCGCACCCAGCTTGCCGCCCAGCCAGCGGACGACCTACCAGTTTCCCGTCTATCGGTGGATCGGCTGGTTGACCGTCGCCGGCTTTGCCGCCGGCTTGACGGTCATGTTCTTCATTTCCGGCATGTTCGGCATTCCGGCGCCGCTGGGGTGGGCCGCGCTGGTCGTCATTTTCACGGTCGGCACCTTGCTGCTGGACCGGCCCAAGATGCTGCTGGGCGTCATGCTTTTCTATTTTCTGCTGATGCCGGGCAATCGCGTGTTCGGCTTGGTGGGCCTGCCGCTGCCGACGTTCCTCGACGAACTGTTTTTCATGCCGCTCATCGCCGTCATCGTGATGAACTGGATCCAGCGGCGGCAGCTCCGGGAAGCCACGGTGTTTCCGCTGGTGTTCGGCTTGGTCGCGGCCTTGAGCTGGTACGTGAACCGGCCGTCGCTGTTCACGGCGGTGCAGGTGACGCTGATCATGCTGAAGTCCTACATTCTTTGGTATTACTGCCGTCTCACCTGCACGTTCGAGAACGAACGGCAGTTGCTCCGCTGGATCTGGATCTATTGCGGGTACGCGGCCGTCCAGTTTTTCTACAACGTCCTGTGGCAGCAAGGAATTTGGCTGAAATTCCATCCCGATGCCAGCGGCGGCGTGTTCGGGCCGGCGGGCGCCGGCGGCGCGCACATCGTGGGCTACATCAGCATTTTCGCGCTCCTGCTCATCGCGGGCTGGTGGGTCGGCGCCGGTCGGCGCGCGCGGCCGGGCAAGCGCCGGCTGGTCCTGCTGATGGTCGTGCTGATCGCCTACGACCTGATTTTCATGACCGACACCAAGCATGGATTGGTGCTGATGCCGATCGCATTCCTGCCGTTCCTGCTGCACCCCCAATTTCCCGCTCGCTTGCGGGTCGGATTGCTCGCGGGCGCGGCCTGTTTTCTGGTGGCTTCGTTCGCCTATTTCCAAATCGCGTTGGGCGGCAATAAATTCCGCCCGTTCTTCACCTCTTTTTCGCAATCGCCCAAGGGCCAGATGCTGTATGCGGTCACGGTCGATTTCCGGCATCTGGTTCCCTACACGCTGCTGGGCGCCGGCCCCGGCAGATTCGCGTCCCAGCAGGCCGTCGAAAGCCGAACCTCGTTGGCTCGCCGCTACATCATACCGTATGTGGATGAACAACGCCGACTGGGCTATTTCAGCGGAGCGCTTTCTGGCACCGCCGCAGCGTCTTCCATGCTGGGCATTCCCAACACCGATTTGTTCGTGCTGATGGGCGAGTTCGGCTGGTTGGGGGCCTTGGCCTATTACGCGTTTATCGTCTGGGTGGCGGCGAAGTTGTGGCGCAAATCCCGCCAGCATTCGCTGGATCGGCCCGCGACCGGCTTTTTCATCGCGTTGTGCAGTTGCCTGATATTCTTCGCCTTCACGACCACGCTGTTGCCCACCGCCACGGTGCCGGTGCTGGCGTTTCCGCTGTGGATTCTGATCGGGCGGACTTGGGACATGCGCTTGGACGAACCGACGACGGAGCCGGCATGAGCGCCGGGTCCGCCGCGGCGGAGGGCGGAGCGGGGCGGCTCTATTCGGTGGCGCCCTACGGGAATTTGACGGGCGCTCCCATTTGCGCTTTGAACCACGCCTGCCGGATGCGCGCAGGCTTCGCTTCCGTTTGCCTGGTGCTTCCCCAAGACGGCGAAATCCGCGTTCGCGCCGAGGCCGCCGGCGTGCCCGTTTTGCTGTGGCCGATCGAAAACCGCGGGCTGCGCGCGCGGCTGTTTCGCCGCGGCGTCCTAGCGGATCTCCGGGCGGTCCTGGTTTCGCGTGGGCGCTATTATGCGAGCTTCTGCCGGGAACTGCGCCGCGCGCCCGGCGTCGTCCACGTGCACAGCCGCGCGTCCATCGCGCCTTTGGCCCTCTTGGCCGCGCGCCGCTGCGGCGTGCCGGCCGTGCTGCATGTTCACGAAACCGCCCGGCCCGGTTGGAAAAATTCTTGGGGCGCCCGGCTGCTGTGCGCCTTGGCTTCGGCTGTGGTGTTCGTGTCGGACGGCATCCGGCAGGGCTATCCCGCCGCCCTCCGGCGCCGCGCGCAGGTCATCCACAATTTCCTGGAATGGCCGCCGGCGCCGCCCGCGCGGGAGCCGGCCGTGCCCGTCGTGGCGTCGATCGCTTGGCAGAGCTTGGCGAAGGGCTACGACGTGTTTCTGGAAGCCTGTCGCTTGTTGCGCGACCGGGGCAACGTTTTCGAGGCCTGGCTGGTCGGCCAATGGAACGAGGAGGCGGATCGCCAACGGGCCGAACGGTTCATCCGGGACAACCAGTTGGAAGGCACGGTGCAGATCCGCGGCTTGCTGGCCGACATGGCGGAAACCTATGCGCGAATGGATATCCTGCTCTTGCCGACGCGCCGCGATTCGTTCCCGCGCGTGGTGATGGAAGCCATGGGCCATGGCGTGCCGGTTGTGGCCACCCGGATCGACGGCGTGCCCGAAATGGTGGCCGAAGGTCAAACGGGCTTCATGGTCGAATCCGGCGACGCCGCCGGTTTCGCCGCGGCGACGGAAAAACTGCTGCGCGATCCGGCGCTGCGCCGGAACCTCGGCGCCGCCGGGCGCGCGCGCGCGCGGACGCTGTTTTCGCCCGAGACCTACGCCAAGCGCATGCAGGCACTGTACCGGCAGATCGGGGGCCTGCCGTGATTCGTTCCCGGGCCGAATTCCTGGAATGGCAGGGGCAGGCGCGCACCTATTGGAGCCTGCGGCGGAAGAGCGGGCTGTATGGCCCGGAGGGCTTGTGCCGCCGGCTGCATGCGGGCGCGGTCCGCGGCGAAAGGAAACTCGATCTCGAGCTCCCACGTCGTTTTGCGACAAGCTCAATTGGATGAAATTCCACTACCGGCCGCCGGAGTTCCGGACCTACGTCGACAAATTCGCCGTGCGGGACCACGTGGCGCGGACGCTGGGAACCGAGTGGCTGATCCCGCTGCTGGGAACGTGGGAGCGGCCGGAACAGATTCCCTGGGACGACTTGCCGAACGCGTTCGTCCTGAAAACCAATCACGGCAGCGGCACGAACGTGCTGTGCGCCGACAAGGCCCAATTCGATTGAGGCCTCGCCGCGCGCCGCCTGCGGCGCTGGCTGCGCCGCGATTTCTATTGGTACGGCTTGGAATGGTGCTATCGCGACATGCCGCGGAAAATCCTGGGCGAAACGTTCCTGCAGGGGCCGTCCGGCCAACCGCCGTGGGACTACAAGGTGCTGTGCTTCGGCGGCGAGCCGCGCATCGTGTGGGTGGACCTCGGGCGCTTCACCCAACATCGCCGGATCTACTACGACGTGGAATGGAACCGGCTGGCGTGCGGCAGCTCCTGGTACGCCGCGGCCGAAGAAAACGTGCCGCGTCCGGCGTGTCTCGCCCAGTTGCTGGCGGCCGCCCGCACGCTGGCGGGACGCCATTCGTTCATGCGGGTGGATTTCTACGTGGTGGCCGACAGGCCGCTGTTCGGCGAAATCACGATTTTCCCTGGCGGCGGGTTCGAGCCGTTCCTGCCGCTGTCGTTCGACGAGGAAGTCGGCTCCTGGATTCCGCTGCCGGCGCCGACGGAATAGCGCCGGCGTCCGTCAGCCCCGCTCTTTCTCGCAGAGAAAGGCGGCGTGGTAGACGTAGCGGCTCGTGGCCAGGCGCGGGCAAACGCGCAGCAGGACTTCCTTGATGGCCCAGTTGGCCAGGCCCTTGGCGCCCTTTTGGAACCGATAGATGGCCTTGGAGTGGTTCGCCACGGTTTCGTCCAGCACGCGGAACCGGCAGGACTGCAGCAGGCGCCGCATGGCTTTGCGGGAATAGACGTTGATGTGCCCGACGTGGTCGAAGACGAAATCGTCCGCCAATCGCGCGTTGTCTTCCAGCGGCACTTCCACGAACAGGCGCTTGCCGACGCGCGCGGCTTCGTACAGCAGCAGCCGCGGATGTTCCACGTGTTCGACCACGTGGCTCAGGATCACGAGATCGAACTGGTCGTCCGCGTATGGCGTGCGGTAGCCGTCGAACGTCGCTGCTTCGACAAGGCCGGCGATGTTCTTGGCGCGGATCTGTTCGACGCCGGCGGAGGAAATGTCCAGCGCGCGGCATTCTTTGGCGAACCCCTTGGCGGCCAGATTTTCGAGGATGGCCCCGTTGCCGGCGCCGATTTCCAGAACCGTGTCGTGGGGCACGTCCCGGCAGAGTTTCAGGATGTTGGCCGTCTTGTCGATCGCGCCCAGTCGGCGCCATTCGGCGAAATTGCCGCTGCGGTAGAAGGCTTCGTAGTTGGCTTGGAGTTCGCGGGCGACGGCGGGCTCAGGCATGGGGCGTTCCTTTGCGGGTGGCGGGTGCCCTTGTCTGGGCATAGTAGCGGATGAATATTTCCTTCGGAGTCTGCCGCGAAAATGCAGCCAGCATGGTGTTTTTCCAGGCCGTTTTCCATATTTCCCGGCTGGCGCGGGGTTTTGCAAACGTACCGAGATACTTGACCAGGGCCAGTGCAAAAAAACAGGTCGAGAAAAACAGCGTGCGCACGCGGGAGCTCCGTCCGTGGAACAGGATGCTGCCTTTGGCCGAGGCGGGGCAGGTGGCGGCAACCGTTCGACTGAGCGTGGCGCAGCCCGCATGCGTCAAGACAACCTCGGCGTTGACATAGCATTTGTAGCCGCGCTCGTTGGCGAGCGTCGACAGGGCGACGTCTTCGGGACAGAAGAAATAGCGTTCGTCGAAATACCCCAGCTCTTTCAACACGGCCGTGCGAACCATGAAGGCGGCGCCCAGGACGTTGAACGTTTGAAAAATGCCCGTTTGATTGATATAGGGGGAAACCACCCGCCGCGGATCGCGGAGGCGAAAGCCGTTTAGAAGGGCCGTCCAACCCGTGTGGGGAATCCGGCCGCAGGCTTGGACCGAGCCGTCCGGATTCAGGATTTTCGGACTGAAGAACGCCGCGCGGGGTTCCTTTTGGAACGATTCGACCAGCAAGTCCACCACGGGCATTTGCAGAAGGGTGTCGTCGTTCAGGATGAAGCAGAATTCGCCGTTGGCCTGTCGCAGGGCCAAATTGTTGTTTTCCGAAAATCCGCGGATTTCGTTGCTTTCGACGATGTTCGCCTCGGGATAGGCGGCTCGGAGTTTCGCCAGGTTTTCAGGCGAGAACAGATAGGCGACGACCCAGATTTCATAGGTCGTGGAATGCGTCTGCATCCGGATGCTGTCGAGGCAAGGGAACAAGTCTTCCGGCTTGTTCATGCAGACGATGACGATGGAGACTTTCGGCTTTTCGGGGGGGGCGGGCGGGATCATGCGGGGTTCTCCAGCTGCCGGGCCAGTTCGGCGAGGAAGCCGGTCGCGTCGGCGGCCCGGCGGTATTCCGCAGATAGCGCCCGGCGCGCGGCGGTTCTTTCGCTCCGCGGTTGCCCGGCTTGGCGCGCGATGAACTCGGCCAGTTCGCCGGGGCGGTCGGGGTCGAAGAAGAACACGCCCTCTTCCTTGGGATAGTACGAATGAGCGAGGCCGCCCACGGCGACCTCGGCGCCACACATCAGGGCTTCCTGGGCGGCGGTGGAATAGCCTTGGCAGCATCGCATGTCGGGCAGCACGAGCAGATCGATCGCCGAATAGACTTCCGCCATGCGCGCGTTGTCCACGTAATCCCGGCGGTCGAGGCCAACGGGCAAATCGAATCCGTCGTCGTTGGCGCCGACGGCGCGGAAACGGACAAGCGGCCCGGACCAGGTGCGGACCAGCTCCAGAAAGCGGTCGAAACCCTTGGCGCGGAGAAAGCGGCCCACGTAGCCGACGGTAAATTCCGGCGGCGCGAATTCCTCCCGGAAACGGAACCGTTCCGAATCCAGCAGTTTCAGGTGGACGAAAAAAACGGCTGGGTCGGCGAGGCCGTATTTTTCGGCGATGCGTTTGGCGCCGGCAGGACTGTAGGTGAAGATTTTCCGGGCTTGGCGGACGGCGCGGCGTTCGAATGGCAGAAGTCGCCGATTGCGGCCTTCGTCGCCGGAATCGAGCAGCACGCGGCCTTTTCGGAACAGCACGCAATAGAGCCAATTCAGAAACGAGCGGGGCGTCAAGGAGGTGTAGATGGATTCGACGATGAAATCCGGACGGATTTTCAGGAGTTGGATCCAATAGGAAAGCTGCGGAATCAAAAAAGGGATCTGTTTGTTGTGGGTTTTGCGAACCCATACCAGGGGATGGTGGAACTTCACAGCCGCCGGGCCAAGCCCAAGCCGTTCTGCAAAATGCTCCTTGGAAAAGGTGAAGCCGGCGTTTTGATCCGCCAATGACAATTTCGTCGGGCACAGGATGAACGCCTCGTGGCCGAGTTTCTGGGCGATGAGGCGGGGAATCAGGAAGTCCTTGTCGCCGCGGAACAGTTCGTAGAATTCGTTGGAAACCAGGACCTTCATGCGCGGCCTTCGTAGAGGTCCAGCAACTTCGGCAAGTAACGGTCGGCGGCGAACGCCGCGGCGATCTCTTCCGCCGGCAGGGGCGGAAAATCGCGCGCGCCCATGGCCGCCAGTTTTTCCGCCAGATCGACTTCGTTGCCGGCTTCGAAGAGTTCGCCGGTGCGTCCCGGCGCGATCAATTCGGGAATGCCGCCGATGGCGGCGCCCAGCACGGGCACGCCGAGCGCGAGGGCTTCGATGATGCTCAAGGGGTTGTTTTCGTACCATTCCGACGGCACGACGAGAAACCGCGCGGCGGCGAGCGCGGCGCGGACGTTTTCCCAGCTTTGATGGCCGAGGAATTCGACGTGGGCGCAGCCGGCGTATTGCGCGCGGAGTTCGGCTTCCAACGGTCCGGTACCGAGGATCTTGAGGCGCCGGGGCAGGCGGCTGGCCGCGCGCAGCAGCGTGCGGAGGCCTTTTTCCTCGGACAGGCGGCCCACGTAGCAATAGTGGTCTTGCCGCGGCGGTCGCGGGCCGGCCACCCGGCGCGGATCGATGAAATTGTGGAGGGCGTGGAGCTTGTCCGGGGCGAAGCCGCCGGCTTCCATGCGGCCCTTCATGAACCGGCTGGGGCAGATGAAGGCGTCCGTCCATGCTCCCAGTTTTTCGCGATCCCACTTCCAGGCTTCGAGGTAGGCGACGGCGCTCGCGAGGCGACTGCCCTTGAGGCAGGAATAGCGCAGGGCGAACGACTTGTCGTCGCCGAAACAGAGTTCGCAAGGCTTGCCGTTCCGCAGGCAGTCGTAGCGCGGGCACAGCAACTTGTAGTCGTGGAGCGTCCAGACGACGCGGAGACCGCGTTCCTGGGCGAGTTGCGCGAGCACCGGCGAGAGCTGCGTGTGGACGTTGTGCAGGTGCACGACGTCCGGCTTGAAATCGTCCAGCAACCGCTTGAATTTCCGTTGCACTTCGGGCGCATGGATCGGCCGCACGAGGCCTTTCAGCATCTTCAGCGGCGCCCGGGGCGAAAACGCGACCTCCGTCGGGAAGAAGCGCGCCCATTCGCTCGCCTCGTTTTGCGGGCAGGCCATCGCGAAGAAGGCGACGGCATGGCCGGCGGCCTTCAAGAGGCGCTCCAATTCCAGCGAGTGGATGCAGTCGCCGCCGCGCGGATAGTGGAACTTATTGGCGAGAAGAATGCGCATGAAGTGATCGAAATATCCGTCAAACCGCCGGGAGCGGCAAGGGAAAACGGCTCTCGCCTGCGGGGCACAAAAAAACCGCCTTTGCAGGGCGGATTCGTCCGGAATTTGGTGGAGGGTAGGAGGTTCGAACTCCCGACCTCCTGAATGCCATTCAGGCGCTCTACCAACTGAGCTAACCCCCCAAATTCCTCAGACGATGCGGGAGGTTG
>Ga0116170_10003289_pt1 | contig 15144 bp, 10 predicted proteins | sample AD_JPNHW1_MetaG_FD_89797 | JGI IMG/M metagenome (GOLD analysis project Ga0116170, IMG submission 89797) | Active sludge microbial communities of municipal wastewater-treating anaerobic digesters from Japan - AD_JPNHW1_MetaG | ecosystem: Engineered > Bioreactor > Anaerobic > Digestate | place...
CGCCAAAGCAAGGGTAGGTGAGAGTTGTGTCAATCACCCCCTCCTGAAGTGCTATGAGGCCATTTACCAGCTTAAACACAGAGCCCGGAGGATATGGAGCCATTACAGCCCTGTTGAACATTGGTTTCAGAGGATCGGTAACAATCTCTGCGTAAAACTTATTGATTGATGCTAGTTTTGAGACATCTATTCCGGGGCTGGAAACGAGGGTGAGTATTTCTCCGGTAGAGGGCTCTATTGCAACAACGCTTCCAACCTTATTAACCATGAGACTCTCCACATACTGCTGAAGCTCTGCATCAATGGAAGAGGTAATGTTTTTGCCCGGAATAGCCTCCTTGTCGTACTTTCCCTCGGCAAAACTGGATTTAATCTTGTTATGCACGTCCCTCAGGAAAATATTATAACCCTTTTCTCCCCTGAGGATTCCCTCATAGGATTGTTCCATGCCTGTCCGGCCAACATAGTCGCCTCTTTTGTACTCCGGGTTTTTGCGGATAAAGGAAGTATCCACCTCGGTTATATATCCAAGCAGATTTCCGCAGGCATTGTACGGATAGCTGCGGATGGTCCTGGAAACTGCGCTGAACCCGGGGAACTTATATGATTTCTCAAGAAATATAGCATATTGTGCAGGTGAAACCTGTTTAACAAAAGGGAGTGACTGAAAACCTATTCTTCTCCTGTTTTTACGATATTCCCTTAGAGTCTGCCTCACATCAGCGATATCCAAATTGAATATCCTGCAAAGGTCCAGCGTATCCGGATCTTTCACCTCGTATGGAGTAATCATTATATCGTATGCAGTCTCGTTCCCGACCAGAATCTTTCCGTTTCGGTCGTAAATAATACCTCTGGCAGGATATCGGATATCGTAACGGAAAGCATTGTTGCTCGCTGTTATTTTATACTCTTCGTCTATAATCTGGAGGTTAAAAAGCTGAAGCACTATCACAACCGCCGCTGCAATAATTCCAATTATGAGAATATTCTTTTTCTTTAACTCTACTCCCATATTAGTGGTTCGTTATCTCCAGTTTTTGTAAAAAATGCCAAATTCCAGCAAAAGAAGCAAAAGCATATTTACTGTAAAACTAACGGCAAGTCTTGGAAGATTGCCTATAAAATAGGTTATGGAAAGACTTTCGATAAAAATAAATGTGACAAGGAAAATGAGAAGAGAAATTGCGGAATATACAAGGAAACGGGAGAAACCCATTTCTGCCATTCCGGGACGTATCTGACTGTCCACCTCTCCTTTTCTCATAAAAAGCATTAACACCGGTTCCCTTAGAAAAGCAAGCATAACGGCTGCTGCAGTATTCATTCCGGCTACTCCGCTATACAGGATGTCTATGCTGAATCCCATTGCAAATCCCCAAAGGAGTACAGAAACCAGTGAGATACTTGTAGGGAGGGTGATGATAAAAAGAGGGTATATGGCAATAAAGAGCATCGGCCCAAAGTCGACGAAGTTCGAAATTAGCATCTGGGCCAGCAGAAAGCTGAAAAACAGTACGGTATTATTTATCTTTGGATTCATCAGGATTGCTTATTCCCTTTATCTCGTTTTTATCATGATTTTCAACTACTCTCACAAATTTAAGCGTCCGGAACTCCTCAAAAAGCTTAACCTTTATTTCGTGATGGGTACCCTTTATTATCTTTGATTTTCTTATTGTTCCTATAGGAATGTTTTCCGGAAAGAGTGTTGAAAAGCCGCTTGTATAAACAGTATCTCCAACTGCGAACCGGATGTGCTGAGGTATTTCGGTGAGAAGAGCATAATCGGCCCTCTTTCCGTCCCAGATAAGCGGGCCAAAGGCTCCGGACTTTCCTATTTTTGCACTCACACTCTGGTTTACATTGAGCATTGAAATAACATATGCATAGTTGTCCGAAACAGAACTCACAACTCCAACAACACCGTTGGGCGATACAACACCCATATCTTCTTCAACCCCATTTTCCCTGCCTTTGTCAATTATTATGAAATTGTGCTTTTTGTTTGTCCCGTTGGAGACAATTTTTGCAGAGATATATGTAAACTGTGGTTTCACGCTGTCAACAGCCGCCGGCACAAACGATGTGCCGGTGGTATCTGTTGTGTCGGTTATTTCTACATAACGCTTGTAGCGCTCTATTTCTGCCAGCAGTGCCTCGTTTTCAGAATTTAACTCTTCGTTTACCTTTTTGAGGTTAACAAAGTATTTCATTTCCGAACCCGCTTTGCTAAAGGACCCCCTGATTCCCATGTAGACTCCGCCAATCTTTACCTGTTGAAAGAACGAATCGTTTGAGATCATCATCAGTGCGACAATCTCCAAAACAATAAAAAGCAACAGAGTGTAAAGTCTGTCAAGATTGGGAGACCTTTTTGCCATCAAATCAGCGTATTAAGAATGGGAACTTGTTGCAATTCTTAAGTGCTATTGCTGTGCCTCTTGCAACTGCATGAAGCGGATCGTCGGATACCTGAAACTTAATATTTATTTTTTCTGTCAGCCTCTTGTCAAGACCTCTTAGAAGTGCACCTCCGCCAGTGAGGAAGATTCCTCTCTGAACGATATCTGCATAAAGCTCCGGTGGAGTCTGCTCAAGTACGGTGATAACCGCAGCTTCAATTTTTGCAAGCGACTTGTCTATGCAGTGGGCAATTTCCTGGCTTGTAACGCTCACCTCAACAGGGTGTGCAGTCATGAGGTTAGGACCTCTCACTACGTATGGTTCCGGATATTCATCAAGTTCGGAAAGGGCAGCACCAACGCGGATTTTAATGTCCTCGGCAGTGAGTTCTCCTATTTTGATGTTGTGCTGCTGACGCATGTACTGCTGAATCTCATTGGTAAACACATCGCCTGCAATTCGTATGCTCTGGTTAAAAACAATTCCTCCCAGCGAAATTACCGCAATCTCTGTTGTACCACCTCCGATATCAACCACCATGTTTCCTGTAGGGGCCTCTACATCCAGTCCGATACCAAGGGCCGCAGCCATTGGCTCATAAATCAAATATACATCCCTGCCGCCTGCATGCTCGGAAGAGTCACGTACGGCACGAATCTCAACCTCGGTACTTCCCGAAGGGATACATACTACCAGTCTTAGACTCGGAGTGAAGAACGAGTTGCGGGTGTTAATCATCTTGATAAATCCGCGAATCATTGCCTCTGCGGCGTTGAAGTCGGCAATTACTCCGTCCCGGAGAGGGCGCACAGTTTTAATGTTCGCGTGTGTCTTTCCGTGCATCATTCTTGCCTTTTGGCCAAAAGCGATTGGCTTGCCGGTGTTTTGATCTATTGCCACGATTGAGGGCTCGTCCACAACAACCTTATCGTTCATAAGGATTATAGTGTTGGCTGTACCCAGGTCTATAGCCAGTTCCTGTGTTAAAAATGAGAAAGCCATATTATTATATTATATATATCAATGTTTAAAGTGCCTGATTCCGGTTGTTACCATAGACAGGCCGTTATTGTTGCAGTAGTCTGTGCTTTCGCTGTCCCTTACAGAACCTCCGGGCTGGATAACTGCAGTGACTCCTGCCTTGTGTGCAATTTCCACACAGTCTGCAAAAGGGAAGAAGGCATCCGAAGCCATTACCGATCCGGCACAGGTAAATCCGAAACTCTCTGCTTTTGCTATTGCCTGCCTTAATGCATCCACCCTTGAAGTCTGTCCCACTCCGCTTGCAAGAAGCGACTTGTCGCGAGCGAGAACGATTGTGTTTGATTTAGAATGTTTTACCAGTTTGTTTGCAAACAGCAAATCCTCCACCTCTTTCGAACTTGGAGCTGTTTTTGTTACAGGGGTGAGCGACAGTTCATTCTCAACGGCAGAGTCCCTTTGCTGCATTAATGCACCGCCAAGCAGACTTCTGAATTTTGTTTCGGTCCGCTTTTCACCGTTATTAACGAGAATAATTCTGTTTTTCTTCTCTTTGAGAATTGCAAGAGCTTCCGGCTCATAACCAGGAGCAATCACTACTTCAAAAAAGAGTTTATTCATTTCAGCTGCAGTAGCGCTGTCTATTTTCTTATTTGAAATTATTATTCCGCCATAGGCCGATACAGGATCGGCAGCAAGGGCAGTTTTCCATGCATCGGTGAGATTATCGTTCGATGCACAGCCGCAAGCGTTATTGTGCTTGAGAATTGCAACAGTCGTCTCTTCGAAGTCGCCAATGAGTTCAATGGCTGCTTCAATATCCAGAAGGTTGTTGTATGAAATCTCTTTTCCCCACAGTTGTTCGGGCAAAGAGCCTTCGTTACCGAAGTAAAGTGCTTTCTGGTGAGGATTCTCACCATATCTGAGTGTCTTTGAAACAAGGATGCTCTCCTTGAATGCGTCTACAGCCTCTTCTCTGTTGAAATATTTGAAAATGGCAGTGTCGTAGTGAGAACTTACGTTGAAAGCCTGAGTTGCAAAAAATCTTCTCTCTTCAATTGTACTGCTTCCGCTGCCTTTTTCGAGAATTGCCTGCAAAGCCGGATATTGTTCCTTGGAGGCCACGATAATCACATCTTTGTAATTCTTTGCAGCTGCTCTTATAAGGGAAATACCTCCAATATCAATCTTTTCGACAATTTCTTCATGAGGTGAGTTTGATGCAACATACTCCTCGAAGGGGTAAAGGTCCACAATCACCAGGTCTATCGAAGGAATTTCGAACTCAATAATTTGTTCGCAATCCTTTTTGTTCTCTCTGCGGCTGAGTATTCCGCCAAAAATTTTCGGATGAAGAGTTTTAACGCGACCTCCCAAAATAGAAGGGTAGCCGGTTATATCTTCAACAGCTGTTACAGGAAGAGCAAGCCCTTTGAGGAAATCATATGTTCCTCCGGTTGATAAAAGTTCAACACCCAGAGAAATTAATTTCCGGGCTATAGGTTCAATACCATCTTTGTGGTAAACAGAGATTAACGCGCGTTTCAAAGTTCTATTATCCATACCTTTCAAATAGGTACAAAAGTACGAAAATTTAACCAATTAATAGTTAATTTTGCAATCATAAAATATCACAAATTATGCAAAGAAAATGTTATGCCGTAATTGTAGCCGGAGGCTCGGGAAGCAGAATGGGAGGGGAGATTGCAAAGCAGTTTCTGATGCTCGGGGACAAGCCGATACTCCTGCATACCATTGAAGCCTTTCTGTCACTGTCGTTTCCTGTGGAGATAATATTGGTTGTGCCTGCCTCTTTGAGGGATTACTGGAAAAACTTCTATAAGGAACAGAGGCTTAGTTTCAAGCATACGCTTGTAAGCGGAGGCATAACACGATTCCACTCCGTGAAGAACGCAATGAAGTATGTTCCGGAGGGAGCGCTGGTTGCTGTACACGACGGAGTAAGACCGTTTGTTCCCAAAGATTTTCTTGAGTCTCTTTTTGCAGAGGCCGAAGAAAAAAGAGCGGTTATCCCTGCCGTTAAGGTAGTGGATTCTTTAAGATATTCAGATGAAAATGGAAGCAGGCCCGTTGAGCGCGATAAGTATGTGAGTATACAAACTCCTCAGATATTTCATTCGGAATTGCTTTTGGACGCCTATAACCAGGCTTATAATCCTGCGTTTACAGACGATGCCTCCGTTGTGGAAAGCAGAGGTACTAAAATATATCTGACCGAAGGGAGAATGTTGAATATAAAAATAACCAGGCCAGAAGATTTAACTCTGGCTCAGGCTATACTTATTTCTTTTTAAGGGAACTACCTTTTTGAGGAAAATCTTTAACCCACACCTGTCTTTCAATTGCCTGGTCGAGTGAAATGAATGTCTCGGTCTGCTCAACTGAAGGAATGTTTTGAATAGTGTTTATCAGAATCTCCATAAGGTGATCGTGATTCTGACAGTAAATCTTTAACATCAGAGCATGTTTGCCTGTTACGAAGTGACATTCAACAACCTCCGAAATGTTTTTTAGAGCTTCAATTACTTGTGGATAATGATTTGCCTGCGACAGACTTACTCCTACAAAGGCACAAACGTTGAGCCCGAGGGTCTGAGGTTTTACAAGAAGGCGGGAGCCGGTGATGATTCCCAGGTTCTCCATCTTTTTTACCCTTTGGTGAATTGCCGCACCGGAAACGCCACATTCTCTGGCTATCTCCAGAAATGGCATTCTTGCATTTTTTACAAGAAATGACAGAATTTTCTGATCGATCTGATCAATCTGGTACTTAGGCATAATTGTTATATTTGTTATCTAAAAGACAAATATAATAATAAATTATAATTAAATAGGATTTATTTTTTGATAAAAGAAAAGCCAACGCAACGGAATTTCTCCTGAATATGCGGTAAGATAATCGGAATATGAGCAGGGAATAAATTGATTCTTATTTGATTTGGCCTCCGGAATTTCCATCCACCAACGGCCGGTTGTGTTGCTTGTAATAAATGTTAAATCCTGCCCTTCCTGACCCATGCTTACAGTTTTTCTATTGAAAAGATCGGTGGTCCCATTTGTGCCGGGATCCTCGGAAATATTGGACGCAAGGGCCTCCGAGAGGTGCCACAGAATCTCTGCTGTAAGTTGCATTGAGGTGCTTTTGTATTTACATTTAGAAGGGAAACCGTAAATAAAAATCGTTTGCAGTTTTTGTCCCATTCCAATATATCTTGCCAGCTGGCAGGCCTCCTCGGCATAAAGTCCGTTTGGAGCCTGAGTGCTGTTTTCGGGGAAGTCTGATACTCTTATGCTTCTGAGGTCAAAAAAGATGTGGGTGTTGCCTCTGAGAAGCGGCTCGGTATTTTGCATGTTGGTGCGGATGTTTCCAAGACGCTGGTCCTCGAAAAACCTTTCACGCAGCTTTGTGAGTTTTGATGAATCGTATTTGTATGCCTGAAAACCGATATGCGAAAATTCAGATGCAAGTTTGTCCTCAAGTATATAATCAAGGATGTTGTTTTCGGAAACTTCGCTCCCGGAAGAGATAAGGGAGGCAGAGTAGCTGAGTTCAGGAGCAAATGTTTTGATTGCAGGAAGCTCCTCGCCCGAAAGGACAATTGACTTTATTTTGAGGGAGTGGCATAGTTCCAGACACTTTTTGAGCTGATTGATGCCCGGTTCGATGTAAAAAATCTTATAGGTCGAGTGACAAAAAAGAGTATTGAGTGCCTTAAGTACAGATCCGTCGCCGGTTGTGTTAATGATTACTGCCAGTGCTCCTGAAGTTGTTGCCTCGCTCAGGGCTGCCGCAGGGATTGCCTCGATGTTGCTGTTGTTATTGTTTTTCATAGGAGCCGGTTTATAGGTTATCGCTTTTTCTTGCTCTTTTCGCTCTTTTCGCCGCTCTCGCCAATTATCTTCTTCACGCTCTCCAGATCCATTGTTGCCGGATCGGTGCCTTTCGGAATTTTGTAGTTGTTTTTACCCTTCTTGATATAGGCGCCATATTTTCCGTTGAGAATATCAATCCCCTCTTCAGGAAAATTTTTGATTTGCTTTTGCTGTTCGCTCTTCTTGTTTGTCTCAATAATTGAGATGGCGCTTTCGAGGTCAATAGTATAGGGGTCGGAATCCTTGCCTGTGGAAATGAATGAACCCATATATTTTATGTACGGGCCAAATCTTCCGGATGAAGCAATGATAATATTGCCGTTGTATTCGCCCACTGTCCTTGGCAGCGAAAAGAGCTTAAGAGCCTCTTCAAGCGTAACGGTTTCTATAAGCTGTCCTTTGCCAAGACTTACAAATCTTTTTTCGGGATCGTCGCTGTCGCCAATTTGCGCAAGCGGACCAAACCTGCCAAGCCTCACGCATACATTTTTCCCGGTTGCCGGATCGGTACCCAGTTGCCTTTCGGCACTTGCGGGCCTTGACACCTGCAGGGTCACATCAACTTTTTTGTGGAAAGGAACGTAGAATTCATCAATTACCTTGTTCCACTTCAATTTGCCGGCTGCAACAGAGTCAAACTCCTCTTCAATCTTTGCGGTGAAACCAAAGTCAATTTCCGATTCAAAATTCTCAACAAGAAAATCATTCACAAGAATTCCTATGTCTTCCGGGAATAGTTTGTTTTTCTCTGCTCCCCAGACCTCTTTGAGCTCTTTGTGCTTTACCTCGTCTTTTTCGAGTGTGAAGCAGTTACTGCTTCTTTCGGTGCCGGGCCTGTTGTCTTTAACAATATACCCGCGCTGAACGATGGTTGAAATTGTGGGAGCGTATGTAGAAGGGCGTCCGATTCCAAGTTCCTCCAGTTTTTTAACCAGACTTGCATCGGAGTATCTTGGAGGTTTTTGCGTAAACTTTTCCGAAGCGGTTATAATGTGACGGTTCATCGGCTCTCCGGCATTCAGCTTGGGAAGGTTGAGCAGCTTTTCGTCCTCGTCCGAATCGTCGTCTTTTGATTCAATATATACTTTAAGAAATCCGTCAAATTTTATTCTGTCGGCAGTTGCAACGAATTTGTTTTTAAGATTGGCCGCACCAATGGAAATCTCTGTCCTGCTTATTGAGGCATCTGCCATTTGAGAGGCTATAGTACGTTTCCAGATGAGGTTGTAAAGTTTGCGTTCCTGTGCACCCGCTTCAATTTCGGTATTGCTAAGAAAAGTGGGGCGGATTGCTTCGTGGGCCTCCTGTGCTCCCTTGCTCTTGGTAGCATACTGACGTGTCTTCGAGTACTCTTTTCCGTAGAGATCCGTGATTGCCTGTTTAGCGGCGCCAAGCGCCATCTTCGACAGGTTTGTGGAGTCTGTACGCATATATGTTATAAACCCGCTCTCATATAGATTCTGGGCTGTACGCATCGTTTGACTTAAGGAGAATCCGAGTTTTCTGGATGCCTCCTGCTGAAGTGTTGATGTTGTGAATGGAGGAGATGGTGTCCTTTTAGCCTCTTTCTCTTCAACGGAGATAATCTTGAAAACTGCACTTTTGCATGCTTCGAGTATGGCAAGAGCCTCTTCGCGGCTTTCGAACTTTTCTGGAATTTCAGCCTTTACCTTAGCGGCCGTTTTTGTATCTGCAGGGGAAAATGTTCCTTCAATTTTGTATTGAGATTTTGCTGTAAAGGCGAGAATTTCTCTCTCTCTTTCCACAATTATCCGCACAGCAACAGACTGAACCCTTCCGGCAGATAGTTTTGGTCTCACCTTCTTCCAGAGAAGAGGTGAAAGTTCAAACCCTACAATTCTGTCCAAAACCCTGCGCGCCTGCTGAGCCATGACCAGATTCATATCAATTGACCGGGGATTTTCAATGGCATGCAAAATTGCATCCTTTGTAATCTCATGAAAAACGATTCTTCTTGTTTTTTCGACATCCAGGTTAAGGGCCTCAAGCAAATGCCATGCAATAGCCTCTCCTTCACGGTCCTCATCGGACGCGAGCCATACGATGTCGGCTTTCTTTGCAAGAGCTTTAAGCTCCGAAACCACTTTTTTCTTGTCTTCCGAAACATTGTACTGAGGCTCATAGCCATTGGCTATGTCTACGCTCAGTGAGTTGGAAGGCAAGTCCCTTATGTGTCCGAAACTGGATTTTACCGTAAAACCACTCCCCAGAAATTTCTCGATTGTCTTAGCCTTTGCAGGAGACTCAACGATAACTAAATTCTCTCCCATAACTTCTCTAATAATCCTTGACGGGCACAAAGTAAGGTATAAAATAAGGTAATATCCAAATTTTTATTTCTAATTTTGCCTTTTACTATACCTTATATATAGAACAAGATTATGGAGATAAAAAACAGAGAGAAGTTCCTGAAATGGTTTAGAATAATTGTTTTTGGTCCCTTCATTTTACTAATTTTTCTTCTTCTCCTTGTAGGAATTTTTGCCGATATTCCATCATTCAAAGAGCTTGAAGATCCAAAAAGCAACCTGGCAACCGAGGTGATATCGGAAGACGGAGAGATACTTACAACATTCCATATTGAGAACAGGTCGTTTGTAACATTCGAAGAGCTTTCGCCGGGCCTTGTGTCTGCGGTGATAGCAACTGAGGATACACGTTTCCGCAGCCATAGCGGAATTGACTTCCGCAGTCTTGCCAGGGTTGGCGTAAAATCAATAATTCTTGGTCAGAAAAGATCCGGAGGCGGTGGCAGTACTCTTTCCCAGCAGCTTGCTAAGACTCTTTTTCCAAGGGATACAGTAAGGTCCCGTATACCAGGAGCAAAAACAATTGTCCTTGGCGTTAACAAATTCCGTGAGTGGATAACAGCAGTTAAGCTGGAAAGAAACTATACAAAAAATGAGATATTAAGTATGTATATGAATGCCGTTTTTTATGGCAGCAATGCATACGGAATCAGGGCGGCTTCAAACACATTCTTCGGGAAGAAACCGGCCGACCTCAATATTGAAGAGAGCGCACTTCTTGTGGGAATGATAAATAAGCCTTCAAGATTTAATCCTGTAACCAACCCGGAACTTTCACTTCAGAGGCGGAATCACGTTCTTAACCAGATGCGAAAGTATGACTTCATCACCAGAGCGGAATACGACTCACTGGTAAATATACCTATAAAGCTTGCATATGCTCAGCAGGACAACAACTCCGGGCTGGGTCCTTATTTCAGGGACATGCTAAGGAGAATCATGAATGCCACCGAACCTGTACGGAGCGACTACCGTTACGAAGAGGAGTACAACTATGACATGACAATGTGGAAGGAGGACCCTCTTTACGGCTGGCTAAACAAAAACCTTAAGCCGGATGGTTCGCAATACAATCTGGACAAAGACGGGTTAAAAATTTATACAACTATAAATTCAAAAATGCAGCGTTATGCCGAGGAGGCAGTTGCAGAACATCTTGGAAAGGACCTTCAGCCCACTTTTAGCAGGGAGCTGGCGTGGAAAACAAACAAGCCTTTCTCAAATAGTGTTTCAAAGGATGATATAGCAAGAATCATGAAGCAGGCACGCCGCTGGAGCGACCGCTGGAGGATGCTCAAGGCAGAGGGGATGAAGGAAAGCGAAATTGAGGCAACCTTTAATGAACCTACAAGCATGACCGTCTTCTCATGGAAAAATGCAGGGTATATTGATACTGTTATGACTCCAAACGACTCTATCAAATATTACAAATCCTTCCTGAGAGCCTCATTCATGGCTATGGAGCCGCAAACAGGATTTGTGAGGGCATACGTAGGCGGGCCTAATTACCGGTACTTCAAGTACGACAATGCCCGTCAGGCAAAAAGACAGGTTGGCTCTACCATTAAACCTTTCCTTTATACTCTTGCCATGCAGGAGGGGATGACACCTTGCGACAAAGTGGTGAATGTGCCTCAGACCTTCATAGTGGGAGACACCACCTGGACACCTGAGAGTACAGACAAGCCGGAATGGATAGGGAAAACCGTTACTTTAAAATGGGGGCTCACGAAGAGTTCAAACAACATATCGGCCTATCTCATGAAGCAGTTCGGGCCTTTTGCAATGGTTGACATGGCGCACAGGCTGGGAATAACAAGTTATCTCGACCCGGTTGTGTCGCTTTGCCTTGGCCCTGCCGACCTTACTCTTTTTGAAATGGTGGGAGCATATAACACATACCCGAGCAGAGGAGTTTTTGTTGACCCTACTTTTGTTCTCAGGATTGAGGACAAGGCGGGCAACGTGCTGGGCAGCTTTACCGGACGAAAGAGGGAAGCAATAAGCGAACAGACAGCTTTTCTTATGGTGAATCTCATGGAAGGGGTAGTGAACGAAGGAACTGCAGCAAGGCTGAGATACAAGTATGTACCTGAAGGGCCTATTGCCGGAAAGACAGGAACAACAAACGATCAGGCCGATGGCTGGTTTATAGGATATGTACCAAAGCTCACAGCGGGGGTATGGGTTGGTGCCGAAGACAGGCAGGTTCACTTTGAAGGGCTTTCAAACGGAGGAGGAGCAAATATGGCGCTCCCAATCTGGGGTCTTTTCATGCAGAAGGTTTTAAAGGACCCTTCCTGCGGAATTACTGTCAAGGACCAGTTTGTAATGCCTTCGGGATTTTCTGCGCAGTTCAACTGTAAGGGAAGTGACGATGAGCTGGAGGGCAACTCAATGGTAAATGATCCGTTTTTCCATTAATATTAACATTTGAAGATGAAAAAAATTGTAGCCCTTATTTATGGGGGGGACTCGTCGGAGGCAGAGGTTTCCGTAAAGAGTGGCAAGCACATGGCCGGCCACATAGACAGAGAGAAATACGAAGTTTATGAAATAATGCTCAAAGGGCATGACTGGAGGGTTGATACAGGCGGCGGCGGGACAGTACAGATAGACAAATCGGACTTCTCTTTTTCTCTCAACGGTAAGAAGGTGGTTTTTGACATAGCTCTCATAATGATTCACGGGACACCCGGCGAAGACGGGCTTCTTCAGGCCTACTTCGAAATGGTTGGCGTGAAATACACAACCTGCTCTTCGTCTGTTTCTGCAATTACATTCAACAAATATGCATGCAAATGCTATTTGCGCGACACGGGAATAAATATGGCGAAAGAGGTATTTCTCCATAGGGGAGAGAGCTACTCTTCGTCGGAAATTATTGAAAAACTGGGTCTGCCGCTGTTTGTGAAACCAAACGACGGAGGAAGCAGTTTTGGTGTGACAAAGGTGAAGAAGGCGGAGGATCTGGAGGCTGCAATTAAAGCGGCTTTCCTTGAGGGAGAGACAATTCTCATCGAAGAGTACATTGCAGGCAGGGAGATGACAAACGGCGCATTCGAGGCCGGTGGAAAAGTCGTTAAACTTCCTGTTACAGAGATAATTCCAAAAAATGAATTTTTCGACTATGAGGCCAAATATCTGGGCGCATCCCAGGAGATTTGTCCTGCGCAAATACCCGCCGAACTCAGCGAGCGTATCATTGACATGACCCATAAGATGTACCGCTACCTTGGATGCAAGGGTGTTGTGCGTATGGACTATATTGTAAGAGGAAACGACATCTTTTTCCTTGAGATAAATACAGTACCGGGCATGACCGAAATGAGCCTTGTGCCTCAGCAGGTGAGAGCAACAGGTATGACAATAAAGGACTTTTTAACTAATCTTTTAGAATCAAGTTTAATGTAATGAAACTTAAAACAGCCCTTCTGGCAATACTTTTAATCTCTTTTTCTGCTTCGGCTCAACAGAAAGTTTCCGGCAAAGTGATGGATGATAAGGGGAAGATTGTTGCAGGGGTTGTTGTTTCCGACGGCTATAATGTAATAAAAACAGATGTTAAGGGGGAGTACTCTTTTGAGACAAACCCAAAGGCAAAATTTGTATTTATATCTACCCCAAACGGGTATGAGCAGTCCGGAAGTTTTTATCAGAAGATTGAAGAAAAAGGCAAGTACGATTTTTTGCTAAAGAGGGGATGGAACCAATCCAACCGGTTTATCCACATGGGGGATACGGAGGCCAGTATTTACAAAGACTGGATGGACCTGCTCAAGAGGTACTTGTCGAACAACAAACCTGCATTCGTAGTTTTTAACGGTGATATATGTTACGAAAAGGGATTGAGACTTCACGCCCGCGAACTAACATCTGAAAAACTCGGCGTGAGAGCTGTTTTCACTCTGGGGAACCACGACCTTATTGCCGGTGCATACGGGGAAGAACTTTATGAGGAGTTGTTTGGCCCGGTCTGGTATTCTTTCAATGTTGGAGGAGTACACTTTGTGAATATCCCTGTTTTGTTCGGCGACAAAGTACCCCGCTATACCACAGACGAGATTTACAACTGGCTGCGTAGCGACCTCGAATCAATTCCTGCCGGCACTCCGGTAGTTATAATGGACCACCATCTGCTCGGATTTTCTGAAAACTTTCTTCTCAAGACAGCCCAACAGGAGCTGAACCTTCTTAAATACAACATTAAAGGTTATCTGTATGCGCACTACCATACAAATCTTTATCACAAGACACCTGTGGGAGGAGTTGCAACAATATCCACTATGTCTCCCAATAAAGGCGGCATAGACCATAGCCCATCATCTTTCAGGGTTATTGAGTTCAACCCGAAGGGCGATTTAAAGTCGCATCTGAAATATTCTCCAATAGAGAGGCATGTTGTTGCAAACGGATTCTGGGAGATTAATGTTCATGGATATACTCCAGTCGGATATATCAGGAAAACCCCGGAATCGGGATTCATGATTATTGCTAACATTTATGATACCCCAACTGAGGTGGAGAAAGCAGTTGTTTTAGTTGATGAAAAAGAGTATCCGCTTATTCAGAAAAGTTCATGGAGCTGGTTTGTCCGGTTGCCAAGCAATATTGTTGGCATGAGAGCTGCGGCGGGTGATGCGAAAATTCTGGTGAAGTTCTCGGATGGAAGTGTTGTGGTGAATCCTGTTGTCGTTAATTGTGGCGGGTTTGATAATTCAGTGTGTGGTGCCGCTCAACAGCCGGCAGGTGCTTCGGCAGCCGGAAGCCTCGCCTCCGCTCAACCGGTAATTCGCTGGGCAACAAACATGGGAGGCAACACATTTATGACATCTCCTCTGCTCGCAGGAAATCTGGTTATATCTGCAACAACCGATGACGATTCTGCCTCTGTGGCGGCAATTCATGCAATAGGCCGGACGTTAGGAGACATAAGGTGGAGCTTTAAAACAAAGAATTCGGTAAAGAATAATATGGCTCTCTGGGAAGGTGTAATATTTGCCTGTGATGTAGAAGGAAATGTCTATGCAATAGACGCTGCAAGCGGAAAGCTAAAGTGGTCGAAGGCACTCAGGCAAAACAGCGTACATCCGGTTTATACTCAGGGAGTCGTTGTGAGCAACGGCGTAATTTATGCCGGTCAGGGAAACTTCCTTACTGCCCTGCAGGCTTCGGACGGCAAGGTTCTTTGGGTAAACGAAGCATGGAAAGGCGGAGTCTCTACAGTTGCCTCTCCGGTAGTGGATGAAAAGTCGGGAGTACTTCTCACTGCTGCATACTGGACAGGACGCTTTGCACACGACATAACTACAGGAAAACTGCTTTGGGAAAAGAGAGACGATGATACACGCATATCCGACAACTCTCCAGTAGTATTCGGAGGACACTTCTTTTATGCATCTCCGGGATACATAACAGAGGTCGACCCGAGAACAGGCGAAGAGAATCTGAAGTTCAAAATCAGCTATGTGATAAACAGCAATTCACGCCCTCTGGTAACAGATAAATACTATATCACCGGCACAGCAGACAA
>Ga0116170_10003292_pt1 | contig 15136 bp, 12 predicted proteins | sample AD_JPNHW1_MetaG_FD_89797 | JGI IMG/M metagenome (GOLD analysis project Ga0116170, IMG submission 89797) | Active sludge microbial communities of municipal wastewater-treating anaerobic digesters from Japan - AD_JPNHW1_MetaG | ecosystem: Engineered > Bioreactor > Anaerobic > Digestate | place...
ATCGAAACTACAAAGGCGAGTATCCCCCGAAACGCTGGTTTGTGTACTCACAATCCAAAGCCACCGGCAAGGTATTTTCCTTCCTCGTATTGATCACGATTAACCTTGCCATTCTAATATCCCTCTTCTGGGCCAGCTGGCGTATTCACAAACGCCTGAAACGAGAGTCCTTGCCTCTCCCTCCCGCCTGACAATCTGTACCAGTCTTCTACAAGACTTCTTGACCCGAAGAATCCAAACAAGTACGATAAATGTACTCTGTCAGTACAGGGACAAACCAGTCTTGTTTCCATCTTGACTATTGAGAAAGACCCGAGAATTAACCAGCCATATGTAAATCAGGCCACAATATGGCGAGGAAAGAGATTCCATGAAATTCGAGGTTTACTGCGATGAAAGCCGTCCTGACCTTCTGGGATCACGACGATCCAACAGTCGTTTCATGGTGATTGGGAGTTTGTGGTTGCCCGAAGAAGAACGTACACCTTTCAAATCTGAGATCCAGAAACTGCGTGACGAGTATAAGATCGGCAGCGAGTTCAAATGGCAGAAGATTTCGCCATCCCGTTGCGAATTCTACAAGAATATAGTGGAATGGTTCCATGGCAAAGGCGAACTGTTGCGGTTTCGTTGTATTGCCGTTGACCGACAGATGGTCAACCTGAAACTCTACCACGAGAACGATCAAGAATTGGGATTCTACAAGTTCTATTATCAGATGCTGCATCATTGGATTTTGGACTTCAACGAGTATGCGTTCTTTGTAGATTTCAAAAGCAACCGTCTCCGAAACCGCCTGCATATCTTGCGTCGTTGCCTGGACTATTCCAACCTCTCGTCGGTGGTACAATCCGTTCAGGCTGTCCGGTCTGAAGAATCCATGTTGATTCAAATGGCGGATGTACTGACAGGAATGGCCGCTTACCGTTTAAATAACCAGATCCGAGAGGAAAGCGCCAAAGCAGAAGTCTTGAAACACTATGAAAGCCTACTTGGCCGGAAAATCTCTCCAACCTTCCGTAACGAACAAAAGTTCAATGTCTTCCAAATTAACCTGACGGGAGGGTGGTGAGGTGGCCTATCCCCCCTTGCTCTGCCTGGCCAATGAAGTGGCATATCGCGCTCACTTTGAGAAACTCTATTGTCGGGAACCGGTTGAAACCTTCGATGGCATCCAGGTTCGTTTCAGAAAACGGGACTTTGATCATTGTTGCTTCGAGTCGTCGCAACGAAACAACAGGAAGGACCTGTTCTCAACAAAACGTGCGGAGCGTCTTGACTGGATACAGGCGGCACTCCAAGACCCGAACAGCGAACGTTATCAAGGCTGGGACAAGAAGAAGAAATGTTATGATGCAACACGACGCGTGACACTGGTCATGGGAGACTACGTGGTCGTGATTGCATTGAAAGCCCCCAAAGAGGCGGACTTCATAACCGCCTATGTTGCCGACACACCCACTCGGCCAGAACGCCTTTCAACGATAGATCAAATCCGCAAGGGGCCAAAATGGCCCTAAAAAAGAAGACCGCTGATTCGCCAGGCTGGCTCAGCGGTCGAAGCCTTTGTAGGTTCTACTGCCACTGGCAGAGAACATCTTTACTATGATACTTTTTGTTGACTCTGTCAAGGCCCTGTTCCCATCTGTACCATTCCTTGACAAAAATTGCGCCACCCCGTATGGAAAGGGGCAGATTCGGAAGGGCATGGGCCGTTCCGGATCGTTGAATGTGATGGACACCTTTAGCCGTCGGTTGGATGTGGCGGATTCCTCACGGTCGCCGGAACACAGAAAACCACGAGGGAACAGCGAAAAGCACGAATGATCCGAAAAAGAAAACCTTTCGCGATTTTCGCGTCTTTCGCGGTTGTACCCGCAAAAGTTGGCTAAGGGCATCTAGTGACGAAAGGACCCTCATGACCTCGCAAACCCCTCCCCTGCCCACCCGGAAACTGGCGCCCGCCGCAGAAGCCCCGGGCATCTGCCAACTTGTGCTCGAAACGCTCGGATGCCAGGAAGTCGCCCTGGTGCAGAATCCTTCCTATATCTATGCGCCGCTCGAAATCTACCCCCTGCCGCCCAGGATCACGGGAAACCTGCCCCGTCTGGCCGGAGTGGTCATGGACATGGACGGTACCACCACGACCACCGAGCCGCTCTGCATCCACTCGCTCGAATGGATGACGCGACAGGTGACCGGTCGGACCAGCCCGTCCGTGTGGGCCGGACTGGACCGCAAGGCCGATTACCCCCACATCATCGGCAACTCGACCACCAAACACGTCGAGTACCTGCTGGTGACCTACGGTGAGCACTTCAAGCCCGCCGACTGCCTGCGCGCCTACCTCAACGCCGCGCTCTGGACCCTGGCCCGGGGACGCGACGAGAACCGTCGGCGCGAGGTGCGCGCCAACACGGTGGCGCTGGGTCTGGGCGCACTGCTCGACGACGCGGAGTTCCGCGCCACGACCTCGGCGGGGCGTTATGTCGAAGCGGAAGCGCTGGCGCTGGCCGACCGTCTGGCGCCCGTCCTGCTCGACGGGTTCCGCGCCCAGAACCTGAACGACCGTGTGCGCGCCGCCGTGGATATTTATTACATGCGCTACCACATGATCCTGAACGACATCGCCGACGGACACGGCGCCGAACGCGAGCGCGAGGTGCTGGGGACGGCCCACGGGCACCTGATCGAACCGATGCCCGCCATCGGCCTGTTTCTGGCAGCCTTGAAGGGACGGCTCGGCGCGCAGATGGGGAACTTCGCCGAGCGGCTGATCGAAACGCTGCGGGCGCGAGGGATTAAGGAAAAGAGGAACTGTTGTGCCGGCGGGGACGCCGGCGGTACGAACTACAACCGCTGTGCCGGCGAGGACGCTGGCGGTACGGAACCGATTCACGGGCGAGACGCCCGTGCCACCTCCGGGGACGCCCAGGCCACCTCTGACTGGTCGGACGGGGCCGGTTATGCGCGGCGGCTGGCCGCTCTGGGTCGTTATCTCGAGGCGCATCCGGTACCGGTGGCGGTCGTCACGTCCTCGATCGCCTACGAGGCGCGCGTGGTGCTGGGGGCGGTCTTCGGCCTGCTACGTGAGGATGTGGCCGGGTGGCCGGTGGATGACGCCACAAAAGCCCAGGTTCTTCAGGATTTCCAGGACCCCGAGGCGTTCTACGACGCGTTCATCACGGCGAGCGACTCGTCCGAGATCCGCCTCAAACCGCACCGCGACCTCTACAGCATCGCGCTTCAGACGCTGGGTCTGGGCCACGAGGACTTTCCGTGCGTGATCGGCTTCGAAGACAGTGAGTCGGGCGTAACGGCCATCCGCGCGGCGGGCGTGGGGTTGTCCGTGGCGGTCCCGTTTGCCGATACGGAAGGCCACAACCTGGAAGCGGCGGCCCGGATCATGCCCGGCCAGTTGCCGGAGGTCCTGCTGGGCGAAGACTGTTTCCTCGATCCGGCGGCGCTGAAACCCTTCGAAAACGAGGGTTGAGATCAAGACTGAGCGAGACCGACTTTCAGAACCCCGAAATACACGAAACACACGAAGAAAATCGGCTTTCGTGTGTTTCGTGTATTTCGGGGTCAAAATTCGGTTGCGGTTCCACTGCGCCAGGTCTTTCGGGGTTCACATTTCGGTCTGAGGGGTGATTGAGGGAAAACCGCCGTGTTGCTTTACACCACGCTCGTCCACCAGGCCATCGCGGACATGGCGCGCACGGTGCCTTACCTGCGCCACATCGCGTCTCGGCGTGTGCTCGTGCTGGCTGCGGCGCGCGGTTCGACCTCCCGTTACGGCAACCTGGCCCAGTGTTACGGCCTGCGCCAGCGCGAGGAACTCGACTTCGGTTACTGGTACCACCGCAAGTCGCGGCGAGTCGTGCGGGTCACCTCGTGGTTCCAGCGGCGCAACACACGCGTCACGGTTCGAGGAGAAGAGGCCCTCTATATCGTTCTGTTACGCCTGCCCCGGCTTCTGGAACACGATCCGCTGGCCACGCTGGCGCATGAACTGATCCACATCGGACCGCACTGCGACGGGCGGTTGCGCGCGTTGCGCCACGGCAAGCGCTTCGAGGCCATCGTGGCCGAAACGGCCCGTATCTGGCGTCAGGTGGGCGATCCCCGGCTCGTCGAGGCGCTTCAGATGCCCTACCCGGCGCTGGTGGAACGCTGGGGTGCGCTGGCCGGTCTGGGGTTCAGTCAGCCGTTCGTCCACCCCCGGCTCTGTCGTCCGGAGATCACGCCACCACATCGCGAACACCCGGATTTCCGCAGGAAAGGGTTGCTCGTGGATTTCAGCCGAATCGAACTGGTCGAACCGGAATGGACCCCCGAAGACGTTCCTGCCGAACTGACGGAACGCGATCTGGTGTACCGTCTCTACTCCCCCACCGGCGCCCAGCGGATCTCGGCGGCGGCGGTCCACTGCGACCCACATTTGTTTCCGCACCCAACGGAGCATTCAAAACCGTCTCCCCCACAATACGATGGCTCCAAGATCATCCCCCCGGACGAATAAACCAGAATTTCTCCCCAAAACCCATCGCGGTTCTTTCTGCGTGCTCTGCATAATATTCTGCGGTTCAAAAAGAGACGATACACACGAGAAGATCGCAGAAAAAACAGAAGACGCAGAAACAACACGCACGTGAATGATTCCGGCCAAGAAACATCGAAAGAAAAAGATGGACAGACAACAAACGATTGATTAGAAAATGAGTAATAGGCCTTAACAGAGAAGACCTCTTCTTTTCACACGCGAGGAATAAATGAAATGAGTAAATTCACGTTTCCTGAATTCTCGGATTCGCTTTTATTTTTTGGACTCATGTGGATCGCGATCAGCGTTTTTTTGTCATATGTCAGTGGATGGGCTTCCCTGACTGCGTATTTCCGTGCCGCACAACCTGTAAGTGGTCAACACTTCCGTTTTGTCTCGGCCTTCATGGGAGCGAAATGGCTTCCAATTAGTTATAAAGGTTGCCTTTTCGTCAAAGTAAACGACGAGGGATTTTGCTTTTCTCTCTTTTTTCTTTTCCGATTCTGGAGTCCCCCCCTCTTCATCCCTTGGTCGGAAGTGGAGTCCGTCGAGGAAAAATCCTCCTTTCTTTGGGGCCGACACATCGCGCTACGCATTCGCAATCAATGGCCAACTATCTTGCTCGGGGGAGAAGTCGGACAGTGTATCTTGGACACATACAGGACATTTTCTCCAAGACCCTCCCGATAGTCCCCTGACACCCGTCACTTTCATTCGTTTTGGATAAAACCTGGGAAATTCCTTGGCGTTTCAGGAGGAGTTTTGATACGCTTCAGACGCTCGCCTTGGACGCGGTCTGTATGAGACCGGGCGGGTTCCGCCGTTCTTTTCTATTTCCATCGTCAACCGGAGTCTGGAGGCCCCCATGTACACATCCATGCAAGAATTGTTAGTCAATCAACTGCAGGAAATCCGCGACAGCGGTCTATATAAGGACGAACGAGTCATCGCCGGACCTCAGCAGGCCCACATCCCGGTGCGCCGCCCGGATGGTTCGAACGAAACCCGCGAAGTGCTCAACATGTGCGCCAACAACTACCTGGGCCTGGCGAACCACCCCGAGGTGGTCGCCGCGGCGCGCGAGAGCCTCGACCGCTGGGGCTACGGACTCGCGTCCGTGCGTTTCATCTGCGGCACGCAGGAAATCCACAAGGAACTCGAAGCGGCCATCAGCGAATTCCTCGGCACCGAGGACACGATCCTCTACACGTCCTGCTTCGACGCCAACGGCGGCCTGTTCGAGACACTGCTGGGGTCCGAAGACGCCATCATCAGCGACCAGCTCAACCACGCGAGCATCATTGACGGCGTGCGGCTCTGCAAGGCGCAACGGTACCGCTACAACACCTCCGACATGGCGGATCTGGAACAGCAACTGAAGGACGCGCAGGGGGCGCGGTTGCGCCTGATCGCCACCGACGGCGTCTTTTCGATGGACGGTTCCATCGCCCGGCTCCAGGAAATCTGCGACCTGGCCGACCGGTACGGCGCGCAGGTCATGGTGGACGACTCGCACTCCGTGGGCGTGCTGGGTGCGCGGGGCCGAGGCACGCACGAACACCGGGGCGTCATGGGGCGCGTGGACATCATCACCGGCACGCTGGGCAAGGCGCTCGGCGGCGCCAGCGGCGGCTACACCAGCGGACGCAAGGAAGTCATCCAGTTGCTGCGCCAGCGTTCGCGGCCGTACCTGTTCTCGAACACCGTGGCGCCGAGCATCGTGGCCGCCTCGCTCAAGACGCTCGAAATTCTCTCCGCCTCGACCGAACTGCGCGACCGCCTGCACACAAGCACACGCTACTTCCGCGAACAGATGACGGCAAACGGGTTCCAGATCAAACCGGGCGAACACCCGATCGTGCCGATCATGCTGGGCGATGCGGTGCTGGCCCAGAAGATGGCGGCGCGTCTGCTCGACAAGGGCATCTATGCCATCGGTTTCTTCTACCCCGTGGTGCCCAAGGGCCAGGCGCGCATCCGGGTCCAGATTTCCGCCGCGCACTCGCGCGAGGACCTGGATTTTGCGCTGCGCGCGTTCAAGGAAACGAAAGAGGAACTGGGAATCTGAGAGCCTTCGAATGGGTTCCTCCACTCAACGGTTTTCCTCCGACAGCCCCGGCGCAAGCCGGGGCTGTTTTCTCTGTGACAACCGATCGTTTTTGAGCACTTAAATTGGCCGACTTCCTCAACATTTGGTGGACTTCGCAACAAACATCTGATAAGAATTCCGTCGTATGCTTAACGGGGAGGCATGCAGGATATTCCATTTGCAGAGGAAGGATAATCATGGGAATAACGAAAGCGGCTTTTGGTTCCCTGCCGGACGGCAGATCGGTTGACATTTACACCTTGACAAACTCCAACGGAATTCGCGTCCGCATCATGAACTATGGCGGTACACTCGTTTCCCTGGAAGCGCCCGATCGCACGGGAAAAATGGCGGATGTGGTGTTGGGATTCGACTCCTTCGACCGCTATGTGAAGGATTCGCCCCATTTCGGGTGCATCACGGGCCGTTTCGCGAACCGCATCGCCCACGGGCGTTTCACGCTCGACGGCGTGGAATACAAACTGGCCAAGAACGATGGAGAAAACCACCTCCACGGCGGCCTGGTGGGATTCGACAAGAAGATCTGGCAAGTCGAAGCGTCGGAAGTGAAGGGCGTGCCCACACTGAAATGCACCTACCGGAGTCCGGACGGCGAGGAAAACTTTCCCGGCAACCTGGACGTGACAGTGGTTTATACCCTGAGCGATTCGAACGAATGGGCCATCGAGTATTCGGCGGTGACCGACAAGGCCACGCCGGTCAACCTGACCAACCACACCTACTGGGACCTGGCGGGTGAGGGAACGGGCGACATTCTGGACCATGAAATGCAGATCTTTGCCAGCCGCTACACCCCGGTAGATTCGGGTCTGATCCCCACGGGCGAAGTGCGCACGCTGGACGCCTCGCCTCTGGACTTCCGGACCTCCACCCCCATCGGCGCGCGCATCGCGCAGGTGGAAGGGGGCTACGACCACAATTACGTGCTCGACGGCCCGACGGGTTCGCTGAAGCTGGCGGCGCGGGCGTGCGACCCGAAGAGCGGCCGCGTGCTCGAAGTCTCGACCACCGAACCGGCCATCCAACTCTACACGGGGAATTTCCTGGGCGGTTTCTCGGGCAAGAAGGGCGTGCCCTATGGCCAGCATTTCGGTTTCTGCCTGGAAACGCAGCACTATCCGGATTCGGTGAACCAGCCCGACTTCCCGTCGGTGATTCTGCGCCCGGGTCAGACCTACCGGCATGTGACGGTCCACAAGTTCCTGACGGCGTAAACGGCTGAATTTTCGAACAACGAAGAAAATCAATTGCCCCCCGAGGCTCCGGCCACGGGGGGCAATTTCTGAATCCCAATCGTCGCTTTTCAATCTTATTCGAACAGCGTCCGTCGGCGGCGGTTGTAAGCCGGCTCGTTGAGGTCAACCGAGGGTTCCTTAGCCGGTTCCTCGACGGCGGGGAGACTGGCTGCGGGACTCTGAACGGGCTGTTCCTCCGCCTGGGGAACGCTCCAGCGGGGCTGCGCCGCAGGAGTCGCCGAAGGGGGAGACTGACGGTTGATACGCGGCTGGAAAGCCGGCTCGGCAACCGTCTGCGGCATTACCGGCCGCGTGGGCTGAACCGGCGGGCGATACGCGGGCGTGGATTCTTCGGCCACGGCTTCACGTCCCCCATCCGCTCCGTTGAACATGGACTTCAACTTCGTATCGAGGTCAATATCGGTTTTGGGCGAAACGAGTTTTTCCCGGTGATGAGGCGCCGGGTAACGGCGGGTCTCGTCGGGGAAACCGGTGGCGATGATCGTCACGCGCATTTCATCCTTAAGGGAGGGGTCTATGACCAGACCGAAGATGATATTGGCGTTCTCATCCGCCGACTCGTACACGGTCGTTGTGGCGGTGTTGATTTCCTGAAGGGTGACGTCCGGGCTTCCCGTGATGGAGATCAGGACCCCCTTGGCGCCATCAATGACAATCTTTTCCTGAAGCGGACTGGCACAGGCCTTCTTGACGGCCTCGATGCTGCGATTCTCGCCCTTGCCGATGCCGACTCCCATGACCGCGCCGCCGGTTTCCCCCATGATGGCGCGCACGTCCATGAAATCCACGTTGATTTCGCCGGGGACAGTGATGAGGTCGCTAATGGCGGAGACGCCTTCGGCCAGGACGCGGTTGACCAGGGCAAACGCGTCGGTCAGGGGCGTTTTGGCGCCGACGGCCTCGAGCAGTTTGTCGTTGAGGATGACGATCTTGGTGTCCACGAACTCGCTGATCTTGGCCAGGCCCTGTTCGGCGCGGGCCGACCGCTGGGGTCCTTCGAACGCGAAAGGTTTCGTCACGATGGCCACCGTGAGAATGCCCAGATTTTTGGCGGTTTCGGCAATCACCGGGGCGGCGCCCGTGCCGGTTCCCCCGCCGAGTCCGGCGGCGATGAACACCATGTCGGAGTCCTTGAGGACCTCGGCGATCTGCTCCTTGCAGGCCAGGGCGGCTTTTTCGCCCAGCGCGGGATCGCCCCCACACCCCATGCCACCGGTGTTCTCGGTGCCGATATGCAGTTTGTTGGGGCATTTTGACAACGACAGGGCCTGCGTGTCGGTGTTGATGTTACAGAACTCCACACCGGTCAACCCCATGTCAATCATGTTGTCCACGGCATTCGAGCCGCCGCCTCCCACACCAATCACCTTGATGCGCGTAGTCGGGGGGGTCACCTCAACGAATTCGAACTTTCCCATCATTTTTCTCCTGTATTACCTGAAACTTTCGACCAGGTAGTCGAGCAGGCGGCGTACGCCACCTCCCACACCGCTCGTAGCGGTATAGACTGTCGCATCCGAACCAAACTCGTGATCGTCCTCATCCTTGCCATAGACCAGCAACCCGACTCCGGTGGCATAGATCGGCCCCTGCACCACCGAGGCCAGCCCGCGATGCCCCTGGGGCAACCCCAGACGGCAGCGCATGTCGAGAATCCGCTCGGCCACATCGGTGATCCCGGGCAGCATCGAGGAGCCTCCGGTCAGCACGATGCCGGAGTGCAGATGGTCACGATAGCCGGAAGCGTCGAGATAGTCACGCACGATTCTGAAGATATCTTCGAGGCGGGCCTCGATAATTTCGGCCAGCAGATACTCGGAGTGCTCGCGCATGTTATGCGAATCGCCGGAAGCGGGGAGTTGGAACATGCGCCCGCGTTCGACTTCCTGGGGCAGCGCGCACCCGTAGCGTTTCTTGGCGTTTTCGGCGTCGTTGATGGAACAGCTGAGCAGTTGGGCGATATCGCGGGTGATGTGGTCGCCCCCGAGGCTGATCTCCTTGGTCGAGCGGATGGCGCCGCCTTTGGAGATGGCAATGTCGGTGGTCCCCCCGCCGATATCGATGAGCATGGCGCCGAGTTCGCGCTCGGTGTCGTTGATGACACTCATGGAAGACGCGAGGGACTGGAGCACGATATGCGGGTTACGCAGACCGGCCCGCCGAATACAGCGGATAATGTTGTGGATGGGATCGCTGTTCGACAACACGATGTGGGCCGAGACTTCCAGCGTGGAACCGGAAAGGCCCACAGGGTTGGCCGTGGGACTGCCGCCATTGACCCGGAATTCCTGCACAATCGAGTGGATCTTGGCTTTTTCATCGGGCACCGGAATGGATTCCTGAGCCTTTCGGATGGCTCGGCGGCGGTCTTTTTCATCAATCCCCCGGGTCGGGTTGTGAATCTCGACCACCGCGCGGGTGTTGAGGCTCTCGATGTGCTCACCGGCAATTCCGACGAACACATCCCCCACCGGCACTCCGGCGAGTTCCATGGCACGGTCGGTGGCTTGGACGATGGCATTGACGGTGGGATCAATGTCCACAATCTCACCGCAGCGAAGTCCGGTCGAGGGGCAGGAACCCACTCCGAGGATCGAGAGTTTGCCGTCCGGATCGGCTTGACCGATGATGGCACAGACCTTGGTTGTACCGATGTCAATGCCTGTGATGATGCGGGGGCGTTTCTGGCGCGTGAAGAACATGATGGGCGGTCCTCGACAGGTTCAACTGGAAATGCCGCACATTTCTTCGCCCGAAAAACTGCGCGGCGGGCGATCACAGAACGCTTCAAGGGGATTTGTCTGGCCGGGTGGCGGTCTGGGCGGGCTTGGTCTGCGCCGCTTTCAGTTCCGCCGCCTTGAGTTCCACCGCTTTCTCCCGACTCATGGCCGCCACTTCGCCCTCGACCCGCAGGTCAATGTAGGCGAAGAGTTCCGGCTGCCCTTTCCTGGAGATGAAGGTTTCCAGAGCCGGCATCTTGCGGATGGGGTCATCCTTGCCAAAGCGAATTTCGGTACCACCCCTCAGGTAGAGAGTCAAATTCCCTGTGCCGTCGAAGTGAATATCCGAAATCTTCCCTGCCAGAACGGACGCCTGGCTCCGAAGCGATGATAACAGAAGGAGGCCCTTTGTCAAGCTCTCACTTTTGATGCGTTCCCCCGGCAGAACGGTACCCAGTTTGAGTCCGGTGATGTAGGGGAATTTCGCCGCCTCGGGGCTCTGGGTGGTCAGAACCTGCGCCACCACGCCCTCCTTGTCCACGGCCAGAATCTCGCGGTCGAGCACCAGGGCCTCGGTTCGGCGGATTTCAATCTCCACCTGGAGTTCGGAGGGATAGCGCTTGCAAACCGAGGCGTGGCGGACCCGGCCATGCATTTCGGCATAGTTGCTGACCACGCGGGTGTCGAGCGTGAGCAGGTTCCCCCGGTCGAATCCTTTTTCGGCCAGAATCTGTCGGATTTCCTCGATCACCTGGTCGCGATAAGGATCGGGAGTATCGCGAACTTCGGATATCGTATCGTCCAGCAGTGTGATGTTCAGTTTGCGAATGTCAAAATAATCGGACCAGAAGAGAAAGGAATAAAAGGTCCATCCACCCCAACCCACCAATCCGAGAATGCAGACAATCAGGAAGACCGTGACGCCCGTGGCAAACCACGAGGAAAGCCGGCGGGCCAGCCGGTTGCGGGAATCCGGCGGACGGTAACGAGTGCGGCGTTTGAAGAGGCTGGAAAGCGCCATGACGTTTTCTCTGCATACGGCCAGTTCATCAGGAACCTGCGCCGCCGGTCGAATTGTCTCCAGAATGCAATGCCCTCCCGTCGGTCAAAGCCGGGCTCGGCACGCCCGGTCAGTCCAGTTCCCCCGTGGCGGCGCGGACAATGAGCCGGGCCAGGTCGCGGGCCGCACCGGGCCGACTGAGCCGTCGGGCGGCGTCGGACATGACTTCAAGGTCGTGGGTGGTCTGGAGAAAATGGAGGATCTGTTCCGCGACCTCGCGCGGTTCGGTCGAGTTTTCGTCGAAAACCACCGCCGCCCCATTTCGTTCCAGAACGGCGGCGTTATGGTGCTGGTGTTGATCCGCCCCATGCGGCAGCGGAAAGAGAATGGAGGGTTTTCCGCAGACCAGCACCTCGGCCAGGAAGCTGCCTCCGGCCCGGGCTATCACGATATCGGAAAGCGCAAAGGCATGGTCCATCCGATCCATGATGGGGGCGATCCAGAACTGTCCGCGCAGGTTGCGTTCCTTAATCATCTGAAGCACCTCGTCCACATTTTGGGGCCCGGCGGACCAGATGACCTGCATGGTCTTGTCGGAGGGCCAGAAGGCGCTCATTTCCTGAAACACGGCGCCCATGAAACGATTCAACCCCTGCGCGCCCTGGCTGCCCCCACAGATGAACAGCGTGAAAAGTTCCGGATCGAAACGCATGCTCCGGGCCGCCTCCGCGGCGTCACCCCGCGAAATCCCCAGCCGCACAGGGGTTCCGATATCGTGGATCCGGTCGGGAGACACATCCCGGGGCGGGTTGACCAGGGGCAGGCCGCACGCCAGGGCCTTCGCCTTGGGGGCCAGCCAGCGGGTCACACGCCCCAGAACGGCGTTCGAGTCGTGCAGCACAATGGGAACATTGGCCAGCCAGGCCGCCGCCAGCAGCGGCGCGGAAGAATACCCCCCCATCCCGACCACCACATCGAAGTTCCGAATACAGAGCAGACACTTGAACAGCCCGCGTACCAGGCCGACGACCTGTGCCAGACGGCTGAGGAGGCCACCCGTTGTCATGCCTCCCACGGGAATCTGGACCGGCGTAATGCCGGCGTCGGCGTAAATCTTCTTCTCGATCGGCCTGTTTCCACAGAAAAACTGGATCTCGACCGGATACCCGATGTTGGCCAGCACTTCGGCCAACGCAATGGCCGGCATGATATGTCCCCCCGTCCCACCCGCGGCCAGGGCCACACGAAGAGTTGAACCGGGTTTTTCTTGTGATTTCATAAGAACCCCAATGGGTAAACATTGACGCCCGGCGATAGCCGCCTCAGGCGTTTTTCCGGCGGGAATAGCCGGGTTTTTTGCCGCCGAACCAGGTATAACGGGGCCGGATGGGCTCCGGTGCCGGCGTTCCCTTGCGGCGCCGGGCTTCGGGCGCCACCGTTTCCTGCTCCTGCTCGATGTACGATCCGATGTTCATGAGAATCCCCATGGAAATCATCATCACGATGATGTTCGACCCTCCGGCGCTCAGGAAAGGCAACACCAACCCCTTCGTCGGCGCCATGCCCAGGACAACCAGCAGGTTCAGGATCACATTGATGGCGAGCATCATCGTGATGCCGGAGGCGAGCAGACTCGAATAGAAATCGGGGGCGCGCAACGCCACCCGCCAGCCTTCCCAGATGAGCAACAGAAAACAGAACACGATCAGACACGCCCCGATGAAACCCATCTCCTCACAGATAATGGCAAAGATGAAATCCGAGAACTGTTCCGTCAGGAAATGCTTCTGCATGCTGTTGCCGAACCCCAGTCCATGCACTCCCCCCGACCCGACCGCGATGAGGGACTGCCACAGTTGGTGTCCCTTATTGGCGTTGGATTCCGGAGTGGGGTGAAGAAAGGCCAGAACACGTGCAACCCGGTCGGGATATTTCATAATCACCAGGACAAACGCCGGAATAGTCGCCGATACCAGCCCCACCAGGTGCAACACGCGCATCCCGCCGATGTACCACATGAGAAAGATGATGGTCACCATGACCGCGGTAGCCCCGATGTCGGGCTCCGAGACGATCAGCGCGGCACAGATCGCCGTGATGCCGAGCGCGGGCAACACGCCGTGGAAGAAATCCTTGATCTGGTCGTTTCGGTCGTTGAGCATGCGCGCCATGTAAATGACCAGCGCCAGTTTGGCCAGTTCGGACGGCTGAAAACGGAGGGGGCCGAACTGGACCCACCGATAATGGGTGCCATTGGGTCCCAAAAGCGGATCACGGACACCGGGCAGAAACGCACAGACCAGCAGGAACACACTGAACGCCAGAATCCAGGGAGACCAGAGTTTCAGGCGGGTGTAGTCAAACAGATAAGCCCCGATCATGAGCACGAAACCGATGCAGACCCACATGAACTGTCGCAAGGCGAGGCGGGGGTTATGGTAGCTGTGGTTGGAGTTGAAGGCCTCGCGTTCCTTCTGGAGATCCCGAATCTGTTGTTCGACTTCCTGCAGGCTCCCCTCCCCCGTTTGCGGTCCGGCGCGGAATTGCAGCCTTCTGCGCTGGTCTTCGAGGTCCTTCAGACGCTTATTCAAGCTGCTTTGTTTCTTCACACGGTCATTTCGGGAGATATAATTGGCGCTCGAGCTGTACACCATGACAATCCCCGTGACCGCCAGCAACAGGGTCAGGAGAAAGATTCGAAAGGGGGTGTTGAAAGTCGGAGACTTGATCTGCATGAACCCTCTCACCGGGGAAGCATCCCCTCATGGAACCCCGGAAGTTCAGGCCGTCAACGGACGGGATTCTTCCGGCATGCCTTGAACGATCGAACGGAAATGATCGCCCCGTTCCTCGAAGTTCTTGTACATGTCGAAGCTGGCGCAACCGGGCGAGAGGAGCACCACATCGCCGGGCTTCGCCAGGGAACGGGCGATGCGCAAGGCCTCTTCCATGTCCCCCGCATCGCACACCGTCGCGACACAATCGCCCCAGGCTTTCCGGGCAATCGGAGCCGCTTCGCCGATGCAGATCAGCCCCTTGACGCTGCGCCGCACCAGGGGACAGAGGGGCGTCCAGGGAGCGCCCTTGTCGCGCCCGCCCGCGATGAGAATCACCCGGCAGTCGGGCTGGAGGCCGGGCTCGGTACGCGGATCGGCAAACCCCTCGAGCGCCTTTTCGACCGAGTCGAGGTTGGTGGCCTTCGAGTCGTTGAAAAACCGGACCCCCCCGATCTCGCGAATCAGTTCGATGCGGTGGGAGACGGCACGGAACGTCCGAACCGCCTGCGCCATGGTCTCGGGCGCAAGACCCAGCACATACCCCATGATAAGAGCGGCCAGTACGTTGGCCACGTTGTGCGAACCGGGCAGCGGCACTTCGGAACGGCTCATGACGGCCAGGGGTTCAATCCCTTCTCCCGGCGCCAGAAACAAGGTGTCGCCTTCCAGGAAGGCCCCCCGGCTGACGCGATTGCCGAGCGAAAACTGCCAGACCGTGGCCCGGACCCGG
>Ga0116170_10003294_pt1 | contig 15134 bp, 15 predicted proteins | sample AD_JPNHW1_MetaG_FD_89797 | JGI IMG/M metagenome (GOLD analysis project Ga0116170, IMG submission 89797) | Active sludge microbial communities of municipal wastewater-treating anaerobic digesters from Japan - AD_JPNHW1_MetaG | ecosystem: Engineered > Bioreactor > Anaerobic > Digestate | place...
AGTGCTGAAATTCCAGGAGAAAGGAGAAAACTTGATTCGACAGGACGGCCGGCAGGTATTGAAAAAAGAGATGGTTATACATCCACACGAAGGCATGAGGATGGTGCCGTATCTGCTGTAATGTTTGATGACAGATCAAATATTATAGACTACGAATCCGGCGTAGGTGTGATCGACCCGACTTTTTCAAAATATAAAAGTATAAAAAGAATCGGTAAAGGCAGAATTGAGTCAGATTATGACGGAGTAAATTTTTATCTTGATGAAAAGCTTTACAGATTTGACTTCCATAAAGTATATGACATATGGAGCGGCTCAAACTATATCGCACTCCCGCTGAAAGGAAACAGCACTGTTAAACTGTTTATAATAGAAAACTCTGCCGGTTTCCCCGGTAAAGTGGAAGCAAATTTTAAAGAATATGAAAAAGGATTGTAATGTATTATAGATATAAATCAAAGAAAAAAAACAGGAAGCTGCTAAAAGTATTTTTATTCCTTTTAATAACTGCTGCTGTTGCTTATACCGGATATAATTACCGGTCAAAGATAATGTTCTGGAGAGTAAGTCATAACAGAATTGTTGATCAGATAAATCATGCATTGGTGATCACCGATCCGGCTAAAAAAATTGAGAGTCTCAGAAAACTTGCTGAAGATATAGATTCATATAAGCAGGAAAATCCCTCCGAATCTGATTCATACATTTATTCTTCAAGAGTATATTATAATTTAGGTTTAGCTCTTTCGGGTAAAACTTTTACAGAAATGTATTTTGATGATCTGATGCTTCAGCTTTCACCTGAGCAGAAAAAGTGTTTTATTCAGTCAATCAAGGATATGAGCAAGGCAATTGCTATTCTTGACGGTAAACAGGTTGAGCCTCAGGACCTTTTTATTCTGGGGAAAAGTTATTTTTTTACCGGGTACAGGGACAATGCATCTATTTATTCGATGCTGAAAGATGTTTCTCCCGGAATAGAACTGTTATCCATTGATGATGTAAGATTTTATTCTCTTTTATGCCTATCCGGAGGAGCTGTTGATGAAGGCCTGGATCTTCTTGATAAAAAAGGCGGAGTAACTGATTCTGTTGATGGAAAACTTTTTAAGGCTAAAGCTCTTAAAAATTCGATGAAGTACACTGATGCGATAATTGCATTTCAGAAAATATTGAAAACTACTGATGATCCATATGTACAGAAATTATCTTATTCCAATCTGGGTAAAATCTATTACAGTCAGAATTTATATAAGGAATCACTCGATCAGTTCATTGCAGCTCTGAACTTCGGAGATGATGTAAACTGTAAAATATGGATCGGTAAAAATTATTCAGCAATGGGGATGAAGGATAAAGCAAAAGCTGTATGGAGTGAAGTGCTTACAGCCAATGCAGACAATGAAGAGGTGAAAAAACTTCTCGGTTCTTTGTAAATTTATTTATTTTAATTATTTTTATTTCTTTATATGTGCAGAATATATTTTCCATGTTTAAAGCTTGACAAAAAATATGTGCTAGCAATTTTAAATATGAGTATTATGTCATATGTAAATTAATTTTATTACAAATAAAAATAACTCGTACCGCCTTTTTCTCTAATGCCGCTTGATTTTCGGCTGCTGGAGAACCAGACAAATTGAAATTATTTCAGGGAGATTACTAATATGTTCGATTCTTTTTATGGTATGTTCTCAAATGATATGGGTATTGACCTTGGTACAGCAAATACTCTTGTGCATGTCAAAGGTCAGGGTATAGTCTTAAGTGAACCATCAGTTGTTGCTGTACAGACAAGTACCGGGAAGGTTCTTGCGGTGGGACATGAAGCAAAAAGAATGCTTGGAAGGACTCCCGGTGATATAGTCGCGATAAGACCTATGAAAGACGGTGTCATCGCAGACTTCGAAACAGTTGAAAAAATGATAAGATATTTTATCCAGAAAGTTCATAAACGTAAAACACTTGTCCGTCCGCGAGTTGTTATCGGTGTACCGTCCGGTATAACTGAGGTTGAAAAAAGAGCTGTACGTGAATCAGCTGAACAGGCAGGGGCGAGGGAAATATTCCTGATCGAAGAAGCCCTGGCAGCTGCAATCGGTGCTAACATTCCTATTCATGAACCTGCTGGTCACATGATAGTAGATATCGGAGGGGGAACTACCGAAATAGCAGTTATTTCTCTTGGAGGGATGGTTCTGGCAGATTCACTCAGAATTGCAGGTGATGAGTTTGATGAAGCGATAATAAAATATATGAAAACACAGTACAACCTTGTAATCGGTGAGAGGATGGCTGAAGAAGTTAAATTCCGCCTTGGAAATGTTTTCCCTGAGAAGAAAGTTGAAACTATGGATCTCAGAGGTAGAGATGCGATTTCCGGCCTTCCGAGAACCCTTGAAATTGATTCAGTAGAAATAAGAAAATCCCTCAAAGAACCTGTTGAGATGATACTCGAAGGTGTGAAGCATGCACTTGAACGGACTCCGCCGGAACTCGCTGCGGATATAGTTGAACGCGGTATTGTAATGACTGGCGGAGGCTCTCTACTTAAGGGCCTTGATAAGTATATAAGTAAAGAAACCGGTGTACCTGTAATTCAAGCGGAAAATCCGCTTACATGTGTTGTTCTTGGTGCCGGAAAATTTTTAGAAGAAATAAAGAATCTTTATAGAGCAAATCTGAAGTAAGACAGTGGAATTTTTTGAAAGACATAAATCCATAGCGACATTTATTTCATTTACTCTTTTCTGCATAATTTCTCTGTCAGTTCAGGGGAGCGGATTTACGCTTTCCCTGGAAGGTATCATGAGTGCAATTATAATGCCTTTTCAGAAAGGCTATAATGGACTCCATGGCGGAACAAGCAGGCTCTGGGCCGGTTTTTCAGAACTTGACCGTGTCCGTAGCGAGCTTGAACTGACCAGGTCTAAGCTGCAGACTTTTGAATCTGCAGATGTAGAATTTTCAGAGATCAAAAAAGAAAATGACAGGCTTAGGGCTCTTCTTGGGATGAAGGAGATGCTCAAGTATGATTCTATACCCGCTACTGTTATTTCAAAAGACCCCGACAACTGGTTCAGAACTCTAATCATAAACCGTGGTGAAAATGACGGTATTAAAGTAAATATGCCGGTCGTGGCATATCAGGTCGCGCAGAATGGCGAAGTTAAGGAACTTGTTAAGGCTGTTGTGGGCAAAATAATTGAGGTCAGAGGATCAATATCAAAAATTCAGCCTTTAATTGCACCTGAAATTAAAATCGGTGTTAAAATCGGCGAAAACAGGTTTCCCGGTCTTTTATCGGGGTACACTTATAATTCTAATTTATGCGTTGCAAATTATATTACCAGGGCTGCTCCGATTAAATTCGGCGATACAATTATTACATCCGGCCAGGCAGGGGTATTCCCGCCGGGTCTCATTATTGGGACTGTAGTTAAATCTGAACTGCTTGAAACAAGCCCGTATCAGAGAGCAATTATAAAACCATTTATCGATTACAATCTTCTTGAGGATGTTTTTGTTATAAAAAAAGCTCCTGATAAGGATCTTTTTGATCTGTTTGAGGAGATAAAATGATAGTAACATATATTATTACAGCAGTAATTGTATTGATTTCACTGCTCATACAGAGCCACCCGTCTTTTGATGTGATAAGGATTGCGGGAGTTAAACCTGATCTTATATTTATTATAGTAGTATATGTCGGATATAGTTTCGGTTCCTTCAACGGTCAGATTACAGGTTTTGTCGGCGGCCTGTTTCATGATGCAGCTTCAAATTCACCATATGGTTTTCTTGCACTACCCAAATTGACTGTGGGATTTATAGTCGGCATGATCGGCCGGTCTGTATTGAAAAGCAATGTACCTACAATTATACTGCTGCTGTTTGTATCAACCCTACTTAAAGGTATAATTACCCTTTTCCTTAGCTATATTTTTACTCAGGGAATGCTTTCAAGTATTATACATGTGATTATTCCGGAGTCTTTTTATAACGCGCTTCTTGCCCCTCCTCTGTTTTTTTTATTTGATAAAATATTTCATGGAGAATTGGAGAGGGAGGGCTATTTATAAATGACTCAGACTTCCCTGAAAGCCAGGATGCTCGAAGCATTCAGGAAAAGAATGCTTGTGTTTATCATCGGCGTTTCTTCGATCTTCGCAATTCTGGCACTGCAGCTTTTTAATCTTCAGCTTATTCATGGTAAAGAATACCGTCTGAAAGCGACCATGAATATGGAAAATAATATACCGATCCCTGCTCCGAGGGGAGAGATATATGACAGGCATTTTCAAAAAGGTGTTTCCGGGACTGTACTGGTTTCGAATCGTCCTTCATTTAACATTACAACAATTCCTGAAACTTTTAAATCTGATGCTGAATTAATGGAAGTTCTCACCAGGCTTTCTACTATTGTAGAAATTGTTCCGGCAGATGTCTTTGCAGAAATTAAAAAAAGTAATCCCTGGGAGAGGTTTCTTCTTAAAGATGACGTGACGTTTGATGTCGTTGAAAAGGTTGCCTCACATAAAAATGCATTTCCGAATATTCACTGGGAGGATGCGCCTGTCAGGGTTTATAATTATGGTGATCTTTTTGCTCATACTATAGGTTACACCGGAAGTCTGAATAAAGATGAATATAACAGCCTTAAAAGTCAGGGCTATAAATATTATCAGAGTATAGGAAAAGCAGGAGTTGAAAAGCAGTATGATAGTCAGCTTAGAGGTGAAGACGGATTCATACGCAGAACTGTTGATGTTAACAATAGAACTGAAAACGAAGAGGTAGGTCAGACTCCTTTCGGCGGTAATAATATTGTTTTAACAATAGATTATGAAATACAGCAGGCCGCTTTTACTGCTCTTGGAGAAAACTACGGTACAGTAATTGTATTAAAACCCTCAACCGGTGAAGTCATCGCAATGGTCAGCAAACCGGGATATGATCCCAATGCAATCATTTCAAAAGATAATTCTATAATAATAAGAGATTTAAATGCAGATCCCAAGAAACCTTTCCTTAACAGATCAATACAGTCACGATACCCTCCTGCTTCGACTTTTAAAATTGTCACTGCAATAGCAGCGCTGGAAACTGAAAAAACCTATGCAGATAAAACATATTACTGCCCGGGCAAGTATACGCTTCAGGGATATGTGGACCATGATTTTTACTGTTTCAAACCTCATGGTACTCTTGATTTATACTGGGCTATCGGAAAATCTTGCAGCGTTTATTTTTATAATCTCGGGATGAGTGTAGGCCCGAGTATGATTATGAAATATGCAGGTTATCTCGGCTTGAATGAAATAACAGGCATTGATATCCCCGGAGAAATTTCGGGATTTGTTCCTTCCCAGAGATGGAAGCTTAAAACATTCGGTCAGCCGTGGTTTGATGGTGATACTATAAATATGTCAATCGGGCAGGGCTTTCTCGCGGTCACTCCGATAGAAATTGCCAATATGCTTTGCGGAATAGTAAATAATGGTATTGTATATAAACCATATCTGGTTAAGCAGATTTTTTCACCTGACAACAGAACTGTTATAAGTGAAACTAAAAAGGAAAAGCTGAGGGAGATTCCTCTCTCACCTGCAACTCTTAATACTATCAAACAGGGAATGAGATATAGTGTACAGGGCGGTACGTCGCAATGGCTGAATCATTTCAAGGTTCCGATCTGTGGAAAAACAGGAACAGCTCAGACCAGATCGAACAGGAAGGAGAATGTCTCACAGCATGCATGGTTTCTCGGCTTTGCTCCTTTTGGAGAACAGACTGATGATGCTATTGTTGTGACTGTTTTTATTGAATATGGCCAATGGGGAGCTGTGGCTGCTGTACCTGTAGCAGAAAAGATATTTGGTAAACTTATTCAACAGGGATATTTTAAATCGCAGGAAAAGGAAATTATTCTAAGGAAGTAGTTGATGTTCAACAAAGATTTTTTCAATAAGATGGATGTTGTCCTGATTGGTGCGGTGTTTTTAGCTGTAATATTCGGGATATTGATGATATATAGTGCCGGATTTGATCCGGCCGTTGCTGTAAATAAAGGTTTGTATAAGAAACAGATAATCTGGTTTATGATCGGTATTATTTTTATGTTTGCTATGTCAATTGTAAACTACAGAGCGCTTGGAGATTATGCTCTTTACATTTACGGTTTTTTTATTTTCATATTACTGATTACTACCGCATTCGGGCGCCCCATCAGGGGTACATCAGCGTGGCTTTCTTTCGGATTCATTTCCATACAGCCTTCGGAGTTCATGAAACTTAGTGTTGTAATAGTTCTGGCAAAATACCTCGAGTTAAGGGAGAGGGATATTAAGAACTTCAGGGAACTGCTTGTTCCTTCATTAGTTACATTTATTCCTGTTCTAATAATACTGAAGCAGCCGGATTTTGGAACAGCAGCGATTTTTATCCCGGTTCTTTTTACTATGCTTTTTTTAGGTGGAGCGGATGTTTCCCATCTTATATCAATTATACTTATTGCAGTGATCGCTCTTGTGTTTCCAATGCTTTTAACTTACTGGGAATGGGCGGGGTATAAAGGAGGAAATTTCATCGTTCAGATGTTTGTGCATGTGGATGTTCTTTTTACCGTAGCAGGCGTTCTCCTGCTGATAGCTATAGCCTCATTTATTACTCATTACTTTTTAAACAAGAGTTTTCTAAGAAAGATATATATCCCGGCTACTGTTGTTTCTCTGGGACTTTTTTTATCAGTTGTAATTCAGAACTGGTTTAAAGTTTATCAGAAGAAAAGAATACTTGTATTTTTAAATCCTGACCTTGACCCGCACGGTTCCGGATATAATATAATTCAATCTAAAGTCGCAATAGGTTCAGGCGGATTTTTCGGGAAAGGATTTCTCCAGGGCACACAGACACAATTAGGTTTTCTTCCAGAAAAAACTTCAGATTTTGTTTTTGCCGTAGTTGCAGAAGAACTTGGTTTTATCGGAGCGATTTTTCTTCTTCTTATTCTTGGTGTGATCATTTACAGGGGAATTCAGATAGCAATGGAAACCAGGGATAAATTCGGTGCGATGCTGGCTATAGGAATTATCTCTATATTGTTTTATCACATATTGATTAATATCGGTATGGTAATAGGAATTATGCCTGTTACAGGTCTGCCGCTCTCATTTTTTTCTTACGGAGGTTCAAACCTGTTTATGATTATGATGGGTATTGGAATACTTAATAATATCAAAATGAGCAGATCCTCATACTGAGATTCCGCTCATTTTGTACAAATCTCTCAATAAAAACTCTTCTATACAAAACAAAGAGTCTTCATTTTTTTTTAAATTCAATTCAGTAAAAATCACTTTTTCACGATAATAAACATTAAGAAGCTCAAATAAGTAACAACCGTCAAACGGAAGTTATTTCCGCAGTCGGTTTTGGGCAGGCAGCCAGATACTTAAAGAGGTAATTGATGTTTGATCCTGTAAAAGTTAATCAAAACAGCATTATAAATCTTCTGAAAAATCCGGAGAGAGAGACTTCTGATCTTCAGTCAAAAAATCCGGGAAATGATTTCTTTTCTATGGTTATGGAAAAGAGAGGCTATGATGATATAAATAATCGCGTTGATAATAAGCCCTACCAGGTCGCAGAACCTCAGAAAAATGTTGAAAAAAATGAACCGGTTAAAACTGAACAGTTGAATACAGTATCAAAAAATCCGGTTGCAGCAGGAAGAAATGAACGTGAATCGAATCTGGAGGGGAATAAAAATAATTCCCGGGAAAAAACAGACGGAGATACAGTAAAACAGGAATTAAAGACTGAAGATACTAAGAAGAATAGTAATACTCCTGTTAGAGAAGATAAGAGTAAAAAAAATGGTAAAAAAGATTCTGAAGATGAAATCGGGATAATAAATAAACTCCATGATGAGAGCAATATTAAAAATCTCATGGAAATAATCAAGGCAGCATTCAGCGGTAATAAAAAGGCTGAAGAGGAGAGTCTGCAGAAATTATTCAGTAATCTTAAACCTAAACAGGAAAAAAATAATACAACTTTAACATCATCCTTTAAAAAAAATGACGCGGATAAAAACCAGAAAGGTATTCCGGAATTATTAAACTTAATAACAAAAGAGCTTAAGGATACAGTCAGTAAGGAACTTTTCAAAAATATAGACTCCAGAAAACCCGTCAGTAAATCTCAGATGCTTAATGATAAGGAGCTCAAAGAACTTGCTTCAAATATCATAGACAGCATTAAAAAAAATAAAGCAAAAGAGATAGTAAAACATGAAGCAAAGGTTGTTTTAAACGATGATGTAAAGAACGACAAGAAACCTGTAATATTAATGGATCAGCAGCCGCTGAAAAAAACAGAAACAGCCGATGATTCGTCTTTCGAAAAAAATGGATCAAAGGAAAAGAATTCAGGAAAAGATAATTTCAGCTATAATGGCGGTAAAATTGAATTTTCAGCCAAATCCGGCCTGGAGAAAATGGAACATATACAGAAAATGTCTGATTTCAAAGAGAACCTTCAGGAAATTATAGATAAAGCTAAAGTAACAGTCCGCGACAGCCGCAATGGAACTTTTACTGTAAGACTAAATCCTCAGGAACTTGGAAATGTAAATGTTAACCTTATTATGGAAAATGGTGTAATCACCGGGAAGTTTCTTGTCGATAATGAAGATGTAAAGAGTATGCTTTTAAGCAGTCTGAATGATCTTAAATATCAGCTTGAAGAAGCCGGTATCGCGGTTGGAGAGTTCAGTGTAAATGTAAATGATCAGCGGGAAAAATATTTAAAACAGAAAGATGATGAGAGTTTTAAATCATTATCTTTACTGAATTCAGATAAAGAAGTTATAGCTGCTGCAGAACAGTACAATTCAGCTGCTGCAGCGCATAACGGTCATATCAATATGGTAATATAGGAGCCATTTATGCAGGTTTATGAGATGTCAGCATTTGAAAAAGCCAATACTGCGCTGCAGGCTAATGAAAGTAACAAAAAAAATAAAACAGGAGAGCCTGGCGAGAAGACAGGACTTGGAAAAGATTCATTTCTTAAACTTCTTGTTACAGAATTACGGCACCAGGATCCGACCAAGCCTATGGAGGATAAGGAATTTATCGCACAGATGGCACAGTTCTCAAGTCTGGAACAGATGTCTAATTTAAACAAAGAGATGAAGAATCTGGTAAGCAGTTCAAAATCCGCAGAGGCATATGGAATTCTTGGAAAAGATATAGAAGCATATGATCCAGTTCAGAAGAAAGCGGTAAAAGGAACTGTTAATTCCATTTTCTATAAAGGCGAAGAGCTTATGCTTAAAGTAGGGAATGAGGAAGTTACAATGAAGAATATTCATTCCGTTAATGTACGTGAAGTTATAAGAGAAAATGTGAAAGAGAATCTGAATTTGAATGTAAAAGAAAATTCAAATATAAAAGAAAAGATTAATTAAAACCGGTGTTATTAAAAGTTCACAGGCTGACGATAATAGTTAATATATAAAACAGGAGTTATCTGATATGATGCGTTCACTCTTTTCCGGAGTTTCAGGTTTAAAAAATCATCAGACCAGGATGGATGTTGTTGGTCATAATATATCAAATGTTAACACATACGGATATAAGACACAAAGGGTTACATTTCAGGACATGCTTTCACAGACAATGTCAGGAGCTGCCAAACCGGAAGAGAATAGAGGGGGAATAAATCCTAAACAGGTTGGACTTGGGATGACTGTTGCTTCAATTGACAGAATTTTTACACAGGGGAGTCTTCAGACTACAGGGAATCAGACAGATGTAGCCATATCTGGAGATGGATTTTTTGTAGTTGCTGATGGTGATAAAAAATTCTATACAAGGTCAGGTACTTTTGGAATAGATAAGGATGGATCATTGGTGAATCCGTCAAACGGGTTGAAAGTGCAGGGCTGGATGGCAACGACTGATTCTAATGGACAGAAAATTGTAAGAGCTAATGGAGCGACTGAAGATGTTATTGTTCCGGTTTACAGTAAAATTGACGCTAAAGAAACAAACAATATAAGATATAAGTGTAATCTTGATGCAAGAAGTAATATAATTCCTCCTGAAGCAAATGCCAGGATGAGAGCATCTGCTGCTGTTACTACAAGTATTGATACATATGACAACCTTGGAGAGACTCACAGGCTCACCATGACATTCTGGAAGACCGGATTTAACCAGTGGACAGCATCAGCTGCAATAACCGGTGCAAACAGTCCTGTAACGCTTGATGTGCCTGCGGGAGCAGCGCAGAATAACCAGTCAAATCCATCAAGCCGAATAAATCTTCGTTTTTCACCTGATGGCAAACTGATATCTGTTGGTGACGGGTCAAGTCCGGATGAACTTAATCAGGGAAATCTTACAGTAAACGCTAATTACAGAGTAGCAGGAGATCCTCAGGTTCGAAACATTGCGCTTAACCTCGGTCAGGCAGGTGTTCTATCAGGTATTACCCAGTTTGCTTCAGCATCTACAACAAAGGCTGTTGAGCAGGACGGATTTTCAATGGGATACATGGAATCGTTCAGTATTGATAATTCGGGATTGATCACAGGTGTTTATTCTAATGGAACTAAGCAGAGTATAGGGCAGATGGCAATGGCCGTATTTACAAATCCTCAGGGTCTGCTGGCATCCGGCGAGAATCTTTTTGAAGTTTCAAATAACTCAGGAATGGCCAACATCGGAGCTGCAGCTGAAGCAGGAAGAGGTAAAATGGTAGCAGGAACACTTGAAATGTCAAATGTGGATTTATCTGATCAATTTACAGATATGATTGTAACTCAAAGAGGATTCCAGGCAAATTCAAGAACAATAACAACTGCGGATCAAATGCTTCAGGAAATAATATCACTCAAGAGATAAAAATTTTTAAAATTACTTAATATATGAAAAAAGCTCCTGTCACCGGGAGCTTTTTTCCTTTGTAATTGTTCAATAACTGGCAGTAAAATATATTCCAGCCGCTTTGCCCGGAAAAGACCAGAATTTTCATTGTTTTTTGAGTTGTTATTTTCCTTGTTTTATAAGTAAATTTTTTTTTCTTGACTGTTTATTTATATATTTTCTAGTTGAGTATTGTTGTCTTATTTGAAACAATAACTACAAATTCCCGTAACTAATGTATTATGTCGTATAATTTACTGAACTTCCAAGGAGTATTTTAATGTCCAAAGAGAAAATTTTCTGCTCAAATTGCATGCAGTGTATAGTAATCAGGCAGTATGAATCTGAGCCTGACAGGTATGTTTTAAGAGTGAAATGTCTGAAAAAACAGTGGTCCAAGAGATCAGGTGAAGAGAAACTTTATAAGTATTTTACTGTAGCAAGAAGAATAATGGATGAATGTGAATACTATGAAGAATGTGGCGAACTTTTCCCTTATATAAAGAATTTAAGAAAAGAACTTCCAATTAAGGATGAGATTTACTCTACAAAGGATGTATAGCAGTGTTCAAAACCTTTAGAGGAGGAATCCATCCTCCTCAGAGAAAACCTCTTGCCGGAAAACTGAGTGTTGAAAATTTTTTCAGTGTCTTGAATCTGCCATATTCCTATTAATCAGCATATAGGTGTTACGGTTATACCTATAATTAAAATCCGACGCGATTAGTGATGAAAGTCGTAATAGTCGAATTTTTAACTGCTTTCTGCAAACGCTAAAGGTTATTACTTAAGTGAATGCGTCTTTGCTTCAGCTAAAAAACAGTGGGGGTTTCATATGGAAATTCATCAGCCTAGTGTAGTACTTCTTGCCATAACACCAGATGCTGAAAAATTGATAGAGGAGGCCGGAAGAACCTGTTACCTTTCTTTGTCTAAAATGACAGATGACAGCGAAAGGAATTTTATAAGGAATGCTATCAAAAGAGGGCATCACTCAATACTTGAGCATGCTTCTGCATCTTTTAGAATTCTCGGTGCCTCCAGAACTTTTACTCACCAGATTGTAAGACATCGAATCGCAAGTTTTTCCCAGCAGTCGCAGAGATATGTGGACGAGACTGAATTTAATTATATTGTCCCTCCGGAGATTAAAGCAAACATTGAAGCTCTGGAAATTTATCGTGAGTTTATTGAACATTCAAGGGAAACATATAATAAGATGCGCGAATTGGGAATTAAAAAGGAGAATGCCAGGTTTATTCTTCCTAATGCCCTTGAGAGCCAGATTGTGTTTTCAGCGAATTTCAGAGAATTAAGAACAGTGTTTAATGTAAGGCTTGATAAAGCTGCCCAGTGGGAAATCCGGAGAGTTTGTCTGCAGATGCTCCTGATTTTAAAAGAGAAAGCGCCTTCAGTTTTTGGAGATTATATTATTAATGAGAATGATTGGACCGCATATTCAGGATTATAATTAAAAATATTTTGACTTAACCATGAGTCTGTATTACTGAATTATTATAGCAAAAGTATAAGTTAAAAGTTTTATTAAAATTGAGAACTTGTTGTCTGACATTATTCAGTGATTAAGTTCAGGAGGATTAAATATGGAAAAATTTCTGATCTCTTTGACAGGTTTATTTTTTTTGTTCACTCTTCTCCAATGTGCCGGTACACAGAAACCTGATCCGGAAGTAGTTGCCTGCAGGAATAAATGTGAAACAACTTATACTGTATGTTTTAAAAAAGCTGCAAAAAATGAAGCAAAAAAAGCCGCTTGTGAAGCAGTAAAAAATAAATGCAGCAGTGATTGTGAAAAAAAATAAGTTTCAGCTGATCAAAAAAAATCCTGATAAATCAGGATTTTTTGTAATTTCTAAATTAAAATTTAATTTTATTTAAGTGCGATATTCATTTCAAGCTGACCCATCGGGCTGTAGAGTGTTATTCCCAACGTAGTCTGTTTTATCATTGTGATACTGAAATTTTTACCTTCAATTACAGTAGGAGTTGTAATATCAATAACTTTCCCTGTTGAAGCAAAAAGGTTCATCGCATTACCTGTAATCATGTTCGCAAGTTCACCGACAATATCTTTATACTCATGCTTAATCTGTTCTTCTGAAAGTCCCGGAATCAGTACCTCCGCAATTTTTTCAACCATAGGGTAACTCATGCTGTAGACGATTTCACCGGTAATACCGCCTGTAATACCAATTATAATTGCTATATCCATTGACGGAAGAGGTGTATCCTTAATAATAAGTTTACCTCTTCGAAGATCTACATTAAGTATTGATTTAAAAACTACACTTGCAGCTTCAAGAAAAGGATTAATATACTCTGCGTTTATGCTCATTCCGGTGGAGGCTCCTATTTGTATTATATTGGATATAATATACTAATTATTGAATATTATCAATCAGTTTTTAAATTTTTTACTATTTTTGATTTCTCGTTCATCAATTTGAGAAGATTTCTTGTAATCATATTTGCACTTGCATAATTAGCTGAATCGGATGCTTTTTTCATTGTTTCGTCATCCGGTACATTGGAAGGCATCACTTTAAGAGATGGAGAAAAGATATAAATTCCGCTGCCGTTAATAATGGCGGGTGATGATTTACCCACTGCCAGCATCAGGCATTTATCAGTGAACAGACTCGAATTGTTCAACGCGGGAATTATTTTAGGTTCTTTTTCATCTGTTTTAACAGGCTCGCCTATTTTAAATTTTGCTGTCTTTGCTGTTTTACCGTTTAAAATTGAGTTAGCTGATACAAATAAGCCATCAGATGAAGCAATAGAATTAATTTTTTCAGCGAGATCATTTTTAACTTTTTCAAGTTTCTTCTCTTCTATCTGCTTTCTTATTCTTTCTCTGTCAGTTGTCGGATCTGAAATTTTTACATTATTACTTTTTATTTCAGATTCAATTTCAGCATCTGTTACTGTTAATTCATTTTTATATCTTTTTTTAAGTTCTTCAGTACTTAAAAATGAGTATTGAATCTGTATGCTTGAATTATCAACAAGGTTTTTGGTTAACACATCCTCTTTAGAAGACGCTCCACCTATAGCGAGGAAAAATTTATAGTCATTAAGAGTAAAATCTCTTCTTATCAGTTTTTCAAACTCTGTCAGATCGAGTCTGTTGTTTCGCAGGATTGCCTGGAAATATTCAGGTTCAAATTTCCCGGAAGATGGATTTTTAAACTCAGGAGAATTTTTAACATATCTTGAGATACGTTCTTCAGTTATCTTGAATCCCGCTTTCTCGGCTTTTTGTATCAGCATCATTTCCAGGATATAATTATCCAGTATAAAGCTATCCATTTTCTGATTTCTGAATTGAGCGAATTTAGTATCTCTATATCTTAAAAAATCAAGATGATGAACTTTCTGGCCGTTTACCACAGCTATTGCTGTTCTGTCAGAGCTGCAGCCTGTAACATCGGGCATACCGAAGGAGAGAATTATTATAAACAGGAAAAATCCTATTAGAAAGTATCCGACATATTTTGATATAACATTTTTCTGGTCAAACATCATGAACCTTCTTCTTAATTTAATTATTTTATTTTGTTTTTTGGGTCAGGATTATTTTTTTTCAGGTTTTTCAGCTTCATCGACGAGCATAACCGGAATACCATCTTTTACAGGATATTTTAAGCCGCAACCGGTACATAACAGCTTCTCATTTCGTGTGTCATATTCTAAATCACCTCTACATGCAGGACATGCAAGAATTTCAAGAAGTTTTGTATCAATCATTTTCGGCTCCGTATATAAATGGTTATTTATTTTATTAAAAGAGTTGCCTGTGAGTCAATCAAAATACTATTTTGTCAAAGTATAATACGCTAACTGTTAAAAAACCGCAGTTTATAATGATTTTTGCTGCGCCGTTGTGTTCCATTACTATGATATTAATGGTATTTTTTATTTTACGGGATAAAAATGTCAGTAAAATTTTATTTTTTTTACGGCTAAATCGTATAATAGAGTATAATATAAGGTAATTTTCACACATGCATTAAACTGTCAAGAGGCCCCCGTACCTCAGGAGAGGGGAAGAATTTTGTTTTGTCACCTCCGGGGTACGGGGGATAACATAGAATATTCAAGGAGAAATATATGAAGAAGAAAGGTGTTATCCTGTTAAGCGGCGGTCTCGATTCCGCAACTGTTGCAGCAATC
>Ga0116170_10003295_pt1 | contig 15132 bp, 13 predicted proteins | sample AD_JPNHW1_MetaG_FD_89797 | JGI IMG/M metagenome (GOLD analysis project Ga0116170, IMG submission 89797) | Active sludge microbial communities of municipal wastewater-treating anaerobic digesters from Japan - AD_JPNHW1_MetaG | ecosystem: Engineered > Bioreactor > Anaerobic > Digestate | place...
ATCTACGTTGATCCACCATACAACACTGGTCACGATGATTTCTCGTATAAGGACAACTATCGACACTCGAGCTGGTTGCAGATGATGAGAGACAGAACAAGTGCTGCCCGGCACTTCATGCAACAGCAGGGGCTCTACTTCTGCAGCATTGACGAGACAGAGATGTCGAGACTTCGGATAGTAGCTGACGAAGTATTTGGTGTGGAACGGTACGCGGCGGACCTCATCTGGAACACACAACACAGTCAGCAGGCAGGCTTGTTCAAGCCATATCATGAGTATGTTCAGGTGTATACAGAAGCCCCCTCCGAGGACCTCGAGAACTTTGGTGGTGGTTCGGGACAGATTGTCGCAGGAGCGATGAAGAAAGAATCGCTGGCAAATCCGGCAAGTGAGTTTCGGTTTCCTGCCGGTATACGGTGGGAAGTCCCTGATGGCACAGAGCTCAGCGGGTGCTGGGGAGATGTCGAGAAGGTTCAGCTAGTGGCCGGCCGGATGGTGGCGGCAGGGGGAAAGACGAAGTACCCCGTCACACTACGCGCTGGCTGGACTCAGAAACGCCAAATGGAACGTTCATTCGCTGGAGAACCAGACGTCTTGGACTCAAAAGGCCAACGAGTGTTGGAGTTCTTCTTTAGCAGCACAGGCAAACTCAAGTGCGTCAAGCAGCGAGAGAAAGTCACACCGAGCACGATGCTCCCTCTATTTGGCACTGGGTCACAAGCGACAGGTGAGTTACAGGATATCACGGGGGTACAGGCCTTCGCACATCCCAAACCAGTCGGTCTCATTGCCTATCTGGCCGATTTGGGTCTGTCCGATGGAGAAGGTTCTGTTCTTGACTACTTCGCTGGTTCTGGCACCACGGCGCACGCTCTCATCAACCTGAACCGGGAGGATGGCGGCCATCGCAAGTACATCCTCGTGGAAATGGGCGACTACTTCGATACAGTGCTTAAGCCACGGATCGAGAAGGTCATCTACTCCGAAGACTGGAAGGATGGCAAGCCTGTTTCGCGCAAGGGGTCAAGTCACTTGTTCAAGTACATGACGCTCGAGTCTTATGACGACACATTGGCCAATCTCGTTGTCAAGTCACCAGCCGGGGACAACCTCTTTGCAGGTGCTACCAAGGCCCAAGAGCAGTATCTCCTGAAGTACATGCTCGAGGTCGAAACACGCGGCAGTCAGTCTCTGCTGAGCGCTTCTGCTTTCGATGACCCATTCAGCTACTCCCTGAAGGTAGCGCAGGGGCCGGAAACGGTCGAGACGCCGGTTGACCTCGTAGAGACATTCAACTACCTGATCGGACTGCATGTTCGCAACGTCGATACTGTCCGCGGCATCCGCGTGGTGCAGGGGACCAGCCCGCAGGGGGAGCGCGTTCTTGTCCTGTGGCGGAACGCTTACAACACGAATGCCGACCAGCTCAACGATTGGTTTACCAGGCAGGGCTACAACACACGCGATACCGAGTATGACGTCATCTACGTCAATGGTGACAACCACTTGGAGAACCTGCGCCGGGCTGACCAGACGTGGAAGGTCCGCCTCATCGAGCCCGAATTTCAACGCCTCATGTTTGACGTTCAGGATGTGTAGAAGGGCTGTGTACTTGACGTAGATGTCTTAACGGAGGAGGGGGGACGTGATGGAAAGGTTCGCATGGACAAGATTCGCAGACTGCGTTCTTGAGGATCCTTTCTTCGACAGTCTGAAAGGAGCCTACGAGGAGTTTCCTCAGTGGTTTAGGAAAAAAGCCAATGCAGGGGAAGAAGCCCTCGTTTCAAGGGACGACGATGGCATCATTGCCTTCGTCTATCTAAAGCTTGAGAACGAGTCTATTGTGTTGCGAGACAAAATCGTTCCAGCTACGAAGCGTTTGAAGATCGGAACCTTCAAAATGGGCGAACGGTATCAGGGCCAGCGCGCAGGCGAGGGAGCAATGGGCGTTGCTTTGTGGAGGTGGCAAGAAACGAAGTGTGATGAAGTCTACGCTACCATGTTCAAGGAACAGCAACGTCTTATCTCGCTTTTCGAGCGCTTTGGCTTCCAGAAGATTGGAGACAACGAGCGCGGCGAACAAGTCTATTTGCGATCACGGAGGAACATAGACTACTCAGATCCCTACAGATCGTTCCCATTCATCCGTCCAGATTTTACGAAGGCCGGTATCATTCCAATCGAACAAGGGTATCACGATCGCCTGTTCCCTTACTCCGAATTGCAGGGTACTCCCCACGAACTCGAGCAGGAAGCTGCTGGAAATGGTATGACGAAGGTCTTTGTCGGTTTTCCTTATCAACGTCCCAGCTATGCCCTCAGAGAACCAGTGTTTATCTATCGGAAGTCGGACGAGACGCCAAAATGGTATCACTCATGCGTGACGTCATTTGCAACTCTCACAGGTATTCAGATAATCAAAGACAATGGCGTTCCAACGGTCGACAGTGCCACCTTCGTTAGGAAGGCAGGAAACAAGACCATATTCGATGAGAAGACCCTCACCGAGTTCTACGAGACGAAACCCAACATCGTCATGCTCGAGATGGTCTACAACGGCGTTTTCGGCAAGGGACACAACGTACCCTATGGAACTCTGAAAGAGGCTGGGCTTTTTGAAGGACATCCATATGGTATTGAATACTCAAGAAGTGAGTTTCTCCAGATTCTGGAAATGGGTGGTAGAGATGCGAAAAATATTGTTATCGATCAAGCCTGAATACGTGAAATCGATTCTTGCTGGGGACAAGAGGTACGAGTTCAGAAAGGTGAGGTGTCATTCGGTTGTGGATAGAATCGTCATCTATGCGACATCTCCATGGAAGCAGGTAGTTGGCGAGGTAGACGTTCGAGGCGTCATCGAGGATGAGCCAGAGATCATTTGGAAACAGACAGCCAAGTATTCGGGCATTTCCAAGACCTTCTTCGACCAATACTATGAACATGCCAACAAGGCGATTGCATATCAATTGGGAAAAGTTCACAGATATCCGCAATCGCTCAGTTTGCATGACTTCGGAGTGCTTGCCGCCCCGCAATCTTTCGTCTATCTCTCATGATATGAGTGAAATGGTCTACTGATGGCTGCGGAATGACAACTCGAACGAAACGAGCAACTCCGGCCGCTCAGCATCTGCGCTTCGATCAGAAGCTTGTTCTGAACAAATGGTTTCTGGAACAGCTAGGGGCAGACGATCTGGATGTGCTCACCCGAGATGGCATCAAGGAGCCCATGTGGGAACGGACCAACCCAGATGGTGCCTCCGGCTTCTGCACGTTTCTCACCAGCCGCGTGCTCGATCGTCCCGGATTGTCCAATGAAGACCTGCGTCGTTACGATGCCAACATTCTGCAGCATACCGGCGTCATCAATGCGCATCGACCCGAACCAATCTCCTGGAGGTACTTTCAGTATCTGGCGCTTCTTGCCACTGAGGTCTACCTTGACCGATGGTTCCACGACCGTGCGGGCCTGCTGGCTGAGCTCAATGAGGCGCTTGAGCAGTTCAACGCAGATCAGAACGACAATGAGCAACTGCCGCCATATGAGGAAGACGATCTCCGGAAGATCGCCTTCTGGTGTGCGACAGGATCTGGCAAGACACTCCTTATGCACGTCAATATCCTCCAGTACCAGTGGTATATGGAGCGCTACGGGCGTCGGTCGGATATTGAGCACATTCTGCTGCTGACTCCCAACGAGGCGTTGTCGAATCAGCACCTTGAGGAGTTCCGGCTGTCCGGTATAGCCGCAACTCTGTTTGACAAAAGCAGCGGTGCGTTGTATCGGCGCAGTGAGGTTCAGGTGATCGACATCCACAAGCTGAGTGACGAGATGGGTGAGAAGACTGTCGCTGTTGACGCCTTCGGAGACAACAACCTGCTTCTCGTTGATGAAGGGCATCTGGGAGCCTCTGGAAGCAATCAAAGCGAGCGACAATGGCTGAGATACAGGAACGCTCTCTGTGCAGGTGGCTTCGACTTCGAGTACTCCGCAACGTTTGGACAGGCGATGGCCGCCAGCGGCGACGATGCGCTTCGCCAGCAGTACGCCAAGTGCATCCTGTTCGACTACTCCTACAAGTACTTCTACCGTGACGGGTATGGCAAGGAGTATCACATCCTCAACTTGGTGGACAGCCCGGATAGAGTCTATCGGCAATTGTACCTGACAGGGAGCTTGCTAAGCTTTTATCAACAGCTTGCATTCTACCGCGACTCCGGTTCTGCTCTGGCTCCGTATCTGCTGGATCGGCCTCTCCTGATCCTCGTGGGAGGTAGTGTCAACGCTGAACGAGTGCAGGATGGCAAGAGCGTTACCGATGTCGTAGAGTTCCTGCTCTTTCTGGCTCACATCACGCGGGAGCGTACAGCCTGTATTGCAGATATCCAGCGTATCCTGGGTGGCGCATCCGGAGTCCTGGATGCAGGGCAGCGCGATGTGTTTGCCAATCAGTATGCGTTTCTGATTGCCATGCAGTCAAAGAACCACTGGACAGTGGCTGACCTGTACGATGACCTGCTGAAGACGGTGTTCCATGCTAGCGTGGCTGGGAAAGTTCATCTGCGATTGATCAAGCAGGCGGCGGGCGAGATTGCGCTGCACGTAGGCGATACGGGCAATGACACCTTTGGTCTCATCAATGTCGGTGATGCAAAGGGCACGATGAAGCTGGTCGAGCAGTATCCTGCGGACTTCACAACCAGTGAGGACCAGTTTGGACCGCCGTTGTTTGACGCGGTGCGATCGAATGAGTCGCCAGTCAATGTGCTTCTTGGAGCCAAGAAGTTCATGCTGGGCTGGAACTCCTGGCGCGTGAGCACGATGGGTCTCATGAACGTCGGGCGCTCTGAAGGCAGCGAGATCATCCAGCTCTTTGGCCGGGGCGTCCGGCTGCGTGGCAAGGGGATGAGCCTGAAACGCACAAGCGCTTTGCCGCACGAGCGGCCACCAGAGCACATGTCAACGATTGAAACGCTGAACGTCTTTGGCGTCCGGGCCAACTATATGGATACGTTCAAGAAGTACATGGAGGACGAAGGCCTGCCGACGGAACGAGAGCACATGACGCTCCAGACCATGCCGCTGATTCAGTGGCAGGGACTCAGGATCCTGCGTATCCCCGAGGGACTGGACTTTCGTCATGACGGACCGTCTCCTATTCTGGGGTTACCTGCTGATGCTCTCCTGACAAGCAATTTGCGCGAACGTCCGATTGAGTTGAAATGGTTTCCTCGTGTTGAGACACGTATTGCTCCCGGACTTGGCGGTGGCCAGGCCGCGACTCTCCCGCAGGGCAAGCTGGCACAGCAACAACTCGCCTTCCTTGACTGGGACAAGTTGTACTATCGGTTGCAGGAGTTCAAGAACCAGCAGGGGTGGTACAACTTGACGTTGCCTCGAGGCGCCGCACGACAGCTCCTTGAGGAGCCGTGGTGGTATACGTTATACATCCAGCCCGAGGATCTGGAGTTTTCCTCGTTTGATGCCGTCAAGGTGTGGGAGGAGATCGCCACGCGCTTGCTGACCAAGTACTGTGAGCGAGTCTACACCTTCTTCCGGGATGCGTGGGAGTCCGAACACGCGCAACTGACGCCACTGACGGACGCCGATCCTGACCTGGTCCGCGAATACAACATTGAGATCGAGCCAGATCAGCTACAGACCATTGAGCAGCTGAATGAACTGAAAGCGGCTATTGCAGAGGGACGGCTGGCTGGCATCGAATGGTCGCAGTATCGGAAGATTGCCGCGTACTTCGAGCGTCACCTCTATCAACCGCTGCTGTGTCTGAGCGGCAGTATGGTGACTGTGTCCCCGGTGGCGCTCAACGAGGGTGAACACAAATTCGTCGAGGACCTCAAACACTACTACGACAGTCAGGCTGAATTCTTCCAGGACAAACAGCTGTATCTGCTACGCAATCGCAGCAGGGGTAATGGTGTGGGGCTCTTTGAGGGCGGCAATCTTTATCCTGACTTCATCCTGTGGCTTGTCGTCGGCGGGCATCAGTACATCGTCTTCATTGATCCGAAAGGCGTCACGCATCTGCAGACACTCGAAGATCCCAAGATCCAGCTTGCGCATCGCATCAAAGAGATCGAACATCGGCTCCATGATCCGACTGTCACGCTCGACTCCTTCATTCTGTCCGTAACGCCCGAGGCACAGATTCCGTGGGGTGGAACTGTTGCCTCAACCGATTGGGAAGCAAGTCACGTGTTGTTCCAGGATCAGGAGAGATACATTCATACACTCATCGCGTGCATCCTAGAATCGGCTGGAGTTGTGAAACCGGGTAGATAGACGCAACTGGAGGGCAAGACGTGGACATCAAGAGTGCGATTGTAAGAGAGTATGCCGAGACTCTATTAGCGACGAATCTGTGTACGCCTGACTTCATCAAATGTCTCTGTGAATTGATCAAAGCCGGTGACGGATTGTCAAAGGAAAAGGTGCTGTCATTGGTTGAGGAGGAATTGCGTGACCACCATTGATCAAGTGGATGTGCAGTCTCTGCGTGGCATAACATCCTCTACTCTGGCCCTGAATGGGAAATGGCTGTTCCTCCTCGGCGAAAATGGTACAGGCAAGAGCTCCTTCATCGACGCGCTGGAGTTCTTTTTTACTGGCAGTGTTGCACATCTTCAAGGAATACAGTCGATATCGGTCGGAAAGCACTTGCATCACGTGGACCGTGAGGCTGAGGACATGTCTGTTGCCGTTCGGTTTTCTGGCAGCGTACTCCGTGAGGTCTCCAGAAACGGTTCCGGCGTGCTGAGTTCCGTTCCGGCACAGCTTTCGGACTACTTTGCCAGTGCTGCCTTGGGAACATTCATATTGCGACGTGACCAGTTATTGAGATTCGTTTGCAGTCAACCAGCAGACAGATTCAGAGCACTCGACGCCTTCATCGGTCTTGAGAGCCTTGACGATATCGAGCTAAACATGAAGCGTGCTCGAGATGAGGCACAGGGGAGAGTTTCAGGACTGGAAAGGGAGCGATCCGATAGTCTTGACAGGCTTGCCGCCCGATTGGGAGTTCCAGTGTCAAGCGAACAAGAGGCACTCGTTCGAATGAACGATATCCTCGAGAAAGCAGGTGTCTCTACGATCAGGTCTTTTGATGATGAGAATGCCGCTGACGGACTTAGATTGCAGGTAAAGAAAGCTGCTCTCAAGGACAAGGGGAGCGGACTCAATCTGAACATCCTGGCGAGGCTGTCGGCGCTATCAAGTAGTCTTGATCTGGATACGAAGATTGCCGAGATTGTGACGGTGCAAAGACGGCATTCGACCAGCAAGAAGGAAGAGAAGTCGCGGCTGGTGGCATTATTCAATTCGGCTAGACTGCTGATTCCTGGCGAGGCGGCAGCGGTAGTACCGTGTCCCTTGTGTGGCCAAGACATTGACAGTCGCCAACTGCTGGACCGGATCAACAAGTACCTCAATGACAATGCAGCCTGGACAAGTGATGCTCAGGACCTGAGGGTAAAATCTGAAGCAGTGTGCGAACTCCTCAAGACACAATCCACGCGCTTGCAGGAGCTGGCTGTCTTGTTGGATGAAGAACCACAGTCAGCACAAGCAGCTGATGAAGCCAGGCAGCTGATGCGACGAATTCAAGAGCTGCAACGGCTACTCGTGAATGTTGAGCATGTAGACAAACTACTTAATAGACGAGACTTCATCGAAGTCGAGGGTCTGTTGTCAGCACTGTGCAGAGAGGTGCAGACCGCTGCAAAAGGCCGCATGGAACACTTAGCGCTTTCACCTGAGGATGAGTCGGCAAAGGAGCTTGAGAGAGTGCTCACAACGGTTGGTTTGTATGCGAAGCAGTTGAAGGAAACAGACGCCAGACTGGCAATCGCTCGAGCGCGTCTTCAATTGTCGGACGCAGTCTATGAGTGTTTCAAGTCGGCAAAGCAGAAGGAAGTGCAGGGCGTATTTGACCGATTGCAGAATCACGTCTCTGACTGGTATGCATGCTTGCATCCAGACGACGAGCATAGGAACGTCAGGCTCGGCATAGACCTAGGGCAACGAGCCAGTGCAAAACTGTATGTAGATTCGTTTGGACAAACCAATCAGGATCCGCGCGCTTATTCCAGCGAGGGGCACCTCGACTCGCTTGGACTCGTCATTTTTCTGGCTTTTGCGAAGGAGTTTCAGGGTAGCTGTACCTTACTGGTACTTGATGACGTCGTAAGCTCAGTTGACGCTCAACACCGACAGCGGATCTGTGATCTGCTCATTGACGAATTCCCAGGATGGCAACTTGTCATTACGACGCACGATCGAATCTGGTTTGAGGAGTTGTGGCGGAGTGCTGTAGCTCACAATATTGGTGCCAACATACGAAAAACGCGCATAGTGCGCTGGTCTCGATCGGTTGGGCCAGTTCTGGAACCTTATTTGTCACTACGGGAAAGGATCGATCGATTCGTCGAGGAAGGAGATAGTGATTCAGTCGGGAGCCAGGGGCGGACATACTTGGAATCGCTACTGAAAGAGTTGTGCGCGGGCACAGCAGCTAGTCTTCGCTACCGAGAGGGTGCTGACTATACGGTCGGAGAGCTTCTGCCAGCTCTAGAGAGTCGCCTAGGGCGCATGGACTCGTGCGCGTTCAAGACACTACTGCTGCAACGCATCAGCGAATTGCGTGCAATTAGTTTCGTGGCAAACATGTTGTCTCATGATGCTCAGTCTCAAGGGGCGCTCAGCAGCAGCGAGATTGCATCTTTCTGGAGCGCTGTAACTGCATTACATGATGCCTACGCCTGTCCAGCATGTGGCAAAAATCAGCTCGCGTTTGATGAGACTGTCTCTGCGGTTGTTTGTCGGGCTCGGGGGTGCGAACAGCCACTCGTGGCGCGTTTCAGGTAATCTATGTGCAAACGCAGATGATCTAAGTGCCCAGAACGCTGGATTGGCCGTTGTGTGGTTGATACGTCTTCTGGCTTGTGCCTCTTGAGGGGGAAACTGTGAAGAGTCAGTTTCGAGAAAGTAGCTTGCTTGATGAGCAATACGCTCGTCTGAGCGATGCGCTTGACCGCGTCAACTTCGCCCGGCGATTCTCTGCCGCCGCTGGAGTTGTGCTCCTTGCTGCAGTTGCCGCGGGGGGATGGCATCTGTATGACAACTGGTTTGCCCGCAGCAGGACGCTTGGATGGGTCGGTGTCGGGTTCTTGATTTTCTATGGATGTGTCCTCCTCATCCTTCTTCCACAGCAATTGGGACCAGTAGTCACGAAGTTCAATGAGGAAATTGCCATCAATCGGCGTGAGCGCGCAGCCGAAGATGATATCGACAAGATTCTCCATACCCTCGACGAGACCAAGTACTCTGTGTTCCGCAACCTCTCCATGGGATATGGGGACCTTGATCACGTGGTTGTAGGACCTACTGGCATCTTCGTCATCGAGACAAAGTCGAATCGTGGCACCATCGAGCTAGAGCACGGACGTCTGAAGATACGCGGCGACGATGAGACGAAGAAGAACTATGAGCGTCAGGCGAGCCAGGAGTCCTGGCAACTGAAGATTGCGCTGTCAGAGCGGCTGGACACGAAGGTGTACGTGGAACCAGTTCTGGCGTTTCCTGCTGCAACATCAGTGCCGGCAGGGCTTGAGCTCCGACGAGTGAACGATGTTGTTCCCGTTCGTGTTGTTCACGGCAAAGACCTCATCGACGTGATTGTCGGCCATCGGACCGGCATGAGCACGACGACACTGGAGGCCTGCAAGAAGGTCGTGCAGGACATTGTTGATGAGAGCAGACAGACTAATCGCTAACACCTGCCGCGACGAGCACCGAGAAGAGGAGTGAACCGGAGACATGGGACAGACAGATGTCATGGCGCTTCATGAGGAACTGGTTGCCAAAGCTCTAGAGCAATTGTCCAAGCCCGCAGTACCTTACCCATTTGCGGTGCCAGCAGCAGCCGATGAACTTGTCAAGGATATCAAAGGGCATCCTCACGCGTATGTTGTTGCCTGCGTGATGGATCGGCAGATGAAAGCCGAGAAGGCATGGAGTATTCCCTATGAACTACAGCAACGTCTTGGCTCCTTCGAGTTGCCGTTTCTGCTTGAGAAGTCGGCAGATGAGCTAGCATTCGCAATGATGCATCCGCATCCCCTTCATCGGTTCAACACGCTCATGGCCGGCAACATGTACTTGGCTCTCCATCGTATTCAAGATCAGTACGGAGGCAACGCCGGCAACATCTGGGGAGGCAGACCGTCAAGCGGAACACTGGTGCTCCGATTTCTTGGGTTTCGAGGCGTGGGCCCCAAGATCGCCAACATGGCGGTCAACATCTTGTACCGCGATCTTCGCGTAGAGCTGGCGGACTGTTCCTCCATCGACATCTCGGCCGACGTGCAGGTCACACGAGTCTATGCGAGAATGGGGTTTGTCCCGCAGGACGCTTCTGTTGACGACGTCATCTATCGTGCGCGGGAACTGCACCCGGAGTACCCCGGCATCTACGACCTTATCCTGTGGGATCTTGGCCGCACGGTCTGCAGACCTCAGGATCCTGCGTGCACAGCTTGTGAGTGGGCACCACACTGTGCATATGCACATGGAAATCGCCTGTCTGCTTAGCGGAGGAGGACACGTATGAAGCTTGTTATCATTGCCTGCGGCAAGAGCAAGATCTGGGCCAAACACCCGGATGCTGGGCCGACGGCGGCCAAAGACGCCTACACCGGCTCGTACTTCCGGGCTAACCGACGGTATGCGGAGGCCCAGGGCTGTGACTGGATGATTCTCTCGGGCAAGTATGGCCTCATCGACCCTGACTTTATCATTCCAGGACCCTACAACGTCACATTCAAGGACCCGTCTACCCATCCTGTGACAGCCGAGTACATCCAGACACAAGTTTTCAAGCACCAGTTGGCGAGATACTCCATCATCGTTATTCTGGGAGGACGGGAGTACATTGAGATCACTGAACGCGCCTTTGGCGGGCTGGATATACGGTTTGAGACGCCTTTCGCCGGCATGAGCATGGGCGAACAAATCGTGGCAATCAACCGGGAGTTGGGGAAGAGCGACGCCGTTCAGCCGTGCCAGCTGTCGGTTGCGGTCTCGCGACAACCGAGGAGGCCTTCAATGGACATGATGGAATCCGGAGCAGCAGGCCCGCCAGATGCCGAGACATTTCGGCGCGCACTGAACGCCGTTTTCGCTACGTCCGTGGGCAGCTATGTCGACGTGACGTCCGGGGTGCTGCACCGCGCCCTCGGCGGATACCCAGGCGCACATCATGCGATGCCGACCTGCTGCAATGTTATGATGGCGGCCATGCACGACGGTGACACAATCCTGTCCATGCCGCCAAAGGGACGAGGGGCCACGCTGACGATACGATACCGGCTTCCAAGATAGTCTGAGTTGAGGTACATCTACTGATCCTCACCTGGTGTGCCCCTCATTCTACGGAGCTGCTCCATCTGTTCCGGCGTGATACCAGAATCCCGCGGGCTTTGTCGCTTGATGCCCACGTCGCTATAGGAGATTCTGCCACTTTGCCGCCGGTCCTGTGCATCCTTCTCACGTTCGGTGTCATACCAATACTCATCCTCGTAGTGGCGGGTATGATCTGCCGAAGTAGGAGATGCTCCGGTCTTCACCCGGTTGACCTCAGGTAGTTCAAGCCGGGGTGCGGGAGTCGCCCTGCTGGGCGTTCGCTGTCCGCCTGCTCTTGAGTCACTGACTGCCGCAGGCGGTTCGAGAGAATCAACGGGATCGAAGAGGAGGTTGCCCGTGTGGAATACCGAGTGTGTGTAGAACGGATCCAGCCCCACGCCTTCGTCGAGAAACAGACCGACGGTTTGTGGCAAGCTGATGGCAATGGATGTGGCGAGGCTGATGGTGTTTTGTTTGCCAACGGTGGATATCAGCACGCTCCCGTCGAGGCAGGGGACGAGTAAGAGCGAGCGACGTGGTTCCTGTACTTCCACGGTCACACGCTCCCATTCGCCCGTATTCGGCGGAAGGCCGTCAAGAGGTACGACCCATCTGACAGCGCTGCCGGCCAGCGTGCGAATCACAGTGGCATCAGCCCTCAGTATCTGGTACCGCGCGTGTGCCGATGTGTCCCACTGCCGGCCTACTTTCGCAGATGTGTTGCAGACGATGGCGTATGGCAACGCCCCGGCTGCGCTGAAGAGGCTCATGTCTCGAAGGGTATCGTCGGCAGTAGCTGACACCAGCACTACTTGCATGTCGTGAAGGTCCCACGGCAAGTCCTCCAGCGTGTGGACACGAGGCTCACCTAGCCCTGCCTCATGCAGAGCAACGCCGAGCATGTGTGCCTCCATGGAAGTGTCTGCCACTATCAATAGCCCCCGGTGTTTCCTGGGCTCCCATTGGTGGCAGTTGAGAAGGGCTAACATAGCGAGGGTAGCAACGAGATCACACCTACCATCTCCAGAGCCGGCGATCGTTGGGCCCCAAGGAGAGGTATCCAAGAGTATCGGAGGGGTGCGCGCTACCGGGCCACGCCGATGTCGACGACGACCAGGTCGTGAGGACTTGCCCCGCGACTGAACCAACCGTTGAAACTCTTCCGCATTGCGTATGCGGAATCCGTTTCCGCTTTGCTCCATGCGTCTGCTCCTTCCTTTTCGTTGTTCAGCGAGTACGCCCAGTCTAGTCCAGACGTGACCGACTGCAATCTGCCTCGGCGGTTTGTTGTTCAGAACGACACCGTCCCATCAACAGGGTATTGCGAAGGGCGCACCAAGCGACCGATGTCCAGCCCGGAGCCAGGCTAGCAGGAGCATGCGGACCGCGAGGTTTGCAGGCCCCATGCTGCTCAAGGGCTGCCCGAGTTCAAGGTGGCGACGCTCGCCCTCTATCGAGCTCTGCGTCTTGCCGAAACGAGCCAACAGGTCCCTTGCCAGACCGTGAGCTTAGCCCCTGCTGAGGTCGCCAACAGCCTGCTGCCTGTGCTGGGCGGCGACTCTACTCTTGAAAAATCGGAGACGGTTCTATGCTGATAGTGCTCTTTTGGGCTGAGCAAGTGGCTTGTACGCATCAATAGCTGCAATGGCCGGACCGAGGCGCGGCAAGAGGTACGTGTGCCACGATCCTTTGTCGTGGTTGGCATCATCGAGACAAGTCACCTCGATGGCGAGCTTTGACAATTCCGTTGGCGTCGGGGACATGGTTAGCTTTCGATGCTCTGCTGACCACATCGTCTGCCTGGATGTGAGGTTGGTGTCTGAAGCAAGGGAGGGGCAATGAGCAAGGAATCATCAGTACAGCACGTTGTTTCCACACGTGATTGGGATGACTTCATAGCTGTCTGCTATTTCGGCCGGGACGGTGATTGGCTTGACCGATGTATGCGGCGTGCCTATCTGGACATGAATCGCACACTGCATGGGGTCGCAGGAAGGCTCGGAGGGAATCACTCAGCATGGACAGACGCCCTACTGCACGTCCTAAAGGATCGGCTGATGATACTCCCGAGTCGCCATACCTGGACCCAGGTGTCGTTTGACGCGTGGCACTGCGAGTCGGTGGACGAGTTGCAGCGCGTTTCGTCGGAGCATGGATTCCCGTTGTTTGTCGGTCAGGCTCAGAAGTGGATCAACATGAGTATCAAATACGCTATTGCCCTTGGTGAGCAGCGATTGCCTGGATTCTCTGGCGTCTACGAAGTCGCGCACATTCCTCTCGACAACATTGTACTTGATGCGCTCGTTACCGGCCTTGCGGGGAAGAAGATGGGCCGTCTGCCGCACACATGGAGCAGGATTCCAAGCTATGCCGAGTACTTGTCCTGCCAATTGTGGGTGCGCACGAATCTCCCAGGCATCCCCCTCGAGATCGAGTATCAGCTGTGGGGCACCGGTGCTCTTACAAACCGGCCGAGCGAGGCGATCGACCGTGACTGACGTCTGCGCGGTCAGCAGCACACGATTGGGTCTCCCTCGAAGGGGATCAGGGAGCACCACGTGAAGGTCATCCTCAGCCGCAAGGGTTTCGACAGCGGCTATGGTGGCTGGGCTAGCCCTATCCTCCCAGACGGGAGGATGCTGTCTCTTCCAATTCCAAGCAGCGATGGAGTTGTTTCGTACGATCAGCTGTCGGCGGGTGACGCCATCTCCTATCTGGACATCATGCACGACCTGCGTCGCGGCGCTGGTGACAGATTCGTTCTCTCACACAAGACGTGGCAGCCACGGGGCCGGGAGATCATGGCACACCTTGATCCGGATCTTGTAGCCTCTGTGACAGCGCGTCTTCCGGGCTGGCGTGGTATATTCGGGCAATCGAATGCCGCTTCTAGTCACCTGTTGAAGCACAATGTTGGCGTGGGCGACCTCTTCCTGTTCTTCGGGCGCTTCCGGCATGCAGCACCCGTCGACGGGCACCTGTCGTCCGTTCGTGAGTACGACATGCACGCGATCTGGGGGTACATGCTGGTGGGTGAGATCCTCGAGGGATCCCACAAGACGCATTTTCCAGACTGGGCTGTTCGCCATCCCCATACGCAGGAGTGTTTCCTGGATTCTCCCGCGCATACGCACAACCAGATCTTCATTGCTGCGCCCACGATCTCCGGTACGAGCATTCCTGGATGGGGCAGGTTTTTCTGGGACAATCGTCTCAGACTCACGCGGCCAGAGAGTCCTGCTCTTTGTGACTGGTGTCTGCCTCGGTGTTTCTGCGATGTCAATGACATGACGTATCATCTCGGTGGGAAGTCGCGCTATGGGTGGCATGGCGACACTTTCTGGGCCGCACAGAAGGGGCAGGAGTTTGTCATCCCCGAGGGACACCCTGCAGTTGAGGAATGGGCCATGGAATTGGTCAGGAGCATGAGATCTGAACACTAGATTCCCCGGGGACGGTTCCAAAGTGTAACGTTCAAGCCCGAGGGGGTCAGGGCAGGTAGTCCTCCCGCTGGAACACACCCTTGATGGGCTGTCCGTCCAGGAACTTGTGGACGTTCTCTACCGCATCCCGGGTCGCGTCCAGGAGAGCCTGGGGCACCATGCCTGAGTTGTGCGGCGAGCCAAGGACGTTGGGCAGTGCAAGGAACGGCTCGTTCATGGCGAAGCGGCCATGACGGAAGGGCTCCACCCACCACGCGTCGATCC
>Ga0116170_10003296_pt1 | contig 15132 bp, 17 predicted proteins | sample AD_JPNHW1_MetaG_FD_89797 | JGI IMG/M metagenome (GOLD analysis project Ga0116170, IMG submission 89797) | Active sludge microbial communities of municipal wastewater-treating anaerobic digesters from Japan - AD_JPNHW1_MetaG | ecosystem: Engineered > Bioreactor > Anaerobic > Digestate | place...
CTATACTATACCCGCTAATTTGTTAATTTATGGATTTATACAATTCTAATCCACTCGTGTATTTTAACGTTAAACTCAGTGTTTGAAAAGTAGAGGCTGCATTCCATATTTTGATTTGTTTTTTGTCAATCGGCTACGACTTTTTAATATCTGTACTTTTATAAATTGTGATCGAGGAATATTTAGTTTTTCTGACCAAAATTTAATAACAGTTTCTTGATCAATATCTTCATAAATAAATAATCCAATTCTCAAATTACTATCTAAAATGCCTAAGCATTGGCGATAAAAATTAGCTACTATCAATAACAACTCAGGATCAGTGTTAATTACACCAACTCTTCCGTTGTCTGTTTTATCCCCTTCTCCTCAATAGATTCCTAGTCCAAGTAAAAATAACGGATTATTAATATGTCGCTTGAATTCTAACTACGCCTCTTTAATATAAAGCATTCTCCTTTTTTGTTGAATGTTGAGTCTAGCAAGATTGGCTGCGGTCAAATTTTTCTTAGCCGTTTTTAATCTAGAACAATTAATATCAGATTTAATTTTAATTGACCATGATTTCTTAGAAAACCAATTGCTTAAAGTACTTTTTAAGTAATACTTGTTTTGGAACTGATTTTGGCATAACTTTTTCCACTTTTTTTCAGTATTTCTGCTTGTTCGTATTTATCAGTAGTAATCAATATATATACTATATTAGGATATTATTGATAGTACAAGCATTAAATTAGGTGTGCTGAGGACGGGACTCAGTTGGGACCTATTCACTTACTTCTATGGTGCCACACCTGAGGCTAAGTTGCTGACTGAACAGTTAGAGCTTTTAAAGAATCATCTTAATATAATGTAATATTTCAAAAATCAACCTAATAATATATAATATATGCAAACATGATAGAAAGAAAACAATTTGAAGCCTTTAATGTGATGGAAATAACATTTAATTCCCCGAAAGAACGTATCGATTTTTTTTCATTGCCATTGTATATGCAATATGACATGGACCGAAGAACCAATAACTTTGACCCTGATACTTCAAAGGTCGGTTTCATTGTTACAACCGAGCCAGAGGATATTGTTTTTGATGGTGTTCTTTCAAAAAAGGGTAACGTACTCGCCATTTATATTCCATATGCAAATATTTCTTCCGAGGTTTTAGATAATCCAAGGGTAACTAGTTTTGAGGTGTGTGACAGTGAAATAATAAAAATTCTTCAATCAACCACGTCGGAAGTGGTTGAACTTGTAAACCCATGTTCAGGTCCTGTTGGTGATGAATGGGACAGTCCTTCATATAATGACTTCTGGGGTAATGTAGAACAAAATTTTAATAGAAGAATCGAAACACTTCAAAGATTGGGAAAGAAAGTCAGAATTATATAAATTTTATTAAACTCTGTGCCGAAGGTTGGACTCGAACCAACATCCCAGGTTTTTCAGACCAGTGCCGTGACCATCTTGGCTACTTCGGCAAAGAAGTATGCTTATTTTAGCAAAAAAAAGGTTAAATGTATGGTGCCGTCGAGAGGAGTCGAACCTCCATGGCTTGCGCCACACGCTTCTGAGACGTGCTTGTCTACCAGTTTCAACACGACGGCAGACTGCTATATTTTACCCTAAAAGTACTATTTAAAATCATTTTTGATAAAATAATATACAAACGCGGGTATAGTTTAGTGGTAGAACGAAAGATTTCCAATCTCTCGGCGAGGGTCCGATTCCCTCTACCCGCTCATAAGAATGTCAAAAATAGTTTATTCTTTTTTATCGTTGGAATTTTTGATGATACGGAAGCTCTGATTATGAATATTTTTACTTTTGTCGGCAACATAAACAGGTTTACGGGTCATTGTTGTTAGATCCCAAGCTTCTCCCTGGAATATTATTCCCGAGAACTCGTCTTTATATCCAATTGTAGCGGTCATTTCTACTCCAAAATAGCCGAAAGACAATCTGGTAACTAAAGTATCCAAAAATCCACCCCTAAATGATTCCGGTTTAGAAATAATTAATGATGTTCTTGATTGTTTGTTTTCTTCGATCATATGCGGGATTATACAATATGTGTTTGGGAATTAAAATATTGTGTACGGGCTGTATATATATGCGACTCTGGGTATCTTTTTAATAATAAGTAATCTATTGGAGTCATAAAGTTTAATAATTGATGAGGTCTTTCTGTATGTGATTATTGATATAATTACTAAGCTTGAAATGGCTGTTTAGCTCAGTTGGTAGAGCGCATCGTTTACATCGATGATGTCGGGGGTTCGAGCCCCTCAACAGCCACCCTTCGCTAAAGTTACGGGCTGGCAAGCCACTTTTGCGATATAATACTGAGTTCTTTAAAAATTTGCCGACGTGGTGAAATTGGTATACACGTACGCTTGAGGTGCGTATGCCGCAAGGTGTGGAGGTTCAAGTCCTCTCGTCGGCACTAGAAAGACGGACAATGCCCCGTCGTCCCTAGGGGACTAGGGCCAAGTATTGTAAAATACAGAAACAATGCCCCGTCGTCTAATGGTAGGACAGCAGCCTTTGGAGCTGTTTACTGTGGTTCGAATCCATGCGGGGCAACAAAATTTATTTAAAACGTATATTTGTGATATTTTCCTCTGTCTGGGCGGCCGCGGCAAATCCAAATTTCTTTATCTTTGGGAGAAAAAACGAGAGAAGCGATGGTTTCGTCACGGCAAATTGATTCGCAATTATCACTAGTATCTGAAAGTAAAGAAAAAATATTATTTAAATTATGTTTTTTATTATTTAATAATTTATCTGCTTTTTGATATCTAATTTTGGAACTTTTGGAACGGAATGTTTCGATATTCTTTAATTCAGGTGAGAGAAAATGGTTGGTATGAACAAAGGTATTTTGCTTGATATTGTTAATAGATATTTTTGAAGCGGCCATCTCGATATTTACTATTTTTTCTTTTTGAACGAGAACATGATTAAAACCCGAGGCGAGGGGTAGTGATTTAATTAAATTAATAGCCTCGTCAATATTTTCACAATCTAAAACAGCCCTAGCCACAAAATTTTTAGGGACTCCAAGACCACTTTCCGAATTTAGTTCATTAATGCATTGAATTAAACCGTGATTATTAGTCATGGCTACATCGCCTGGGAGAAGGGTGTTGTTGGCTAGGCCTAAAATAGTTGTTTTTCCTACGGTCGCTTTTAATACATACAAATCGTCGATGCCTTCTAGAATCCAATCTTCATTGTGCCCGACTAGGACAGAATTATTATTTCGAGAAACAACAGTAGTGCAATGATCATTTTCACTAGAATTGATAAATAAATTATAAATCTCGCGGCAGTTATGGAAAAATAAATCGTTAATAGAAACTCCGGAGCCCTCGGACATAGTTTCTATTTCTTCGATAATCTCTGGTAAATATTTTTTAGTAATTTGATAATAAGCGTCAACATTTTTTAAATACTCATTATAATTGGGGATATTTTCTTTTCGAGATCTAATTCTATCTTGAATTTCTTTTTGGAAACGGTGGCCGATGGCATAGCCTAAATCGCGATGATTACCTTTTACCTCTAAGATGGGAAAAACATTTTCCATAAGACTCAGTTTACTTTAACAGTCGGGGTGGCGGAAATAGTAGCAGAAGGAGTAATAATGGTTTGAGTGGGTAGAGTCAAAGGACTATTTTCCATTCTTTTTAAAACATCCCAGTCGATACTTTGAGAATAAATCCAGCCGGCATAACTGAGAAGAATAAAAAATGAGAGTAAGAGAAAATAACCGAAAGGGGTAATCTTATTTTCTATCATATTTTTATTAATTTCTGGAAATAGTATAAAGGATTGGATATTTTAAGAAAATAGCTGGGGATTCTTCGAGTAATATTTTTTGAAATTCCAGATAAATTTTTTTGCGTTCTTGTTGGTCAAAAGTTTGTCTCCCCTCCTCGAGTAATTTATCTATTGGCGGATGATTTATTTTGGTAATATTGGTTTTAGTTTGAGTCGAGTGCCAAAATAAATACTGATCAGGATCATTTAAAATACTGCCATAGGCTAGGATAATATCATAATTTTGAATGTCAATTTGGTTGCTGATTTGAGCGTTCACTTTAATTCCGAGAATCTCTTCCCAGCTTTTTTTAATACTGTCAGCCAGGTCAATTAATCGTCGGTCGTTATAAGAAAGATTTATTGATTCAATCTCGTTGCCCTTGATAAGTTCTTTAGCTCGAGTCTCATTAAAAGCATATTCTTTAACTTCGGGATTATAAGCCCAAGATGTGGGTGAAATTGGTGAAAGAGCTCTTTCATTTAAATCTTTTGTTTTTGGAGTAGCATAGGCTAGAGCCTGCCTAAACTGTTTGCTGTTAAACTTTTCGGTATTAATAAAAAGAGCGAGATATCTTTCGTCAGTTTTGATATTTTTGGTAATTTTCAGCTTAGGCCAATTATTTAAGTCTTCGGGTACCGAGCTAATTTCAATTTGATCGACCTCTCCAATTTTGAAGGCATTTTGCAGATCAGTTTCATTTTGGTAAAAACGGTAAAGGAGATTACTGTTTTCTGATTTGAGAAATAAATTTTTTAAATAGCCGTCTTGATACTGGAAACTGTCTACTTTATATTTTCCCAGGCCATCAAAATTTTTCCTGATTAGAGGCTCACTGAGAGTGGAAAAAATAGGAGCGAAGGGCTTTTCGGTTTGAATAATCAGATGATTTGAATCTGGGAAAGAGATATTTAGACCAGCGATTTTGTAATTAAAATCAGAAGATTTGAGTGATTGTTTACTGTGCCATTTGAAATCAGGATTTAATTCAAAAAAATATTGGGTTTGATCATCTTGGATGTCGAGACTTTTTACTAGAGGTGAGATGTCAAATTTATTGCTGCCAGTATTTATGGTTAGTCCGTAAGATATTTTTTGGCTAATTTCTGGTGGTAAATTGTTACTAGTAAAGAGCCCTTCAATGCCTATTTTTTGAGTCGGGTGATTAACTTTTTTATAGAGACTAATTATATTTTGGCGAAAAATAATTAATGAACTGCCAATCAGAAGACTAATGAGAAAATATAGCCAATTTCTCTTGAAATAGACAAATAATAATTCGAGCTTAAAGCGTAATTTCGTGAGCATTTAAATCAAAGATTGGATGATTGAAGAGATTAAGAATAAGAGAATGGTGAATAGGGTTAAGTTAAAAAGAATTTTTTCCCAGCCACGACGTTGAGAAACAGTTTCGGAAAGAATATTGTTGTTTTCATTACTCCCTTTTGATTGCATAAAGATTAGTCCGGATAAAATTAGACAAAGAATTATTTGAATAATGGTCAGAGCGCTGTTCATAATTTTTTAAAAATATAAAGCAGAGTACTAATAATTATTGAAGTAAAAAGATAAGCGAGAAAGCCGCTTAGAGGATAACTAAAAAGTTGGAGAGAGTTTACTTTAAAATCTGAGATCAGAAAAACAGCTAAATAAAGACCGAGAGTATTAATTACAATTCGAATTAAACCTAAAGTGAAAAAAGTAACCGGTAATAATAATATTTTTAGAATCGGTTTGAGAATTAATTCAAAAATGGCCAGAATTAGAGCGACTTTAATAATGGTTTCGATTCCGAGTGAGAAGCTTAAATTTGCCCAAATTTCATTTTCAATAACTAGAGCGAAAGCTAAAAATAAAGTGTATTTAAGTATTTTTTTCATGAGTCAGATTGGTAATTATTATACCGCTTATCGATAAAATTATAAGGCTTAAAACGATAAATATGCCTAGATTTATAAAATGAGGAGGGTAATTCAAACTTTGAGTTTGAGTTTGACCTTCTAAGCTTGTCAAAGTAAAAGTTATTTTTTGATTTTTGGTGGAAAGTGATTTTAAGAATGAAATTTTGGGAAGTTCGATTTCTAAAGAAGAATAAGGCAAGATTTTATCAATTTCTTTAAGGAAAGAAATTTTATCGGAAGAAATAGAGATATTTTTTTGGGAATTAGGTGACCGATTTTGGAGGATGAGCTTGTTTTTTTTAAGGTAGAGTGAGGGAAATGTTTGTTCGTATTTTAAATCCTCTTTGGCAAAATCAATATAAACTGATTTGGTGTTTTGGTCTTTTTGGTAGGATCCAGCCGGGAGGGGGTATTCACTATTAAGACCATGGGTGACAAAGGTAATGTGATTTAAATCTAAATTATTAAAATAATCGATACCACTAGTAGTTTTACCCCAAGTAGGGTCGATGGCTTTCCATAATTTTGAGTTTGAATCGTAGTACTCGGGCCAAGCATGAAGAATGTCGTTATTTAAACTAAGCGGTTTTATTTTTTGATCAGTTGAATAGGCAAAACCTTGAATTTCCCTCGCTGGAATTCCACTGGCCCGAGCCAGAGTGATAAAGAGGTCAGTAAATTCAGTACAGAGGGCACTTTGGGGGTTGTTTAAAGCCTCAATCGCTCCAAGACGGCTGGCGTTACCTACGCGACTAAAATCGTAGTTAAGAGTGGAAATAACATAGTCATAAATTGAGCGTGGAGTCTTTACTTTGTCTAAAAGAGTTTGAATTTGAGGATTGTCAGTTGGCCAAAATTTTTGGGGAAGAAGGTAATTTTCTAGGTTCTTGGTCGCTTGGGGCAAATTAATTCCAGTTTTAACCTGACCTACGGCGACAATGTCCATCTCCTCGCCGGGATTAATTTCATACTGGGCTAGCCAGTTGCCATCCTCATCAATATTGATGCTTTTAGGTGGAGGTGAAATAGACTGATAATAAACTGATTGGGAATAAGTATCGGGAATAAGAGCGATTTCAGAAGAAACTTTGGCTGAATTAGGATTTTTTAAATGGTAATTTAAAGTAAAATCGAAAAGCTGATAATTGCCAAAGATAATTAATATTTTTGAACCAGAATTATTGTTGAAAGTGGTGATATTTTGAGTTAAACCATCTTCAAATTTGACATTGACGGAGGCAAAAGAGAGACTCCCGAACTGGGAGGGAGTTTTTAGGCTAATTTCACTACTTGTCGGGACATCTTCAACCGTCTCCGGAAGAATTACTTCCCAGGTTTTACCCTTATTTTTAGCTAAATTGGCAATACGATAAATTAGTTTAAAGCTGGTACTTTGATTTTTGCCAACTTTCGCCTCATTAAATTTTAGTTTGATGGTACTAAGATCATTTTGTTGAGAAAAATCACTTAGAATATTTCCCTGCTCGTCACTAGCACTCAGATCACTGAGAGGTAGACCCTGAATTTGAATTTGGTATTCGGTGGGATAAATTTGAGAAAAATTATTGGTTAAAGTTATTTGGTGAGTGACAGTAGCCTGACCTGAAAGAGAAAAGAGATATTCTATTTTTTCGGTAACTGTGAATTCCGGAGTGGCTTGACAAACGGGTGTTAAAAGAAAGGAAAAAATAGAGAATAGAAATATAATGGCAAAAAACATAATTTAATCTTATCATTAATTTAATAATTGACTTCGGGTATTATTCGTGTATGATGGAATTATGCCAGCCATAATTTACAAAAGACAAAAGGAAATTTTGGATTTGATTGGAAAATCAATTGATAAGTACGGCTATGCGCCCACCTTGACTGAAATAGCCCAGTCTATGGGCTTATCATCACTAGCTACGGTTCATGAACATCTTTCAACTCTGGAAAAAAAAGGTTTAATTAGACGCTATCGGGGAGCAGTCAGGGGAATAGAGCTGCTTAAAAAGGAAGAAGATAAAAACTTAATAAACAACATTGAAGTGCCAGTCTTGGGTTTAATCGCCTGTGGGGAACCCCTTGAGCCTTATCCTGATCCAAATGCGACTTTAATGGTCTCGTCAACTTTAATTAAAGCTGGAGATAAATCTTTTGTTTTGCAGGCCAAAGGAGATTCGATGATAGATGATGGTATTTTGAGCGGTGACTATGTGGTGGTAAAAGAACAAAAAATAGCCAATAACGGTGATATTGTGGTGGCGGTATTAAAAAATGGTTTTGCGACTTTAAAAAGATATTATCAAGAAGCGACTCGAGTTCGTTTACAACCGGCGAATTCGACAATGAGCCCGATGTATGTAACTGATGTTGAGATTCGGGGAAAAGTAGTGGCGGTAATTAGACAATTTAATAACTAAATATGCTTTATATAGTCGCAACACCAATTGGCAATATGAAGGATATTACATTGAGAGCTATCGATACGTTTGAAAGTATCGATATTCTTTTATGTGAAGACACTAGAAAAACGGGAATTTTATTAACAAATTTAAAAATAAAAAATAAGCCTAAATTAGTTTCTTTTTATGATGAAGTTGAAAGACAAAAAATTCCCCAAGTTATTAAGATGTTAAAAGAGGGTTTGGAAGTGGCCATGGTGACGGATGCTGGGACTCCACTCCTATCTGATCCTGGTTGGCTTCTGGTTCAAAAATGTCAGGAACTAGGACTTAAATATACCTCTATTCCTGGTCCTAGCGCTCTAATAAATGCCTTGGTTTTGGCAGGATTACCAATGGGTCGATTTTCTTATTTGGGATTTTTACCAAAGAAAGAAAGAGAGAGAAAAAAAATATTAGAACAATATAAGTTAGTTGAAGATGCTAAAGTAGTTTACGAGTCCCCTCTTAGAACTGAAAAATTAGTTAATGAAATAAAAAATGTTTATGGAAATAAAGTGGAAATAAGAATAATCCGCGAGATGACGAAAAAATTTGAAGAAGTAAAAAATGATTGGGATGGAGATGTCAGGGGCGAAGTGGTGATAGTCTTTTATTCTCCGCCCAGGCGATGATTTCCCGAGTACGGTCGATGGCATCGGGGGAGACAGAAATTGAGCTAATCCCCCATTTTACTAATTTTTCAACTAAATCAGGATGATTGCTCGGGGCTTGTCCACAAATTCCGACCATAATACCACGTTTTTTGGCTTTTATCACCAGTCGTTTTAGGGACCAGAGAACTGAGGGGTCAAGTTCATTGAAGTCTTTGGCGACTTCAGAATTATCTCGGTCAAGACCTAAAATCAGCATTGTCAGATCATTGCTACCGATCGAAATACCATCGATACCAACATCGATAAATTTGTCTAAGAGGATGACATTGCTGGGAATTTCAGCCATCATAAATAATTTAAAAGAGGGGCTGCGCAAAAGACCATTATCGGTAATTATTTTTTTAACCTTAACTAATTCTTCAGGAGTGCGGCAAAAGGGAATCATGAGCCATAAATTTTTTAAATTATATTTGTTTCTAACAATTTTGATGGCTTCAAGCTCCATTTCGAAAACATCTGGTGAGTTGATATAGCGGGTAGCTCCACGAAAACCGAGAAGTGGATTAGGTTCCTCAGGTTCGTATATTTTCCCCCATTTAAGATAACGGTATTCATTGGTTTTAAAATCTGTGGCCCGGTAGATAACCGGTCGTGGATTAAAGTTTTTGCAAAATGAAAGCAGACCGGAGGCTAATTTTTGAATATATTCTTTTTGCCTATTTTCCTGGATCATGCGTTTTGGATGAATACCAATGTTAGCAATCATAAATTCAGCTCGGAGAAGACCAATCCCATCTACATTTCTTTTGCTAATCTCAGGGGCTAGTTCTGGTTCACCTAAATTGACATAAAGCTTAGTAGCGGTTTTTTGAGTTGACTGACTTTTTTTCTCAACTTTGGTCGTATTTTGAGATTCGTCGCCGGCGTAAATTTTACCTGTTGTTCCATCAACTGTAATAATGTCACCTTCCTTGATTAATTTAGAACCATTTTCAGTGCCGACGACACAGGGAACGCCGAGTTCTCGACTAACTATAGCGGCGTGTGAGGTTTGACCTCCCCTATCGGTAACGATAGCATTGACTTTTTTCATGGCGGGAACAAAGTCGGGGGTGGTCATTTGTGTAACAAGTACCTGTCCTTTTTGGACGCGATTTAATTCTTTGGGAGAATTTATGATGATGGCGACGCCCGTTCCAGAGCCAGGACTGGCCGCGTCTCCAGTTAAAATTGGCTTGAGGTCAATATCAATTTTATTTTGAGATTCCAGATTTTTTTGACTAATATTTACCGTAGTAATGGGTCTCGTCTGAACAAAATAAAGTTTGTTTTTTTCGATGGCGAATTCGATATCCTGGGCCTTGCCGTAGTGGTTATGGAGTTTTTGGGCTAATTTAGCTATTTTTATGGTCATGCTATGGTCAATTTTTGGACGATTTTGTTTATATTTTGGAACCGGAATTTCTTTGTTGGTGTCCTCAAAACGGGTTAGTTGAATTTTTTGAGGAACGTGGTTTTCAAATTTAATTTCCCAATTTGATTTATCAACAAGATACTGATCAGGGGTGACGATACCTTGGACAATATATTCTCCGAGGCCCCAAATAGTTTCGATAACGATTTCTTTTTTGTTATTGGTGACTGGATTTAGAGTAAAAGCGATGCCGGAAACTTCGCTCTGAACCATTTTTTGAACCGGAACAGCGACACCAATTTTGAAATTATCGTAATGATTTTTAATTTGATAAAAGAGAGAGCGGGAGGTAAAAAGACTAGACCAGCAAGCCCGAACCTTAATGGCGACGTTGCTTTCTCCCAGAACGTTAAGAAAAGTGTCTCCTTGGCCCGCAAAAGAGGCATCAGCACTATCCTCGGCGGTGGCAGAAGTACGAACCGCGACAGGAACATTTTTTAGACCGGCAAAACTGCAAAGTTTTTTATAGGCAGTCATGATTTCAGTGGCAATTTCGGGGGGGAGAGGCGACTGCTTGATCAATTTCCTAATTTTTGAAGAGATTAAATTAAGTTGTGAGGGATCATCAACATCGATGACATCGAGCAGAGCTTTTATTTTTGGTTTCAATTTATTGGCTTCAATAAATTTAAAATAAGCCCGAGCGGTAACACAAAAGCCATTGGGAACAGGGATACCTAAATTGTACATTTCACCTAAATTCGCGCCTTTTCCTCCAACTAAATTTACATCTTCAAAACGAATATCTTTAAACCAGAGAAGATTTTGATTATTAGTAGCCACGGTTGGGTAAATTTCTAACGGTTTCGGTTTCATTTTTACGCTCAGTATCGTCCTCAAGGCGGTAGGTAGTGCCAGTTTCTGGGGTTGAAGCTTCGAAAAATCGACAGTCGCTAATAGCTTCAAGGCGGTGAATGGTACCAGGGGTAATGGTGTAGCCTTGATTTTTAATCATTTTTTCGGTTGTTAGAGTTGATTGATCTTGGCCCCAAATAATATTGGCCTGTCCCGAGAAAAGGCAAAGAGTCTCGAGTTTTTGATCGTGGTATTGGAGAGATAAGCGTTTGCCAGCCTTTACTTCTAAAATTTTGGCAGTGTAAGGAAGATTGGGAGTGCTCAAGATTATTTCCTGACCCCAGGGCTTGTCAATGATTTGGGCAGTCATATAAAAAATAATAGCAGAAATTAGGGCCCGGAGTCGATAAGAGAAAGGATTATTCTTTCCAAACAGTTTTCTTTCGAGTCTAGTAGTTTGCCAGTTTTTGAACGATAATCGAGTTTAATTAAATTTAAATAGGTTTCTTTTAATGAGGTGGTGGAAAATTTTGAATAAGTGGTTAGTTGACGTCGAAGATGATTTTTAAACCAAAATAGGATTAACTCAAAGGGTAAAATAGAGACTAAATTTTGATATTTTTTAACAAATTCGTTTTTATTTTGAGGTCGAATTGAATCGAGAGTACTAAATAATACTTCCGGTAAGACAAAAATTTTGATCGTTGATTTGGGAAATAATTTAAGTTTAACCGTCTCAATTTTTTTATCCTGCCAAAATAAATAATCTAAATTGGGACGAGAATTGATTAATTTGGAGACAGCCTCAAGTTGGGGTTTTAAGAGAGAAAAGAGATTTTCGATTATAACCACTTTTGTTTCTGAAAAAAGAGACGGGGTATTAATAAAACGATTTAGAGAGTCAATTTCTAGATTTTTGCTATTTTGGTGGAACTTTTCGTGTAGTTTATAATTATTCAAAAGTTCGGAAAATTCATTATAGCTTTGAGAGGTGTGGTTTCCATGAAAAATATAAATCACAATGAAAGTATATCAAGCAAATTGGTATATAATAAAAATCTGAAAATAAATGAAAATTAAAATAATTACCATAAATTGTTTCGATTCTCCCTTGTCGCCCAAGAGAACAGATAGAATTAATCATCTTGTATCGGAAATAATTAAATTAGACGCCGATATAATTTGTTTTCAAGAGCTAATTTTTTTAAAAAGGGTTAAAAGGATTTCAAAAAGTTTTGAAAGATTAGGCTATTATTCTTTTTTTAATCCAGGAGGAAAAATAAATAGAGGTGGTCTTTTATTTGTTTCTAAGTATCCGATTGTGAGTAGTGAATACATCAAATTTAATAGCCAAGGTACTTCCATTTCTTTTCAATTAACTGATCGGTTTCTAAAAAAAGGCTATCAAAAAATTAGACTGGAGATTGAGGGAAAAATAGTGACCGTAATAAATACTCACCTAGTAAGTCTTTATAAAACTGTTTCTTCTAAAGAAAAAGGAGTTTTATTAAAGCAGTTTTCAGAGCTATTAAATAATTTGAATCTAGAAAAAGAAAAAGTAATTGTGGCGGGAGATTTTAATATTTCTTTCACCGATAGTATGTACCAACAGTTTGAGGAAAAGACAAATTTGTATGACCCTTTACGAGGGGAAGAAATTATTACAGTCTCCAAGGAAAATACCCAAAGAAAAAACTTTTATAAAATTAGAAAAGATTCTCGGCTTGACTATATTTTGCTTTCAAAAGATTTGAAAGATATTAGCCATAAAGTGATTCTAAATGATCTTTACCAGTTGAAAAGAAAAAACATCCATCTTTCTGATCATTTTGGTCTGATGATGGAAGTAGAGGATTAGGAAACGAATGTGACTCCTGTGGGAGTCGAACCCACGATTGCCTGGATGAAAGCCAGGAGTCCTAGGCCACTAGACGAAGGAGCCGTGTCTGGATATTTTATCAGATTGTTAAGCTTCCTGGTAGCCTTTGGCCTGAAGGTTGAAGGATTTAGCATAAAGACCATTGAGTTTAAGTAACTCCTGGTGACTTCCCTGCTCAACAATTTTTCCTTTATCAATGACAATAATTCTTTGGGCGTTACGAACGGTGGAAAAACGATGAGAAACAATGATGAGGGTTTTGTTTTTAACAGTTTTATAGAGACGGTTAAAAATTTTACTCTCGGAAATGGCATCGATGGAGGCGGTGGGTTCATCGAGAAGAATAATTGGACTGTCTCGATAAAATACCCTAGCGATGGCAATTTTTTGCATTTGTCCCCAGGAGGGTTCTTCGCCGCCGTAACGGTGACTCATGGGGGTATCAAGACCTTGGGAATATTTATTTATAAATTGGGCATCGGCTTTTTTGAGGGCAGAGATAATTTTAGAATCATTAATGATTTGCGGTCGACCGATAGTGATGTTTTCCCGAAGGGAAAGATTCTGATAATGATTAAATTCTTGGGCAAGATAGGATAATTGATGATACCAATTTTCAAGATCAATCTCTTTGAGATCAACGCCATTAATTAAAATTTTACCGGAGTCCGGTTCGTAAAAATGACAAAGAAGTTTAATTAGAGTACTTTTACCGGCACCGTTTTGACCGACAATGGCAATTTCTTCGTTAGTATTAATTGTTAGGTTTAGATTTTTATAAACATAATGTTTAGATCCGGGATATTTAAAGGTGACATTTTGAAATTCAATTTTGGCTGGAATGGGAGGAGAAATTTTTTTTGAGCCGCCATTGATAATGTTTTTAAGATCCATGACTTCTCGAAAATTACTGATATGGTAGCTATTCTCGGTGATATTGACTGAGCTGAAAACTAATCCGCGGAAGAAATCGGAGGTTTGTTGAATGGTTTGAAAAAAGAAGGTGAAAAGGCCTATAGTTAGGATATTATTTTGAGCATCGGAAATTAAAACATGGAGACAAATTCCGTTAATCAGGATAGAAAGAGCAATAAGCAACAATTCACTGGGGCTTTGTTTGATTCTGAGATTGACGCGGGAGCGGGTGAAAAAATTAAGGGTGTCCTGATATTTTTGAAAAAGATAGTTAATGGCGTTGTTAATTCTTAATTCAGAAATATAGTTTTTAGAGCGAAGTTGATAATTTAAATCCCACATCATTTTGTTTTTATCGCTATTAGCTTCCCTAATTTGCCAATCTTTTTGAATCCAAATTTTTTCCACTAAGTACTGAGGAATTTGGGAAACAAAAATTAAAATCCAAAGCTGAGGATAACGGGGCACAATAATAATTGTGACGGCAATTAGGCTGATTAAATTACTAAAAATATTGCTGATATCTTGAACGCTTTGGCGGATGCGCCAACCAAATTCTTCGTCAACTTTGGAAATAAGATTGCCGGTTTTTTTACCTTCAAGGTGCTGGTAATCGAGGTGGGAAACTTTATCAATAAACATTATTCGTAACTGACTTTGAAGTTTAGTGTCTAAAATCCGGCTAAATTGAGTTTGAAGGAAATAAAAAACAGCGGAAATAGTCAAAATAATGATAAATATACCAAAGGTTCTGAACAAATTATCCTGGTGACGATAAGCAATAGTGTCGAGAAGCTGAGAAAAAACTTTGTTTCGCAAAAAAGGGGTGCTTGCAGCCAGAACTTGGAAACAAAAGATGCTGGAGAAAAGTATGGGATTGAATTTAAAAATCAAACGTAGGGTCCAAAGAGTGTTATTAATGATCTTTTTGAACGATTTTGATTTTTTCATAATTGATTAATATTATACCAATGACGAGAGAAATAATACTGATTAATTGGGCAATTTTGACTCCATTGATGGTCCAGGTATCATTTCGAAAAAATTCAATAAAAAATCTGATTGAGCCGTAACCAATTAAATATAGTGCGGTAGAACTATAGTTCTTTAGAGCTTCAGACTTAATAATAAAAAATAAAATTAAATTTAAAGATGCTTCGAGCCACCAAACGGGGATTTCATGATTAAAAAAATTACCGATTCTGCCGATAGCCTGACATAGAGGGAGGATGGGAGTAATTGAATCTAAGATTTTTAGAAACGAAATTCGGGAAAAAAGAGAAAAGAAAAAAATATAAAGTA
>Ga0116170_10003297_pt1 | contig 15132 bp, 6 predicted proteins | sample AD_JPNHW1_MetaG_FD_89797 | JGI IMG/M metagenome (GOLD analysis project Ga0116170, IMG submission 89797) | Active sludge microbial communities of municipal wastewater-treating anaerobic digesters from Japan - AD_JPNHW1_MetaG | ecosystem: Engineered > Bioreactor > Anaerobic > Digestate | place...
CACGTTGATATGGGAGTGAAATTCAATGGCGCTGCGGGCAATAATCTTTGAAATCTGATCGATAAAAATAATTCCCACGACGATCAGCAGGATATACCAATTTTTAAATTTTCCTTTCATCCGTATTTGTGTTTTTAACGAATATGCTCGTTTCTTTTTCTATAATCTTTCGAAGAGACACTTCCGTGCTCAAATTGGGTTCAAACATACAAAAAATAACCCAATGAATAGTCCTTTCCCGAAATCGAAGGCAAAGCGGGGATTTTGGAAGCAAATCCCTCAGGTTACAGTCAATATATCAGGTACTTATACCAAACAACCTTCAATTATTGACTTCTTATAGGTATCATCGCTCTATAAAAATGTCTTTCATATTCTTATCCCTATTTTTGTCATTAAAAGTCGAACAAAAAAGGCACTCCGAAGAATGCCTTTTTATCCTAATATCCTTATCTAATGAAAAACTTTATTCATCCCCGGTGCCCCGGGATTGACCTCTCTTGTTGTCTTTGTTTTGACCCTGTCCCGGAGGTGGCCCCTGACGGAAACGTTCCATCCGTTGTTTCTCCAACTCCTGGTACTTGGTATATTGTGCAGCCGTTAAAACCGCTTTCAATTCTGCATCTTTCTCGGTACGCATGGTCTCCATTTTCTTACGCATGGCATCATGGTCGCCGCCACCCTGAGCGTTTTTAAACATCTCGCCCATTTTGTCAGCATACTTCTTATTAATGGCTGAAACTTTTTCAGTTTGCTTGGCATCGAGACCAAGATCCTTCACCATTTCGTCGGTTTGACGTTTAACCATCTCTTCGGGATTAAACTGCCTTCCACCCGGTCCACCTTGTGGCGGCTGAGCAAATGTCATGGCTGATAAAAACAGCACAACAGCTAAAAAATAAATTCGTTTCATTTAGTTCTTATTTTCTATTTTATTAAACAATGATCACCTCGCGGATTACATTTTTCCTTTTGACCTTTCAGCTTTGCGAAGGTTTAATATTCAGGCAATGCCGAAATGTTAAAAAAGATTTATTACCAAACTGAAGGAACGTTTATTAACCCAAAAATTTCTCCCTTTTCTGAAGGTTCATCAATCCAGCCAGCAGGAACACGATGGCACCGGACCCCAAAAAGATCCGGTTCTTAATCTCCAGCGAATACCACACCATCTCGCTGAGATCGGAAGGGTTGCCATAGGGATTAAAAAAGATATTCCAGTAACTTCGCGAGAAATTACCGGACAGAATAAGCAAAACCACTCCCAGTATGATTATCACGGCAGCCGTTCCGTTTCCCGATCGTAACACCGTGGAAAGGAAGAAGGTAAAAAAGCCCAGAAATGCCAGCGGAAACAATACCTGAAGATTCATTTTCAACACCGGGAAATGAACCAGGGCAAAGTAAAGCGCTACCGACAGCACAATCAATACAATAAAGGTAACAGCATAAATAAGCAGCAACCGCATAAACCACACCCGGTAACGATAATCGGGAATTCCGAAGATTATTTCAAGAGTGCGGGCATCCTTATCGCTTTGGATCCCAAAGGCAGCCGGATAGAATAATAACAGGGCACCGGTAAGAACCAATATATTGTAAACCCCGTTCTCCGAAATGACTTCCCCGTTTAACAGATTGATGAAAATAATAAAGAGGAAAAGAACTACTGCACTGATCAGAAAATAGATAACCCGGTTACCAAAGATAATTTTCAGGTTATAACCAATCATCCTGAAGATATTCGATACCCCTGCTTTCATTTTGAAAAGCAACGAATTCTTTTCTTCTTTCCCGCTAAAGGGGCTATGGTTTTTTCCCTCTCTTTTTCTTTTTCTTCCATCGCATTTCCTTTTAAACCGACTTTGTTGAGGAATCGGCATGTTTAACACGGGCTGAGCCTTTCTGCAACCACAAATAAGCATCCTCGAGATTGGGCTCTACACTTATGGCATCGGCATGAGGCTGATCTTTGGATACAATTCGCAACCGGATTTTTTCATCCACTTTGTAATTATGGGCCACATTGAAATTCCGGGTATATTCTTCAAACTCATCCTCGTTTATCATCAGTTCCCATACATGTCCTTTAGCCGAATTGGTCATATTGCGGGGCGAGCCCACATACTGCACCCTACCCTTCCGCAACACGGCCAACTGGTTACACGAGCTGGCAATGTCTTCGATGATATGGGTCGAGAAGATCACAATCCGTTCACGGCTCAGTTCTACCAACAGGTTGCGGAAACGGATACGCTCCCTCGGGTCGAGACCTGCTGTAGGCTCATCAACGACTAAAATCCGAGGCAAATGGAGCAAAACCTGGGCAATGCCAATGCGTTGCTTCATCCCACCGGAAAAGGAACCGATCTTCTTGTCGCGGTTCTCCCACATGTGTACCCCTTCGAGTACGTGTTGAACCCGTCCATTTCTTATTTCAGGGTTACTGATATGTTTCAGAACCGCCATGTACTGCAGGTAGTCCCAGGCTGTCATATTCTCGTACATACCAAATTCCTGCGGAAGGTAACCGATCAACCCCTGTAGCTCCTCACGTTTCAGATCGGAATCGATGTTGTTGAACCATACTTTTCCGTAGCTCTGGTTATTGATGCCGCAAATAGCCCGCATCAGGGTCGATTTTCCGGCACCGTTGGGACCGAGCAAACCGTACATACCATTCCCAATTTCGAGCGAAACACCTTTAAGCGCCCTGAATGGCTGGTTCTTCTTTCCAATGACCGGTATGGATAAAACAAACTGGTAGATAGCCCGGCGTAGTCCTTTGTCACGGCCCAGCCGGTTAATATTGATCTTTTCGTCGTGTATTTTTCGCGAGATGGAGTCGATCGCCAGCGCCATATAAACCATCACGGCTGCAACAATAACCCCTCCGATGTTCCGATGGATCCAATAGAGATAAGCAATAGCCAACAACGGGTAAAACCAGTGGAAAGCCCAGACGGCACCTTTGGAGACTTTTTCCCATTTTCCTTTGCCGGCAAAGAATTTCACCATTACCCCCAATACATCGAGCGCCATAAAATAAACCATGGCTTCAAAAAGGAATTGCCACAACCCGTTCTCGAGGTAAAAGAAGGTAAAATAGAAGACAAACCCCAAAAGAGGCACCTTCCACTCCAGTTCCGAAAGGTCGTTCCAGGTTCGGTATTCATTGGCTTCACCCGAATGTTCGCGGATAAGCTTTCCTCCCTCCCATTCACGGAAGAAACGGGCCGGGCGATCGTAAACCTTCACCAGATTCTGAATCCTGATGACAATGGGTTCTCCGGCAGGGATCACCGTCTCCTGAGCCTTTCGCAGGCTGTTGAGAATAAACCAGACCACACCCGGCACCACCGTGATTAAAAGCACCACGGCCACCATCTGCCAAAGGAAGCTGCTCATCTTGAAATAGATTAACAACCCACCAAGTATAAAAAGCGTGTATTGAAGAAGTTTCAGCCAAAGCGGCAAGTTACGGAACCATGCCAGTGCGTTGTTCAAACCGGAATAAAAGGTTGGAATAAACACCAGGGTAAGAATGGTACTGAATGCCAATCCACCAATTACCGTAAGGGCAAAGGGCGCCCCAATAATCCCTACATACTGTGAATCACCCATGGCCAGAGGAACCATGGCGATGATGGTGGTTATGGCGGTAATCATAATGGGCCGTAACCGGGCAAGCCCGGCCAGCATAAGCGCCCGCTGCATGCGGTAACCCCGTTTCTGAAGAATGTTGCTATAATCGATCAGGATAATCCCGTTGTTCACCACCACACCCAGTAGAATAATAAAACCGGTAAGGGTGTTGGCCGAAAGCAGGGTGTTACCCGAGAAGATCAGCAACAACAGAGAGCCAATGGCAGCCAGCGGAATAGAGAACATCAGCACAAACGGTGTGGAAAAGGACTCAAAAACCGAGGCCAGAATGACAAAAATAAGGAAGAAGGCAATGGCGATCAGCGGATAGTAAGCTGCATAATCGTCTTCTTCGTGTACCACCTGAACCGCAATACCGGGAGGAATCGGCACTGAAGCAATCAGTTGATCGACTTCGCTTCGGGCTGCTTCGAGCATGTCCTTGTCGTCGTTGATCTCGGTGGTAAAACGGTAGGTAAGTTCAATTTCTTTCTGCTGGTTTACCCGGTTGATACGCGAAATGCCCGAGCTGTAATAAATCTTTGCAATGTCCTGTAACTGATAGGTAGCGCTGTCGCTGTTCTGAACATTAAGTTCCTCGAGATCGTGCATCCGCATGGGCGGAAGTTCCGAAACCGTATCGGTACGGATGATGATATTGTATTCCTCGTTATTCTGTTTGAATTTCAAGCCCGACTCGACCTCTTTGTTGAACGAGGTAAGTTCGTTCATGACATTGTTCATGGCCATATTGTTTCGCCCGGTGAGTTCGGGATCAAACTTCAGGTCTACTTCGGGGCGGTTGGATGCCAGATTGGAACGCACACTCGAAATTTCATCAAGGTCCTGAAGATAGTATTTCATATCGTCGGCCACCTTCTTCATCATCTCAAAATCGGAACCTTTGATATCAATCCGCTCTTCGTTGGTGCCAATGCCCATCATACGCTCCATTCGCATGCTCTGATTCATACCACCTCCGCCACTGATTCCAAACTGCTCGTTTGAAGAGGATTGTTCAAAACTCAGTTCCGCATTCTGGTCGTTCTTATCGAGTATCGATTGGACATCCTTTTTAACGGCATCAAAATCTCTTTTATCTATTTTCTTGTAATCGTCCTTCAGGGTAACATCTACCGTAGCCGACTCTTCCTGAATCTTACTGGTAACCGTTTTAACTTCGGCAATTTCGAGAATGCTGTTCTCGAGTTTGGCAACCAGTTGATCGGTTTTATCGAGTGTGGCCCCCGAGTTCATGGTTACATACACATGGATGGTATTGTCTTCGACCTCTTCCAGCTTTTGGGTTTGGGTCGCAAGACTGGCAAAAAGAGTCACAAAGAAAATGACCACGCCGCCCAGAATGGTTGCAAGCGGGTTACGCATGGCACTCTTCAGTAACAACATGTAAACCTGAACCAGCCGGTTTCGAATGGAGATCTTTTCGAAAATCGAAATCTTACTCTCCTCCTTCTGCCTGTTTAAAATCAGATAGGTAACCATTGGGATAAAAAGCAGGGCAACCAAAAAGGAGATCAGGACGGTTGAAACAATTGAAATACCAATCTGACGTCCAATGAGTTTAACCACCACATCGTCGGTATAGAAGAAAGGCAGAAAGACACAAATGGTTGTTAAGGTAGAAGCGAGGATCGAACGCCACACTTCGGCTGTGCCTTTTACCACGGCATCGTATATGTTCATGCCCCGGCTTGCCAGCCGGTAAATATTTTCGAGAACGACCACGCTGTTGTCGACCAGCATTCCAATTGCCAGAGCCATCCCAACCAGCGACAAGCTGTTGATGGTTATACCAAAAGCATAAAAGAAATTAAAGGCGGCATACACCGATATCGGGATTGAAAGGGAAACTGCCGCAACCAACCGGATATTCCGCAGAAAAAACCACAAAATAAGGACTGCAAGCAAACCGCCAACCAATGCCAGATGAATAATCTGATCGATGTTCTTTTCCATGGTCTCGGCCGAATCGCTCTGGATAATCAACTCCCCTCCAACCAGTTTCAGGTCTTTATTCAGCTTATCAATCACCTCACGGGTCTTATGTGAAAGATCGATCAGGTTAACCGTTTTATCGTTGACCAGCAGAATGGTTATGGCATCTTTTCCGTTAACCCGGCTATAGGAGGTCTCTTTTTTGGAACCAAAGGTGATTTTCGCAATATCTTTCAGTTTAATTCCCGATTGGCTGTTCACCACCACGTTCCCAATATCACTGATATCGGAGAACTCGGCCGATATATTGACAAAAAAACGTTTCTCGGCTTCGTAAACTTCCCCCACGAAAGTGCGGTCTGACTGTCCGTTTTGAAACAACTGCCTGATCCGGTACGGGGTAAGCGAATAGGCTTTGGCCACATCGGGTTCAATTTCAACGGTCACGGTTTTTTCCCGTCCCCCATAAATATTGACACTGGCAATGCCATTGACATTGAGAAGCGGATCGGAGATCTCTTTATCGGCCAGGTTCCGGAGCCGGTCGACACCACCCTCGCCCAACAGCTGCAAGCTCATAAACTCGTTGCTGATGGAACGCTGATCGACTTTATTGACCACCACATTAAACTCCTCCGGGATATCAGCTTTGGCTTCGTTGATCTTTTCCTGAAGCCGCAGCTGGGCATATTTCAGGTTTACCCCTTCGTTATAGGTAATTTGAATGGTCCCGTTCTGACGCGAAGACATCGACGAAATCTCCTTCACTCCTTCGAGTTGCCCAATAACCCCTTCAAGGGGGACAATGGCCTGCGACTCCATGTATTCCGGACTCACATCGATGGAGGAATTTACCATGACCACCATCTCGGGCATCTCGGGTGTTGGATAGAGCTCCATGGGAAGCCTGGTGTAAGAGATTACCCCCAGCATCACCATGGCTATAAACACCATGCTTATGAATGTCTTTCTTCGGATAATAAAATCCATATCCCTTTATTTATATTCTTCTGTCAAAAACAGCAATCCAAATCAATTCACACTATTTTCTTTTACTACCTTCTCCTTCCGGAACGACATGACATCGTACACACAAGGAATGACCACCAGCGAAAGAATGGTCGATGTGGTTAACCCACCGATAACCGCCCAGGCCATTGGCGAACGCAGACTGGCACTCTCGCCAAAACTAAAGGTAAGCGGCACCAATCCCAGAATGGTTGTCAAACTGGTCATCAAAATAGGCCGGATCCGGTTGTGTCCTGCCTGCAGGATCGCCTCCCGCTTGCTCATTCCGCTGTTTCGTAGCTGAATGATGGCATCAATCAGAATAATGGAATCATTCACCGCGATTCCCCCCAGCATAATCATGCCGATATACGCCATGATGTTGAGTGAATCGCCCAGCAGGAAGAACGTTACGATACTACCCACCAGTGCCAGTGGAATGGTTAGCAAAACCGTAAACGGATGAATCAGCGACTCAAACTGTGCGGCCATAACCATGTACACCAAAATGATGGAAAGGATGAGCGCAAAGGTGAGCCCGCTCATCGACTCTTGCCGTTTCAGTTCTTCACCGGCAATCCGTACACGGTAACCATCGGGAACGGCCACTCCGGCCAGTTTCGACTGAAGTTCTTTAACCACATGGTCGAACTTGGCACTACTTTCGACATACGCATTCACTTTTCCAACCCGGCTCTGATTGCTCCGGTTAATTTCGCGGGGTTGTTGTTGCTCCGAAAGAGTTGCCACATCGGTAAGCAAGTATTTGGAAGAACCACTGGTGATTTCAAGATTCGCCAATTCTGCAAGATTGACATCGGGCTGGCGGATGGTGATATCCCTCATTTCGCCGCTCTGTTCATATTCGCCGGCCTCAACTCCTTCCAGCCGGTTTTTAACCTGTGTAATAATATCAGAGACACCCAGATTAAGCGCACCAGCCCTGGCACGATCGACTTTAACCAAAATTTCGGGAGCCCCGTTTTCGATCGAACTTTCCACATTATAAAGTCCCTGCTGCTGCAGAGCAACCTCCTTAATGCGGGCTGTGACATCGGAAATAACATCCAGATCGTCGCCAACTACTTCCACCACCAAAGGAGGTTCATCGCTGCCCATGATCGACTGAAGGCTTCCATCTTCCTGAAGGTAGCTAAACTCAATCTCTGGGTTTGTTGACATGACTTTATTGAAGACTTCGAGCACTTTGTTGTATCTTTTTGCACCCCCGTCAGTCAGGGTGACATACATCACCGCTCTGTTTTCGGTGGTTTCAACCGAGCTTCCGGCAACGGTTGAAACGTCGCCCACCTGGGTATAAACCGAAGCGATTTCAGCCGGCAACGCATCGCGGAGCATCGTTTCCACATTCGATATGGCTGCCGAGGTATTTTTCAGCCTCGTACCTTCGGGCATGTTCATCTGAACCGTAACGTTTCCCGACGCCGATTGTGGCATAAATTCACTTCCAATATGAGGAATGATAAAGAGTGAGCCAACAATGGCGAGCAAGGCAATTACGATCACTTTCCAACGGTTATTCAGAATCGAATTAAGCACGTTGGGGTACCAATTAAACCGCAGGGTATTTACCGGTTTTACTGATTTTCCAAGTAACCGGTCCGACAACAACGGAATAATCATAATCGATACCAACAGCGATGCCAGCAAAGAGACCGTCACAGTGAGCGCCATGTCTTTGAATAGCTGCCCCGATGCCCCCTGCAAATAAACAATGGGAAGGAATACCACCACGGTCGTTAAGGTTGAAGCCGTAACAGCCCCCCCAACTTCCACCGTTCCTTCCACCGATGCTTTAAAGATATTTTTATCCCGCTCGTAATGCCGGAAAATGTTTTCGACCACAATAATGGCATTATCGACCAGCATCCCTGCGCCAAGAGCCAAGCCACCAAGGGTCATAATATTCAGCGACAACCCCATGAAATACATCACCACAAACGTGGCAACAATGGAAATAGGAATTGCAGTGCCAATAACCAGCGTAGTGCTGACGCGGCGCAGAAAAACGAACAAAACCGCTATTGCCAGGATCATACCAATCAATGCCGATGATTTCACTTCGTTCACGGCACCATCAATAAATTTACCCTGATCTTTCACTACGGTAAATGAATAACCGGGAAGTGCTTTCCGGATCGTTTCGAAAGCCTCATTCAACTGCTTCACCGCTTTTACTGTATTGTATTTTGGCTCTTTGTAGATTGACAGACCGATGCAACGGTTTCCGTTTAAGCGAACAATGGTTTCAGGATCTTTATTTTTGACCGATATTTTTGCTACATCATGAAGGTAAACAGGCACCTGCCGAAATGTTCCATCGGGTTGTGTTTCCGATTTCAGCCCAACAATGATTTTGGCAAGGTCTTCGGCGCCCGAAATCATGCCCACCCCTTTGATACTGTAATTAAGCCCGTTCTCTTCAATCGACCCGCCCGAAACATTCCGGTTATAACTCTGAATTTTGGAGCTCAGTGTGGAGGCCGACAATCCGTATGCTTCGAGAAGGTAGGGATTGGTTTCAACCAGCACTTCGGCAACCTCATCGCCCGAAAGTTTCACATCGGCAATTCCATCGACCCGCACCAGTTCGTTACGGATATAATTCTGGGCGACCGTTCGAAGTTCATCCAGGTTGGTAATGTTATCGTTGCTCATGGCTACCACCATCACCGCCGACGAGTTTGGATCGTTCTGGGTAATGCTGATGGCATCGATATCGGAATTCTGGGAATAAGAGGTGACAACTTTCTGCAAATCGAGGAATGCCTCATCCATATCTTTTCCCCATTTGTATTCGACCGTAATCCGTGAAAAACCGACTTCGGTTACCGACGAAACATTGGCCACGCCACTCTGACGTACAGCCTGTGATTCGATATTTTTCACATAAAGGTTTTCGATTTCCTCAGGGGGACGGTTCCCAACCTTCAACTCGATATAGAGATTGGGGTTGTTCATTTCGGGAAAGAGGTCGACACCCAGCTTTGAAAAGGGGATATACCCCATCAGCAATACCGCCAGAACCATCATCAGAATGGTAACCGGGTATTTGATCGAGAACTCAACGATTTTCTTCATATTTCGTGATATGAATGTTTTGTTTTAAAAGAAGAGAGCATACTATTTCTGAACTTTAACCTTGGTACGGTTCGAGAGCATTTCGTAACCATCGGTTACCAGTTTTTCGCCTGCTTCCAGGCCACTCAATACCTCTACCTCTTTATCGGTTTCAATACCGGTGATAATTTTCTTTTCCACGGCCGTGTTCCGTTCAACAACAAACACTACTTTTCCGCCCCTGCGGTTTTGAACAATATCCCGCTCAATGACAATGGCACTGTCGCGTTTTTCCACCACAATTTCGGCTTTCACAAACATCCCGGGACGCATCTTCAAATCGGGGTTCTTCACATTCAGTACCCCGGCGAAAGTACGGGTTGCTTCGTCGATTGCCGGCGAAAGTTCCATGACTTCGGCCATCAGGGTGTCGCCTTTCAGGTTGTAATTGGTCACAAAAGCTTCCAGTCCCAGAGAAACTGTGGCAATGTATTTTTCGGGAAACTCGGCATTCAGCAAAAGGGAGCTGTAGTTCATCTCTTTCATCACCACAGTACCAGAAGCCAATTTGACGCCATTGGTATAATAAGGCAGGGCGACAATCACACCATCGAACGGAGCACGGATCAGCAGCTTCCCGTTTTGTATCGTAGCATTTTCGTAATCGAGCTGGGCATTCAGGTAGCTTACCTCTGCATCTTTCAACTCACGAAGGGTTACCCCACCCTTATCGTAAAGCGATTTTTGTTTGTCATATTCCTGCTTGGAGATATCGAGACTAAGCTTTTTGGAATCGATACGCGTACTTAGCAGATATTCGGCATTTTCAAGCGTAATAATGGTTTCACCTTTTTTGACCTGATCGCCCATTTTATAAGGCGCCCCGGTGCGTGGATTTTTACCCAAGAAATAATTTCCCTGCGCCTCGGTCGAAATCTCCATACTTCCAACCGGCTTAACGGTTCCGGTAACAGCCAGGGTGTTTATAATCGGCTTTCTCACCACATCCGTCAGGCGAACGGGTACACTCACATCAGAGGTCTGGGTCGTCTGTTCGTTTCGGCAACTTGTAACGATCAGGAGCGCTGATATTGCCAGAATCGTGCTAATATTCTTCATACTATCGATGTTTTATTAATTTCAAAAATTGGTTGAATAAATGTTGGGAAGAACGGATTTCCCTGCTTCAAAATCCCATAAGGTTTTTATTTTCAGTTCCAGTAATTCAAGTTTGTAATTAATCAATGCCGAAGTGAGCGAGTTCTTCTGCGTGGAGAGCTGGTTCTGATAGAGGCTCAGATCCATACTGGTCAAATCGCCGTTTTCATACTTTTCGAGGTTCAGCTCATACGTTTTCTGCGCATTGTCAACGCTCTTTTTCGCGATGTCGATCTGGTAGACCAGATTCTTCAGCGAGCGGTATATCTGGCGAACTTCCATTTCGATCGTAACTTTTTCATGTTCATAATTTATTTCTGATGTCTTCAGCGAAGCTTCAGCCACCTTAATCAACGACTTTCTCTGTCCCCAGTCCCAGATGGGAATATTGAACGAAAGGGCAACTTTTTCGTTGTCGGTTGGAGTATTATAAATCTGTCCCACATTGGCATCATTTCCAAAAAGCCCCACGGTCAGGTCGACACTTCCTTTAATTTTATCGTTGTCTTTGGTCGAAAGCAGGTTCATCTTCGAGGTTTCAATACTTATTTCGTACTGGCGAAGTTCCATGCGCTGATGAAGTGCGTACGCAATGGCATCTTCCAGTTTTACATCAATGGTTTTTACATCAACATTGGCCAGTACATTAAAATCGGCACTTAAATTCATTCCGATAGCCTGTTTCATCTCGTCTTTGGCATTTTCGAGCGATACTTCGGCGTTATTGACCGAAGATTCGGCATTCGCCAGGTTCAGTTCAGCCTGCCACAATTCCTCCTCGGCAGAAAGCCCTGCGTCCACTTTGTTTTTGATAATGTCGTATGATTTCTGCTGATTGGCCTGCTCCTCCTTGGCAATGTCCAAACTCTGCTGAGCCTGATAAACATTGTAAAAATACTGGCTCACACTTTTTTCAGTCGTCAGTTTCAAGATGGCAAAACGGAGCAATGCGGTTTCAAGATCCAGTTCCACCTGACGCAACCCCATTTTATTCGAATTGTATTTGCTAAAAAGGGGCTGGCTAATGTTCAGCGATACATTGTTGGAATAATATTCTTCAGGGGTTTTATCGTTGGTGGTTGAATTCACATATCCGAACTGATTCATCAGCGAGATTTTTCCATCGGTAGCCTTGATGGGCTGCACAATACTGAAAGTACCGGATGAACTGATCGTTTTATAGTTGTACCACTGACTCAACAATTGTTCGTAGCTACGTTTCTTTTCATAGCTGAAAGGATCGACCGATAACGAAAACCTCGATTTCAGACCGGCTTTCTGAGCATTCAACCGTTCCCTGCTTTGTTCAAGCGACAATTGCTGTGTCTGGATGTCGGGGCTGTTTTGATAAGCAACATCAAGGGTCTTCTCCAGTGTATAAAGTTCCTGTGCATGAAGCCTCTGTCCCCAAAGAAACAACAAGGCTATGAATCCCAAAAGAATACTTACTTTATTCATTCTATCTGAATTAATATTTTATCGTTGTTTAACCCACTTAACCGCATCGGCCACCACGCGGTCGGCACCCCCCATGTCCGAAAGCACCACTTTGGCTGTATCGGAAGAGAAATAGAAAGAACCCAGCAAATTCCATCCGGTCTCAACATCTCTCAATTCCATTTCAATTTTTGTTTTTCCATCGTCACAAAAAACGGTATAGACAAATTTTCCTTCCGGTTCGTTGTTTCCGCCGCCGCCCGGTCCACCGGGACCTCCTGGGCCACCTCTAAATCCTCTGAATCTTCTTGTCTGATTCAAATAGACAAACACATCGTAATAACCAGCTTCCGGCAACCGTTTTTCCCAGGTGGCTGTTTTGCTGCCATCGCCCGAACGCACCACCATGGCCGATTTTTCGGTGATCCCAAAGTAATCGGTATTGGCCGAAAGGCTCCATGTGGTCGGAGGAGGACCAAAGCCCTGCCCGACAAACTTATCTTCCTCGCTGGTTACTTTTTTGGCAAAAAGCTTGCGCAACGGATTATTTTCGGCAGGATCGAACGCCGAAAATCCCGGATCGGTATTGTCGACAATCAGCTCTTCAGCCGATGATACTTCAACCGGCTTATCCACCACCCGTTCATACTCTTCTGCTTTCATCTGCTGATCCTTTTCAACAGGTATCGAAAACGTCATTTTTTTAGAAGGGATATTTTTAGCGATCAATGTATTAATAATCAAAGAGCGTGGAGACTCGGTAAGCAAGACCTGAATCTCTTTGGTTTCATTTCCCCGGATCAGGTACGTACGTACTTCCGGTTCGTTCGAACTGGAACCTCCACCAAAAAAGCCACCACCTCCGCCACCGTTATCGAGCATAAAGGTCAGCTTGATCAAACCGTCAACCTCACTATTATTGGTTACTTTGGTACGAACCAGATAAACCACCTGTGAAGCGCCAATAGTCTCGTAGGCATTTACATCGCCAATAATAAATGCCGGAAGCCCTTTGGTGTTGTACCAATCTTTGATAAAATTGCCCAGGGAGATATTCATCCGGGAAGAAAGATCACTGGACATATCCTCGTATTTTATTTCACGATAACTGTTCTCGTAGAGATAATCGAGTAACATTTTCCTAAAATTGCCGCTATTGGTCTGTTTTTCCATCCAGGTAAGCAGGTACGACCCTTTCGCTTTCAGCACACGGGCCACCGTTGCCTGCTCCTCGTTTCCTGTGATGACATCCTTCAGGCTTTTGTCTTTCAGTTTGATATTGGCTTTTTCATCATCGCCAATCCCGTTCATTCCCGAAAAGAAGAGTTGACGCGGATCGTCTTCCCCTTTTTGGAAATAGCTTTCAAAAGCATAGTTCAGTACCGGACAATCGGGTGAAGTGATGTAATTCACATAATAGAAATAATTGGAATAGATGCTGTAAGGGTTGGCTCCAACCGTTTCACCCGATGAAGGACGGAAGCCCACATCGGCATCGTTTGAAGTAAAGACCCCTTTCAGAAAATTGGTAAATACCCGCGATTGGATCTCACGGGGTTCCAGCCCCTCTTTGTTCCTTTCACTATCCCGCTTGATCCTTCTGTCGGTCGAAATAAAATCGGCCTGCTGCACACCAAAGCCATACTCAGGGAAAAGCACCACCTGTGGCTGGCTTTGTGCCAGAGTCGAGGTCCAGGTGTGGGGCAATGAAGCAAACTGTACCGGAACTTCAACCAGTTTAAACTGGCTGTAAGGGTAATACATTCCCAGCGGACGCTCGTAGTCGTCGAGAAAATCGGTGATCAGTGCCGGAACAGTATCTTTTAAATCGGTAAAATATTTTTTATAAAAGTCGTGTCTCTTGATGCCCACTAGTATCACATCGATCTTCCCGATTTTCACCTGTTTCTCTTCAAACCGGCCAATATTGAGCGAAAGCTGTGGCAGCGGATCACGAATAACAAAATGATAAACCGAAGAATCACCCTGTTCGCGTTCGCCCTGTGAAACAGGAACCATCCCCGGAGCGGTTTTCACCCTCAGGTCGAAACGGGTAAACTGTTGCCTGAAAATGGCCGGACGCAACGGATCGTAAACAATGCCGGGAACCGGATACCATAAGTTTTCTTTGGTCAGCAATACATAATCACGATGATAAAAACCATATTTTTTATCAATACGGATTGTACCTTGCGAAGTAAAACCATATACGTTCTCATTTTCGTTATCGAGGTAGGAAATATTAAAATCAGGGAGACCCGAATATTCGAGGGTAACAACCGCATCTTCACCAGGCATTAAGGCTTGGTGCGGAACTACTTTTACCAAAAACCGATCCTGTATAAACGACAATTCCCCATCGCCAGCCGATGCCTTTTCCACCTTAAAGCCAGGATTCAGGCTAAAAAAGAGCGTATCGATCGGTCGATTCGTTTTATTCCGGAGTGACATTTCTGAACGGGCTTTCACCTTCGTCCCCTGTTCAAAATAGATCGAAGCCTTTCGCATATTGGGTATTGGCCTGTCAAAATAGGCCGAACAAAGAGCTGCATCCATCTTCCTCTCCCGAACAATCCCGTTTTGGGTCGTGATCATCTTTCCAAAACCCATTGCAGCCAATACCAGTGTAACTAGTGACGAAAGAGCAAGCATGCGTGTGGATAAAATGCTGTTGTCCTTTCTATTCAGCTGCCAGGCAGTGAACAATATCAGCGCAATACCTGCAAATAAATAAGAGAGACGATGAAGGAGAATGGAACCAAAATCGCTGAATCCAATGATATCGGAATAAGGAACCGGCATCTGGTAGGCCATGTAATCAAAGAAATAACCAGGCTTTTCGGCCAG
>Ga0116170_10003299_pt1 | contig 15127 bp, 10 predicted proteins | sample AD_JPNHW1_MetaG_FD_89797 | JGI IMG/M metagenome (GOLD analysis project Ga0116170, IMG submission 89797) | Active sludge microbial communities of municipal wastewater-treating anaerobic digesters from Japan - AD_JPNHW1_MetaG | ecosystem: Engineered > Bioreactor > Anaerobic > Digestate | place...
AAAAGGAATATTTCTATGGCCGCCTATTTTGAAGAAAAGATCAAAATCAGCCAAATTATATATAACGAAAGGTTTTCCGGTTAAAAACGAGATACACCACGCATTCAAACCCGTAACAAAAGGCTCATCGGCCGTGACCACGGAAATTCCCTCGTTCTTTATAAGAGTACAGACAAAAGAGAGTAATTTTAGCTCGGATAGGAACGTATCGATACATTTCAGCCCTATTTTTGAAAAGAACGTATGCACGCCGGATGAATCGTAAATATGGCATTGCGCATGTAAATCAAAGTTTCTATCCGTATCGGTTTTAAAGAAAACAAGGAACGTTTCCTGAAAAAGACCGTTTAAATGCATTGCTAAGACTCTATTCACGGCATTGCGCTTAACGATGCACTTTTCATAGGAACCGTTCTTGAGATGCAGTATTTTAAATGGGGTCGGCATATTAACGGAAAAGAAAACTTCCTTTCTTCAGGAACCGGAGCACGGGTGAATCGATGTTTTTCAGGATTTTTACCAGCGCCGGCGAAATGACTGTTCTCTTGAATATCGAAACGCATCCGAAAGCTAAACAAACAGCAAAGAACAAATGTACCGGTAAGCTCCGGGTGAAAGCCAGTATTGCGAAGGCACCGATAACCGGAAAAACCGGCAGAATGAATCTCAACGTATTTACCTGGAATTTTCTTTTGGTTTCAAACAAAACGATCAGGGAAAAAACAATGTAGGCAAATGCCTGGGTGATTGCGGCTCCGTAGATCCCGGCTTTATCTGCTATGAGGAGATTTCCCGCAATTATCAACGCGGTAAATACGCATAAGGAACGTGAAATTACCCAGGTAAATTTATAGGTCGATAGAACGACCAGCAGTAATGTGGGGATAGCGGCAAAACCGGTGCTCAGCAGTAAGATGAGCAGCGGCCACAATGCCTGGTTGAAGCTTGCGCCGAAAATCCGGGTAAAAATAAGCCCGAATACAAGCATGCATATGGCAATGAAAGAAGCCCAGAGGAAAATCCCGCTTGGAACCAGTTCGTTGATATAGTCCTGGATAAGATGTGTTTTTTTCTTGCTGTACAGCAGAACCAGTATCGGAGCGACAACAACACTGCTTTGCACAATGATCGCGCCGAACAAAACATTGATTTGATTGGCAAGATAATACGAGCCGGCCGATGATTTTCCCATCAGCTGATTAATGACCAGGGTTCCGAACCAGATCCCGAAGTGAGACATAATGCAAGAAAGTAAAAGCGGCAAAGAAAAACCGAGCATATTTTTCAGAAAGCCCGCATCGAAGGATAACCGGTAAAGGCCGTTCTTGAATAGTACAGTAAGGTTTATTGCCAGCAGCAATCCCGAAGAAAGGATAAGCGCGCATACGAGCAGATGCATATCGAAATATTTAAAACCCGCCAGTATAATGAAAATAGTGAGAAGAAACAATATCTTGTCGGCTAGCTGCATGATCCCGAAGGTAGCCATTCTTCTGGTAGCCTGATAAACATTCATCAGGGACACATTGGCCAGTGAAAAAAAAGTAAAAATAAGCATATACAGTACGTGCCGGGATGTAATCCCGATGTAGGTGCCGATCTGGTTCCTGAAAAAGAAGACTGTGGCACTTGTGATCAGGTAAATCGCTGCCGATACCGCCGTATATCCGCCCAGGGTTTTTTGAACGGTTTTATCATGCTCGAACTCTTCTCTGCCGAACCGTAAGATTGAGTTGAGTATCCACGTCGACGAAAGAAGAAGCAGGCTCTGCACCACAAAAAGCAGAATGCCGTATTTGCCGTAATTTTCTTTCCCCATAGATCGGGTTAAGACGAACGCTATGAAGAACGAAAAACCGGCGCTCAGGAAATTAGCAAGTATTAGGAAGAGATAATTTCCCGGTGCGTTCTGAACATCTTCTTTTAAAACCTGATCCATGGATCCTCTTTTTATTACACCGATGGTTTTTTGACCGGAGCCTTTAATCGGGAAAAAACGAACCCCGTAATGCGTTTTAGATAGCGTTTTACCCGTTCAATAAAAAATCTGAGCGAAAAGATCATGACGTCGATCCGCTTTTGTTTCGTTACGATAAGCAACTGGAAATAATTAATTTTGCAGATAAAATTATCACCCCTATCGCCGAGCACTTTTTTTATCGCGGGGATATTGATGTTGTGCCAATCACCTTCGAATTGCGGATAAACACTGCTTCCGGCTACTCCGAATGTAGCCTTCTTGCCGAAGGTATCGGCATCATCGATCAGAATAATATCGGCCGTTTTTCTCTCCTTGATGATCTCAAGTTCGCGCAAAAGAGGGCACTCTTCTTTTCCTCTGGCAGTGCTTCCTCCCGAATAATGTGCGTCAAGAAAGAAAAAAACCGGTTCATGAATCTCTGCGGAGAGTTTCTTTAAAACCTCTGCGCTGTCACCGTGGTGGCAGATAACCTTTTTCTCGTTTTTGAACTGTTCAAGCGCAGACTCATACCATTGGCGGCTCAACTCAATAGTATGGATTGTGGAAAAGAATCGCAGGGCCCCCCGTACGGAGTTACCGCGGTAGGTGCCGGTTTCAACGAATGTCTCAGGGAATTGCCAATTTTTGATGATTTTTTTGATCAGGGTATGGTCTAAATAGGTGATATCCGACATTAATTTCTCCCGTTTAATGTGTATGTTTGATACGCCTGCTTATTGCATGATCGACAAAGGCAGCGATGCTGGATTTCAAATGTACCGTATCAGGCAACAGATATTCGATTTTAGCAAAGCCATTCTCATCGGTAACGTATGCATAAATATCGATATAGGGATACCCCTTATCTTTGCAGAAATCTTTTAAAGCCGTATTGAATTCCTTATTTATTTTACTGCGTTCTTCCATTGAAGCATAGTACGGATATTTATAAAAATTCTCCTGTCTGCTTGCGGGAGGGATGCCGTAAACGCAAAAAGGTATGCCTTGGTTTGTAAGTTTTTCAAGCACCTGTGCGTAATGGGCGATTGTTGTTTGAATTAACTGGGGTATAGAATACTTCCTGTTGTTTTTCTCGAACTGGTTATATATGTGGATCCTGCAATCTATCTCACCGAATACCAGCATCAGGATATCCCGCTTCGTATTTATCCTGCGAGCTATTGCAAAGAGTTTCTCGTTTGATCGCGTGCTGCTTTTTTCTTTGTTTAAATTGTACATCGTAGCAGATCCTAAAAAATGCACGATGAACGGGAACTTGTTTTTGAAAGTAAAAATATGGCTATCTCCGGCAACCTGGATGAGCGGCTTATTGCATAATCTGGCGAAGATAAAGCTTGCGATAATGTAACTCCGATCGTTTATTCTCTGCAGGAATTCCCGCCAGGTTTGACAGCTGTGCATCGAAATACCGTATTTTTTTATGCCAGCAAGAATAGCCGAAGCTCGCAGCCTGTTCTTGATACTGCGAGCCAACGCATAGGTTCCGGTCATATGAAGGATTGATTTTAAACCGCTATTTATAAATACCCGGAGGGCTTTTATATAATGCTTTTTTCGCATATAATCGGAAAATAAAACTTTATCGGCATAGAGTGAAAGCGTTACAGCATCGAGTTCTTGATCGAATAGCGGCGCAAATCGATTATGAAGCCAGTAATCATCCGTGATATAGCCTTTGTGCGTGGCGTATTTTTCCAGGTCAGTACCGGGAAAAAGCTGGGTTATCCCGATAATGACATCGTCAGCATTGCATTTTTTTAAAACATCGATGGTTTCCTGTACCGTTGCGCTAGTTTCTCCGGTATTGCCGATCATTATAAAAGCAAGGTTTTCAAGGCCGGATTTCCGCGAAATATCAAAGGCGTTGGTTATTTGATCGATCGTGATGTTCTTATTGATATTCGTAAGTATGCGCTTAGAACCTGATTCAACTCCGAAACAAATACGCGCGCACCCTGCCTTTTTCATCAGCGACAATGTCTCAACGCTGACCGGGTTAACCCTTCCCGCCGCCGTCCAGCTGATCTGAAGATTATACTTGATGATCGACCTGCTGATTTCATTGACTCGTTCCAGGTTCAATAAGAACGTATCATCGGAAATCTGTATATGTTCGGCGCCTTTTGCTTTCAACGATATCAGTTCTTGTATTACGCTGCCGGGGCTTCGTAAACGGACTTTTTTTGCCCATAACAATGGACATGAACAAAAATTACACCGGTTCGGGCAGCCGCGCGCGGTTAAAAGCGGATAGGTGATCTTTCCGGTATTCCCGGATCCAAGAAACGGTTCATAGGTTAAATAAGGAATATACTCACGCATATCCAAATCATCGTAGCAGGGGAACGGCAGATCATCCAAATCATCGATCAAATCCCGTTCGGGAGTTTTAAAAACCGTTTCTCCTTCTTTAAAGGTTAATCCCGGGACTTGATGCGGTTGTTCTTTTGCTTCAAGACAACGGATAAGCTCTAAAAAGGTGACTTCTCCCTCACCCCTGACAACATAATCAAGCGGAAAGTTCATTGCTACCTGCTCATCTAAATGGGTGGCATGGGGCCCTCCAAACACTACCAGGGGTTTTCGAGGCCCGTGCTTGAACATTTCCGCCAGGTATCTGCTATTCATATGCTGGTTTGTAACACAGGTGATTCCTATGATATCGGAATCATCATTTTGTACCAGGGCTTCGACTCGTTTCCAATCCCAGTTGAAGAGATCCATCAATCTGACCTGCATGCCGTTTTTCTTTAAGTAAGCAGCGATAGATGCAAGCCCAAGCGGCGGCAGGAAGAATCCTTTCTTTAAAATCGTATCCGGATTATCACCGGGCATGCAATAGGGCGGGTTCAGTAAAAGTATTTTCATCATGATTCTTTCACATACTGTAAAACCAGGTTATGCCCGAGCAGATTAAGAACGGGCACAGCGCCAAGTTTTCTTTGTACGATATGCGATTTCTTATAAACCCAGAGGGGTAATTTTGGATGTATCAGTGATATCAAATGCCAGGGAATAGATATCGTTGTAAATATCTTTTTTATACGTACCTGTTTTTTATCAAAGAGACCCGACCATGTAGGAAAAGACGAAGAAACAAGTTCGTGCCTAAAGGATCGGTATTGCCCATGTATATCGGGGAAGGGGAAATTGGGGTTCCCTTTCCATGCGATGCGGGGGTCCATGATCGAAACAATTCCGTTTTGCATATCTTTCTGAGGAGTCTTTTTTTGCGAAAATCCCCTGCATCGTTTGCCGATGTGGTAGAAGGAGCGTCGTAATACATACGCATAATAAAGCGGGATGTAGGTCAGCCGTTCAACAAAATTCGGGACAGTAGCAAATATGCTTCCTCCCGGTTTTACTACCCGGATCATTTCACGCACGGCCAAAGACTTATTATGCACGTGTTCAAGGGTATAATTGGAATAGACAACATCGAACAGATTATCTTTAAATGGCAACTGTTGGGCGTCTGATGAAATCAGCGAACAATTATTGATCGAGAGTTTTTTAAGCAGGCACCCGGCTTTTTCTATGCCCGGAGATTCGGTTGATTGATCCATACGCTGCAAGTCTGTGGCATATACTTTTTCAGCAAACCTGGCAATGAGAGCCGCATTAAAAGCATTGCCGCATCCGACTTCCAGAACCTGTCCCCATGAAGGCATACCAGCTTGAACAAAAAGGTGTTTGAATTCTTCCGCCCGCCACATGAAATGACCGGCAAAAGGCTGCACATCGCAACAGGACTCTTCAGCTTCACACGCCAACGTATCGATTATGTTATATTCTTTTGTAAATTTCAATTGTCGGTCCTTGCAGTACATTGTTTCTTTGTTTGCCGAAGAAATCAATGGTGCGCAATGTATTAAAATCCATCAGCACGAGGTGCGGTGTTTCGTCCATATTCGGATAGGGAACAAAAGTCTTAATCAACGCATAGTGCTTTGTAAGCAGTTCAAGAGTATCTCTGCGCTCTTCAAGGCTCATAAGCAGGTATCCGCTGGCAAAGTTGTAATATCCTGAAATAATGACATATTCAGTGGTATTTTCCGTTACATCATTTTTGGTTAAAGAGATTCCTTTATATAAATCGTACCGGACTATCTGCGGAGTCTTGCCAGCGTAATTGATCTTAGCATCCCAAAGCAGGCCCTGTCCTCCGTGCTGCTTAACAAAGCTCATTTCTCTGAGAAGCGCTTTTATGTTAGACTCAAGCGGCGGCCCCCCTGCAATAATTGCTCCGTAAGAGCCTTCGACAAAAATAGTCGAATCATGCGGAATGTTCTGTTGTATCCATGCACTGGCTAGAATTCTTGTGTCCGGTTTTGATAAAAGATAATCCAGTCGTACCGTGTCAAAAACCGAAGTGCTCACGTAGATACTTATCGCTGCAATGAATATACCTATTCGCAATCCGGGGTTTTGTATCTTTAAGAAAATCCGGTCAAAAAACAATCCGGCAAAAATAAGCAAAAATGGTATTGCCGGGACCATATAATACGAGGCGTGCGGTTTATACGTATTCAATACGATAAGCAAACAGGCCGGGAAACAAATCAGGAGCATTGTTTTTCGCATATCGATTTTTGCCGCTAGCATAATCCCAAAGCCGATAGCTATTTCGGTGAATATCCCCACTCCGTTTTTCAAATGTTCCGTTATGTAAAAAAGCCACGAGGGTTGCCAGCCCCTATCTAAGCCTAAGGCAGGGCTTGACGCGGTATTGAAAAAATCACGTATAAAACGTTTATACTGTAAAAGAGCAAACGGTTCTCCAAGGAAAAAACCGATACCCACACAGATAAGGGAAACGATAAACCACTTGGCAAAAAAACGTTTCGGTACGTTTTTTTGATGGTCCGTTAAGAAATGAAAGGCTGCTAAAAAAGCAAGTCCGACAAAACTCGTGTATTTAGCGGCAATAGCAAGCCCTAGGAATAGTCCTCCCCATCCATAGCAGCGGGCTTTCGGACAACGGCTGTCTTTTGTCAGTAAGGGGGTAAGGCTCAAGAAAGAAGCAAGCAGAAAGAAACTGGCAAGCATGTCTTCTTTTATAAAATGCGCCTGCTGGACATGAACATATGAGAATATGAGTAAGATAGCAGCGATAACGCCGGTTCTTGTGTTGAATATCCTTGAACCAAGTTTATAGGTTAAGAGAATGCCCAAACAACTGATGATGGCCATAGTGAGGCGCCCTACAATAAATAAAACCGTTGGGTTTACGCAGTAATACGTTACCAGGAAGTCGCCGGATGATTTTACAATGCCAAAAATTTTAAGCAGCGAATACAAAGCCCCGTAAACAAAAGCCAGAACGTAGAAGATTAGATTTCCTGAACGGAAGGTCGCTGGTTCAAGGTTCCCGGAAGCAACCTTTAAGGCGCCTTCGACAAACAAATTCTCATCAGGGTTGCATAATCCCGGTAAACCAAAATTAATCCCCCACAGTCTTACTGACAGAGCCAGGCTGCAGAGTATACCGATTCCCAGTAGTAGAGAAATCTTTTTTGCATTCATGATTGTGAATCGTCCCGAGGTTTCTTAAATGCATTTTTGCATAAGGCAAATGCCTGTTGAAGGTTATTTTTTAGTTCGTAGTAGGAACCAATGCCGTGAAGCCGGCGTGCGATATACTGCGGCCTGAAATAAAATGACCGTAATGCCTGATTTCGATACTGCAAGGCCAACCGGGCCGGTAAAGTTTCAGTTTCAAATAACGATCCTTGCGTGGTATCGGTTTCAATCATGGACCCGTCAATAATTCCGGTTTCTTTTGCTTTTTTCTCAAGGCTGGTTCCTTCTCTCGGCATGGCAATGGAAAAAGCGGCAAAATCAGGATCAAGTTCCAAGGCAAAATCAAGCGTTGCGCGTAAATCCTCTTCTTTTTCTCCAAGTAAGCCGAAAATAAAATATCCGGATGTACGGATCCCGATTTTTCTGCAGAAAGCGAAGGTTTCGCTGATAAGCTCTTTTGTTATTCCTTTGGCATACATGTCCAAAATTTTCTGGGAACCGCTTTCAACACCAAACTGAATTGTATGGCAGCCGGCACTTTTCATGGCTTTGAGAAGCTCCCTATCGATATCCACCCGCGCCTGGCATGACCAGCTGAAAGAAAACGTATTCGAGATCATAGCCTCACAAACAGCCAGCCCGTGCTCTTTTTGCACCCCGAAAGAAAAATCATTTATAAAAAGTTCAGGGATACCCAATGATTTAATATATTGAAGCTCCTGGGTTATGTTTTTTAAAGAACGTTTATTATAAGAAAGCATTTCGCAAACGCAAAAGCGGCAATTATACGGGCAGCCGAAATCGGTTATCACATTAGCGAAAGGGAATTTTCGTGCCAGCGGGAAGATATAGTTTTTTAAGGGGAAAAGTTCATGCCGGGGAACCGGATATTCCACAATGTCCGGGGACCCGACTTTATCGGCGGTAGTAAGTTTTAGAATTGATCCTTGATGGCGGATGATCATATCCCGGATGGGCCCTGTAAAGTCTCCCCGGATAAAATCAAGAATAGCCGAACTGGTAAAATCCAGTAAAATAGCGTCAAGAAAATCATGCGTGCGCATCATATCGAGGCCGAGGCTCAGCAGATTGCCGCCTATCGCGACGGTGCGAGCTCCGGTATTCTCTTTGAGTCTTTTGATGAAATCCATATCCGATTTCCAGGTTGCAGAGCCGGTCAAGAAGATAACGACGTCCGGTTGAGACGATACCGCATAATCAAAAGCCTCCTCAAAACGCACGTGCCGGGCTATTGCGTCATACACTGTAACCTGGTGTTTGCCGTAGAGTATGCCGCTTTGCACTAATAGATCGATCGGCGGCCAGAAGTAATTGGCTTTTGAAGAACTGCAGCAGTATTTGTCCCTCAAAACTATGCCGTGCGCCGGCGGATTGAGTAAAAGTATATTTTTCATTGTGTATCCCGTTGTGTGGCGGATTTCCGGGGCCAGAAAACAAATTTCAGGAAAGCAATAAACGCCCTGAAAATACTTTTAAGCTGATAGGGATTTTTCATAAAACGCAGATATCCCAAAATAATCTGCGGCCTGAAATAAAATTCCGTAAAAAGTTTACGTTGATAACCGGTCAAATCCGCTGCGGTAAGGCCGCGGGGAGTAAAAACCACATTCCAGTAGTTCATGCGTTCCCAGGTATCATCGAAAGTGCCGTACTGATGGGCGGTCTGGTATATTTCTGAACCCGGCAAGGGGGTAAAAACGCTCGATTGCAGGTCATTTAAAGCAATTCGTTTGGCAAAGGCAATTGTTTTCTGAATACTTTCATGCGTATCAACGGCATGGCCGATCATAAAGAAACCTTTTGTCCTGATCCCTGCCTTTTGCGTTGCACGCAGCGCTCCTTCGATCTGAGTAAGTGTCGTGTCTTTCTTTAGAAAATTCAACACTTCCTGGTCGCCGCTTTCAATGCCAAAGCTTATTTGCCAACACCCCATTTTCTTGAGGAGCGCTAAGAGCGGAGGATCGACCTTTTTAATGCGCGACAGGCAGGACCAGGAAATCCGGATATTCTTTTCTTGTAAAAGAACTGCCAACCGCTCGATGCGTTTTCTGTCAACCAGGAATTCATCATCGTCAAAGAATATCTCTTGTGCGCCGAAATTCTTCTGAAGGTCCTGGATCATCGTGACGATATATTCCGCGGAATAGAACCGCACCTTATTTTTATAAACCGCCCTGCTGCAATAAATGCATCTTCCGAAGCAGCCTCGTGAGGTCACGAGGTAACCAACGGGAAATTTGTTAAACGCGTTTATCGGCGGACGGTAAAACTTTTTAATTTCCGGCAAAAGGTCCCATGCCGGAAGCGGGAGATCATCGAGATTCGGGATAAGTTCCCGGGGAGGAGTAATTGTCAAACCTCCCTTGTGTCGGAAAAGTATGCCTTTGATGCCGGATATACCAGCCTTTTTGTCCAATGCATCGAGCAACTCGCAAATGGTACAATCGCCTTCCCCAAGTACTGCGATGTCAAAAGCCGGGAATTTGGTAAACGTTTTCTCGGGGACTGCGGTTACATGCGGCCCTCCGAGGATAATTGTAATGGCGGGATTTTTTTCTTTGATCAGGGAAGCGATCGTTGCCGCTTTTGTAATAGAAAGAGTTACCGCGGTAATCCCCACGTAATCAGGCTTTAAGGAAATGATCTGGTCGACTAATCCCGATTCATCGTGTTGAGAGACCTCGCCGTCTATAATAAGCGTTTCATACCCTTGTTTCCTGGTGATTGCGGCAAGGTTCGTCAGACCTAAAGGCGGCATGACTGTGCCGCCAAGGCTGAATTCACTGTATCGTTCTTTTAAAGTAAGCGGTGGATTAACAAAAATTATTTTTTTCATTAGTTTGATGTGGTTGTGGTGTCAATAAAAGCCCTGAACCAATATTCGACGGCGATTAACGAATAGATTTTGTTTGCTATGGCGTAGTCATACAGTGTGTCGCTTTTTCTGGCGCAGAAATTATCCAGGAATTTTTTAAGGTACGGTGTATTAAAGATATTCCGATGCGTGATCTTCTCGCCGGTCAGGGCTTCATATGCGAACTCTTTAAGTTCCCCCCGGTACCATTGCACAAGCGGTGTGGGAAAACCTTTTTTGGGCTGGCGGTAGATTAGATCGGGTAATTTCCCCCGCATGTATTCTTTGGTCAAGAACTTCAAGGAATTATGCTTAAGTTTATGGATGAGCGGAACTGACGTGGCAAACGCTACCATTTCGTTGTCACAAAGAGGAGTCCGCGCTTCAATGGAATGAGCCATGCCCATCTTATCTTCCTGGATAAACAAGGTGGGCAGGTATGTTTTGAGGTAGAGATATTCAATGAGATCATCATCTTTAAGGCCGCTGCGGCTAATAATCGACCGTAAGCCATCCATCGGGTCGTACCCTTTAATTTTTTTAAGAAAATCTGCCGTGAATATCTTCCGGCGCTGGCGATCTCCGAACATGATAAAAAGCCCATATCCGACTTCTTTCATGAATGCGGGGAAAATAAGAAAATACAGGAGCCGCATAAATTCATCGTTAGCATTTTCTTGCAATAGTTTGATAAGAGAAAGAGGATTTTTCCGAAAAGCTTTTTTGTACTGGAGGGCTTTGAACACCGGATAGCCTGCAAAAAGCTCATCGCCTCCGTGGCCGGTCAAAACGACTTTCACGTTGTTTCCGACAAGTTTGGCTACCTCATATTGGGCAAAAGCCCCTGAGCCGAGGGTTGGCTCATCCAAGTGATACATCACTTTATCCAGATTGCCGGCGTACTGATCGGCAGTAATAACTATCTCATGAGCAACACCGCTTATTTTTTTTACTAGTTCACGGGAACAATCCCGTTCATCGTATTTTTTCCGTTCAATAAAAGCTCCGGTAAAGGTGTGTAACGGATAGGTAAGTTGTTGAGCCGCCAAATAAGCAACGCTTGATGAGTCGAATCCGCCGCTTAAATAACAGCCGACTTCTACATCCGAAACCAGATGCCTTTTTACAGAATCTTCCAGCAGGCGGCCGTAGGTCGCCAGATAATCGCATGGTTCACGGTGTTCTGTCTTTGAAAAGCGAGCGTCCCAATAGGCGTTTAGAACGGGCTCTCCTCCCTGTCGTATGGTCAGATAATGTCCCGCCGGCAGCTTATAAATGTCATTAAAGAACGTTTTATCATCCAAAACATTCTGAAAGGTCATAAAATCGGCTAAGGTAAAGGGATTCAGCTGAGCAGATACTTCATCAGCCTGAAAAAGCTGTTTGATCTCTGATGCAAAAATAAAACTATTCGTATTCCTGTAATAATACAGCACTTTGATTCCGAGCCTATCCCTGGCCAGGAACAGTTCCTGTTTCCTGGTATCCCAGAGAGCGAAAACGAACATGCCATTAAGCATGGGGACACACGCGGGGCCGTATTCTTCATAAAGGTGAAGCACAACTTCTGTGTCGGTATGGGTATAAAATTCATGCCCGCGGTTTATAAGGCCTTCTTTTAATTCCTTGAAATTATATACTTCTCCCACGTATACGATAGCAAGGCTTTTGTCGCGATTGAAGATCGGCTGGCTGCCGCTCTTTGAAGTATCGATTATCGCCAGTCTCCTATGGGCGAGACCGACAGGCCCGTTACAATAAAAACCTTCTCCGTCAGGCCCGCGATGTTTGATGACATCGGCCATTCTTTGCAGAAGAACAGGGTCAACGTTGCGCCCCGTATTGAAATGATAAATACCAGCTATCCCGCACATAGGTTACGATTATTTTTTTGAAAAACGGATATCCCGCTGTAGGCGCACGATCTGATTCTGCGTTCGTTTGTTTTGATACGCCAAGAAACAGAAAATAAGCAACTGTGTGCCGGTTATAATAAGCAGAATGGTTAAATTAATGAGCGGCCTGCTCAAGTCCTCTTGCGAAGTAAATCGGGTATAGATAAGGATCAAGCCGAAAAGGATACCCAGGGCTATCGAGCCTAGACCGGTGGCTCCTAAAAGAAGGATGGGCGCTTCGATAAAACTGAACAAAAGATGCGAAAGCACTGTCCGTCTGATCTTTAACGTGGAACGCCGTTTAACTTTCTTGCTTTGCTGCAGGCTCCAATCTATCACACCGGGAATTTCTTTTACCACGAGTCCAAGCGCCAAAACCTTGGACAATATTTCAATATGGATCTCCTTGCCGTCGCTTTCAAGGTCGAGCGATTTGATGGCCGCAGCTTTGTAGCCTCGCATCATTCCGGTGGTCATGGTAAGCTCTTGTGAAAATGCAGCCTTGAGTATCGCATTACCGATACGGCTTATAAGAACTCGAACTAACGGGACATTTTTATAGCCGCCGCCGGGCAAATTCGGCGAAGCAATAAGCACATCGCAATCGGGATTATTCTGAAGCCCCGTAATTAAAGAAATAACCAACTCTGTCCCCCAGGAAGAATCCGCTTCCGTAGTGACGATAATATCGCCGCGTGCGTGAGCAAAACCTTCGCGTAAAGCCCTGCCTCTGCCTTTGTTCTTCTCATATCCGAATACGTGGAACCGGGGATAATCGCGCATCATTTGTAAGGCCAGTTCCCGCGAGTTATCGGTGCTCCCATCATCAATAAGTATGAGCTCCCAGTCGTCTTTGAGGACGCGTAAAGCTTTATACATAGTTTCTATTGAATGACGGATCGTCGATGACTCGTTAAACATCGGCATTATAACGGAAATCATGGTATCCTCCCTTACGACTTGTAAGAATAATTCTGTTTTAGCAAAATACGAAGAATTCTCTGAGCTGTGCGGCCATCCCAAAGTTCGGGGATCCTTCCCGTCTTCTTGTAGGTGCCGTTCAAAATCTTTTTCGATTCCTTCAGGAGCCTGTTTTGATTTAGTCCAAGGACCGTATTGGTTCCCTGGGTGACAGTGATCGGGCGTTCAGTTGTTTCTCTGAATGTCAGGCAGGGGACTTTTAAAATAGTTGTTTCTTCCTGTATACCGCCAGAATCCGTGATCACAAACGAGGCCGAAGCCATCAGGGATAAGAATGGCAGATATCCCAACGGTTCCAGAGCAAGAACTTTTCCCCGTACATAGGGAGTATTGCCGGATGACGCCAACGTAACAAGCCCGGTTAAACCAAAACTGGCTAGTGTGCTTTTTGTGCGCGGGTGCATGGGAAAAACTACCGGTTGATTACGGCTTAACTGCGACAATCCTTGAAGAAGTTTATGCAGGGTTTCTTTGGTATCTACCGTAGCCGGGCGATGCGCGGTAACAAGGATATAATTATTTTTCGTAAGACCAAACGTTTTTTCGGCATGTAAACTTTGTGCTTGAGCTCGATGGGCCAAGAGAGAATCAGCCATAATGTTACCGACAAAGAATATTTTAGAACGGGCAACACCTTCTTTGATAAGATTACGGTCTGCGTCACGGGAAGGGGTAAAAAGAAAATCCGATATCTTGTCGGTCATGATCCGGTTAATTTCTTCCGGCATGCTTCTGTCAAAACTTCGTAATCCCGCTTCAATATGTGCTATCTTTATCCCGAGTTTAGATGCAGCCAGGGCGCAGGCAAGCGTGGAATTTACATCTCCGACAACCACAACCACGTCAGGGCGAAATGAAAAAAGTATTTTTTCAAAGGCCAGCAGCACTCCCGCTGTTTGTTCTCCATGTGTACCGGAACCGACACCCAAATGCATATCCGGCCGCGGCATGCCTAATTCTTCAAAGAAAATACCGGACATGTTGCGATCGTAATGCTGTCCGGTATGGACAAATTTCAATTCAATGCGTGCCTTCATTAAGCGTATTTGTCTGATAAGCGGCGCGACCTTCATAAAATTCGGCCGGGCGCCCGCCACAACGATAACTTTGAGCTTCTTCTTTCTTCTATGAAAGCGCGGTGTATTCATTTCGATTCATTAAATAATGTTTTTGATATGCTCGTATTGAACAATGATTTTACGAAGCCATCTGCAAAGTCAGCGTTTGCTTAAAAGAATTTTTGTGAAGCGTTTATTTTCGGATTGTCCAGAAATCAGAGGCAAGGGTTTCAAGGTACGCAAAAGGCATGGTGCAATAACCGTGTGTACCCCATTTCTCTCCCCAGGAATTGCGAACAAGAAAGCGCTTTTCTTTCTGATTAAACCCAACGGCTATCACCGCATGACCGCCTAAGACCCGTTCGTTTTTCCGGGGCATAGGCACAACGCCGGTCCGCGCAACTTTCCTGTCTTCAAAACTCTCATATACCGTAAAACCGAATACAAACGGATATCCTTCCGCAAGGCAGACGAGCATTTCGTTAATGCCGGAGATCCGGTGATAAGAGGTGATTACATGCTTACGTGCCTGCCGGTAACACCGTTGGGGAGGTTTTTCATCGAAACGCTCGAGTATATACGGCCACAACGTTTCCCAGCAATAGCCTATTTTCTTAAGCGTTTTAATGCCGTCCCGTAATGAAGCCCCGGAATCATAGTCTTCGGTGTTTATAAGAACGCGTTCGTTGAAATAAATAAAAAGCCTGCTTACATCGGTATATACAGAGTCGATTTTTTTATCCAGGAATTCAAGGTTGCCGGCTAAGGCATGTGCGGTACAACTGCCAAGATTACCCTGGTCTTCAACGGCTGA
>Ga0116170_10003302_pt1 | contig 15122 bp, 12 predicted proteins | sample AD_JPNHW1_MetaG_FD_89797 | JGI IMG/M metagenome (GOLD analysis project Ga0116170, IMG submission 89797) | Active sludge microbial communities of municipal wastewater-treating anaerobic digesters from Japan - AD_JPNHW1_MetaG | ecosystem: Engineered > Bioreactor > Anaerobic > Digestate | place...
ATAGGTTAACTCATCCTGCGAAATTTCGGGTTTCTCCTGTAAAAAATGCCGGAAGGTATCCTGATCGTAAGGCAGAAGTTCAAACCGGTCGTTTTCTTTTGACCGAACATCGAGTAAGCGATAAAGCAATGCTCGGTCGGGGACAAAAATGGCATGTTTCGACAACTCCTGTTCAAATTTATAACTGTTGATATTCTTCAAATTACGAAGATACAACATCCGGGCAACCGGAAAGTATGGATAATCGTCGATGATCTCTTTCAACTCCGTCACGGTTGACTGATCCAACAGATCGGGTCTGTTCAGGTAGTGTATGAATTGTTCGCTTCTCAAGGGTTTACCAGTTTGCTACCGATTTATTATATATATCATCAATCATCTTTTTTACAATATCTTCAACCAATGTACTTTCTACATCGCTCAATATCTGACTGGATTCAAAATCCTCATATTCCGAGAATTCGGTTTCAAAGTCCTGTGTATGGTCCTTATTATTGGTAAATTTCACCTTAACTTTAACGGTCAACCGGTTCGAGGCGGCCGTATCGTTCGATTTGATGGACACCGGCTTTACGTCGTACCCGGTTACAGCCCCTTCAAATTCAAGATCACCACCATCGGTCTTATAATCCAGACTGGTCTGACGGGTAAATTTATCACGGAGCTGTTCTACAAAATAATCGGTCAGAGTTGGGTTCATCCTCAAATTGTCGGTAAAATCGTAGATGGTATACGTCTTCACTTCGGGCGAAATAGATGCCCCGGTGAAGGTATAGTTGATTTTGCAGCTATCGGCCACCACAACAATGAAACCAATAAGCAGGATTTTCCCAATGCGATTCATATCCGGTTTTCTAATCAATATTATACTCTTTTATTTTGCGGTACAGTGTACGCTCCGAAATTCCAAGTTCGTTGGCTGCATGTTTCCGCTTTCCGTTGTACTTGTCAAGTGCCTTTCGGATCAGCTCTTTCTCTTTCTCTTCGAGCGAAAGCGATTCCTCAACAAACTCTTCGGTATCCTGGATCAGGTGCTCGGGGTGAATCGTTACCGGAGTAACCACCGGTGTTTGTACAATCGGCTTGACCTTGGTTTCGTGCCCGGTTGCCACCTCGTATTCCAAATCGTTGTCATGGTAAAGCTTCCGGATAATCATTGCGTTATCCGATTGCACCTTGATATCCTTTTCGCCGCTCTGCATGATATCGAGAACCAATTTTTTCAGATCGGTCATATCTTTCTTCATGTCGAAAAGCACCTTGTACAAAATCTCCCTTTCGGACGAGAAGGTGTTATCGCTCTCCTGTTTGTAGAGTGCCGGCAGCGGATGTTCATGAAAATGTGGAAGATAACCCCTCAACTTGGTTCCTGTGATCTCCCGCTCTTTTTCGATGATCGAAATTTGTTCGGTAATATTTTTCAACTGCCTCACATTTCCCGGCCAGGGAAACGAAACCAATATCTGTTTGGCCTCGTCATCGAGTTTCAACACCGGCATCCGGTATTTCTGGGCAAAATCGCTGGCAAATTTTCGGAATAGCAGATAGATATCTTCGCGCCGTTCCCTCAGCGGGGGAACATTCACCGGAACCGTGTTCAACCGATAATAGAGATCTTCCCTGAATTTACCTTCGCTAATGGCCTTCGGAATGTCGAGATTGGTGGCTGCAACCACGCGAACATCGGTTTTCAGCACATCGGACGAACCAACCCGGATATATTCACCGGCTTCGAGCACCCTCAACAGCCGCACCTGAGTCGAAAGAGGCAGTTCACCCACCTCGTCGAGAAAAATGGTGCCACCATCGGCCACTTCGAAATAGCCTTTACGATCGGATAAAGCACCTGTAAAAGAGCCCTTCACGTGTCCAAACAACTCTGAATCAATGGTCCCTTCGGGTATGGCGCCACAGTTGACCGCAATGTATTTGCCATGCTTCCGCGCCGAGTAGTTGTGGATAATCTGAGGAAAGCTCTCCTTTCCTACTCCACTTTCGCCCATAATCATTACCGACAAGTCGGTTGGAGCCACCTGTACAGCAACCTCAATGGCCCTGTTCAATCCTGGAGCATTGCCAATAATTCCAAAACGCTGTTTGATATCCTGAATGTCGATCATCTTCAAAAGATAACTTTATAATTGTGCCATTATTACTGGCATGGCTGACAAAGTTACAATTTTTGGTCGATGATGAAAAAGTTAAAAAATCTATTTTACGCAGAAGCATTGATACCTGATTGAAAATGCATAGGTTTTTTTCATTAAGTATTAACAAACAATCAACTCTCTATGCTAACATATCTTATTGCATCTAAAATATTTCCTACCTGAATGTTTTTTTTAAGCCAATAGGGTTCTTTTACAAGCGAAACAATAAACAGTTTACAATTACCCAAATCTTCTAATGCTACATAAGTCCCCTTTGAAACTTCAGGGGTAAGCTTTGCTTTACATTCAAATGCCAATATTTTATCACCTTTTGTAAGTACCAAATCAATTTCGTTTCCGGTTGCTGTACGATAAAACCAAGGTTGCCAGCCCATTGCTGAAATTAAAATATTTTCAATTACATACCCTTCCCATGAATAGCCAAAAACAGGATGCCCTAACAACTGATTGATTTCATTTATGTGCAACAAAGAATGCAAAATTCCTGTATCCCGAATGTATATCTTTGGTGATTTTGTGATGCGCTTGCTAAGGTTGGGCAAAAATGGTTGAAGAGTTCTTGTTATAAAAGATTTTTCAAAAAAATCAGCATAACTCCTAACTGTATGATAAGATATCCCAAGTGCGTCAGCCAAACGGTTGCTATTAAATATTTGCCCCTGATTATTGGCCAACATCTGTAAAAAACGTTGAACAGTAAACAAAGGAATCGTGTTGCCTGAATACTGAAGATCGCGTTCAAGATATGATTGAAGGTACTGAGTCCTCCAAATGCCGGAATAATCATCATTTTCAGAAAGATATGATAAAGGGAAACCCCCTCTGAGCCAATGCCTGTAAAAGTGTTCATCATTGCCGTCGGATATTTCCGAGTATGTAAAAGGTGTTAATTCAATATATCCAATTCTCCCAGCAAGTGATTCAGAAGTTTTGTTAATAAGTTCTCTTGATGCTGATCCCAACAACATGATCTGACCATTTCTTCTATTTCGGTCAATAATTCCTCTTAATTCAGGGAAAATATTAGGCATTATCTGAGCTTCATCAATACAGACCGTTGAATATGGATTTATTTCAAAGAAAAGGGTTAGATCAATGATCTTCATCCTATCTGCAGGATTTTCTAAATCGATATAAATAAAATTTGGTATCGAATTTCCAATTTGTTTTGCCAACGTTGTTTTTCCACATTGACGTGGACCAAGAATCGTTACAACAGGAAATATTTTCATAAAATCGATGACCTGTTGACTTATTTTGCGCTCAATTTTACCTTGCATTTTAGAAATTGATTTTCTATTTTGCAAGCTTAGTGATTATTTAGTTAAAAAACAACTGATTACAAAGATATTTTTTTAATACAACTTTCCTGCCATTCTGTTACCTTTGCCTATCATGAAAAATGCGCTTATTATCATACCTGCCCGCTATGCATCCACCCGGTTCCCGGGAAAACCTCTGGCATTGATTCACGGAAAACCAATGATCCAGCATGTGGTGGAACGTTGTAAAATGGTGTGCGACCAGGTGGTGGTTGCTACCGACGACGACCGGATTGCCGAAACCGTTAAAACATTCGGGGGCCGTTGTATCATTACCTCATCGGAACACCAGAGCGGAACCGACCGTTGTGCCGAAGCTGCAGCCAAACTCACCTTCTCCGATCATTTCGACGTGATCATTAATGTGCAGGGCGACGAACCATTTATCGATCCCGGACAGATCGAACAGATCATTGGTTGCTTCGACGATCCCAACACCGAAATTGCCACCCTCATCACCCCCATCACATCCAGCGAGGTTCTCTTCAACCCCAATAAGGTAAAAGTGGTGAAATCGGCTTCGGACTACGCCCTCTATTTTAGCCGCCAACCCATTCCTTTCCATCGCGATTTGCCCGAAAACGAATGGATCGGTCATGCCCGTTATTTTCTGCACATTGGAATGTATGCCTTTAAACCGGAAGTTTTACAGGCTGTGACCCGGCTTGAACCTTCGATGCTCGAAAAATCGGAAAAACTGGAACAACTAAGGTGGCTTGAAAACGGGTATCGCATCAAGACAGCGGTTACACAACACACCAACATTGGAATCGATACCCCTGCGGATTTGGAAGAGATTTCAAAATTTAAAAAATAGTTTCTATCCCAAGTTTCCATCAATCCATTTCGCAGGAATGAATATAAATTCCTAATTTAGGCGAAAACCAGATTGCATGGAAACTCCACTGATTGTTCAAAACGACCCATGGCTCGAGCCTTACAAACAAGCATTCATCGATTGGATACAACGATCGACACAAATCGAAAATGAGTTGTGCCATGGCGATTCCCTTTACCATTTTGCTTCGGGATACCTCTATTTCGGCCTTCACAAAATAGATGGAAAATGGCACTTACGGGAATGGCTCCCCAATGCGACTTCGGTCTATATGATTGGCACCTTTTCGAACTGGCAGGAAGAGGAACATTTTCGTATGAACCCTGATGGAAACGGGAACTGGGAAGTTATACTTGAAGGCAATCAGCTAAATCATGGCGATTTATATGCCCTGTCGGTTCACTGGAACGGAGGAAGCGGGAAACGGATTCCTGCATGGTGCCACCGGGTTGTACAGGATAATAACACCTATATTTTCAACGCACAGGTGTGGGATCCACCCTGCCCTTTTGAATGGAAAAACGGGAAACAATCACCGTTAAATGAGTCTCCACTGATCTACGAAGCCCATATTGGCATGAGCGGAGAAGAGGAACGGGTACATACTTACAATGAATTCCGAACCGACATCCTGCCCCGGATCAAAGAACTTGGGTACAACGTCATTCAGTTGATGGCCATTCCCGAACATCCCTATTATGGAAGTTTTGGGTACCACGTATCCAGCTTTTTTGCTGCTTCTTCGCGCTTTGGCACACCCGAAGAGCTGAAACAGCTCATTGACGAAGCCCATGGAATGGGCATTGCCGTAATCATGGACCTGATCCACTCTCATGCGGTGAAAAACGAGGTAGAAGGGTTGGGAAAATACGACGGAACCCGCTACCAGTTTTTTCACGACGGACCAAGGGGCGAACATCCGGCTTGGGATTCATACTGTTTCAATTACGGGAAAAAAGAAGTGTTGCATTTCTTACTGTCAAATATCAAATTCTGGCTCGACGAATACAACTTCGACGGGTTCCGTTTCGACGGGGTAACCAGCATGTTATATTTTGATCATGGATTGGGAAAAGCATTTGGTTCGTACGGCGACTATTTTTCGCCCAACCTCGATTACGATGCGGTTGTCTATTTCAAGCTGGCCAACAAACTTATCCATCAGGTGAAGGCCAATGCACTTTCCATTGCCGAAGATATGAGTGGGCTGCCAGGCCTTGCTGCTCCACTTGAAAGCGGAGGCCTTGGTTTTGACCTCCGTATGTCGATGGGTGTACCCGATTACTGGATCAAAACCATCAAAGAGAAAAAAGATGAAGAGTGGGAAGTGGGCGACATCTTCTATCAGGTCACAGCCCACCGGATGGACGAAAAAGTAGTCAGCTATGCCGAAAGCCACGACCAGGCGCTGGTTGGCGACAAAACCATCATATTCCGGCTGATTGACAAAGAAATGTATTTCAGCATGAGGAAAGATCAGCCCAACCTGAGCGTGGAAAGGGGAATTGCCTTGCACAAAATGATCAGGCTTATAACAGCAAGCTGTGCCGGGGGGGCTTACCTCAACTTTATGGGAAACGAATTTGGCCATCCCGAATGGATTGATTTTCCCCGCGAAGGAAATGGTTGGTCGTACAGACATGCGCGCCGCATCTGGAGCATCTCCGACGACCGGGAACTGCGGTTCCAGTGGCTGAAATTTTTCGATCGCGACATGATCGCACTGATCAGGGAACGAAGACTTTTGTCGATACCGGAGATCTGGAAAATATGGGAAAGCAAGGGCGACCAAGTACTGGCATACAGCCGCGGAAATTTACTTTTTGTATTCAATTTCTGCCCGTACACATCCTTCACCAATTATGGAATTGCTTACGAACCCTCAAAATTTAAAATCATATTGAATACCGATTCCGGAATCTATGGTGGTCAAAACCGGGTGGACGAACGGATGGCCTATTACACCATCCCATCGGCAGGAACAGGTAGCCAACACTACCTGCGCCTTTACTTACCTGCACGAACGGCAATGGTGCTTGAAAAAGAGGGAATCAAAAGGATAAAATAAAATGACTGAAAAAAGGGATCAGTCCGCCGAAGCCCGGGGTAGAAAATTCGGAATGGAATATATACAATAGAAAAGCCCGCCTTCGCTTAAAAGCTACGGTATCGATTCGACTATAATAAATGTCTATTGGTAAATGCTCTTCCGGAACCCGATTTCAAATATTTCTCAAATGCTATAGCTTTATATTTATCAACAAAAGCTGAATAATGGATAATCGAAACAGGTCTTCTACCTTTTGTCGACGGAACATATCCATTTTGATGTCTCTCAAATCTTTCCTTCAAATCGGATGTTTGTCCAACATACAACTTATCATCTGAACATTTCAAGATATAGACATAATGCATAGCAGGTGTAATTTTACCCCTAAGTTAAATAGTAATCATTGAATTACAAATACCGCAACGGAAAAAAGCGGACCTGTCCGCCGAAGCCCTGGGTAGAAAATTCGGAATGGAATACATACAATAAAAAAGCCCGCCTTCTCCCGATATTCATCGGGATTCGGCGGGCGGAGGCGGAGAGAATGGGATTCGAACCCATGATACCCTTTTGGGGTACACACGCTTTCCAGGCGTGCCTCTTCAGCCACTCGAGCATCTCTCCTTAAATATATTCGTTCAAAAAACGCTGTCTAAAAATCAAAAACAGAGTACTCACGCTTTCTCCCGACGTACGTCGGGATGCCTCTTCAGCCACTCGAGCATCTCTCCAATAAGGTTGTTAAAGGAACCTCATTTTTTTGAGGGCGGAAAATTACAAAAATTTGGGAATATCCAACACCTATTACAATGTTATTTCCCCACGAAGATCCATATTCAACTGCTTTTTGATCTCATCAATACTGTAACCTTTCCCTAAAAGGTACATTAGTTTGGTCACAGCAGCTTCGGTTGTCATATCATAACCACTTACTGCTCCGGCATTTAACATAGTCACACTGGTTTCATACTGACCCATTTCGACCCGACCACCTGCACACTGACTGACATTCAGTACTACAACACCCCGCTCTACTGCTTTTCGAATGCACTTTGTAAACCATGGCAAATTGGGAACATTCCCGCTGCCAAACGACTCAAGCACAATCCCTTTTAACCCTTCGATCCCTGTAACTGCCTTAATGATTGCTTTATTGATCCCCGGAAAGATTTTCAGGATAACCACGTGGGTATCTAGCTCTTCCTCTACCGAGAACTCCGATTGTTCTTCGGGTCGCAATATCTTGTCCTCAAAATAGGTAATATCAACTCCGGCTTTGGCCAGCGGCGGATAATTTTTGGAATCGAAAGCACGAAATTGCTGAGAATCAATCTTCGATGTTCTGTTTCCACGAAAAAGCAATGAATTGAAATACACACAGACCTCAGGCACCATCGCAACATCGCCATTTTTTGCGGCTGCAATTTCGATCGCTGTCAGGAGATTATTCTTGCCATCGGTACGTAAGGTCCCAATGGGCAATTGTGATCCGGTAAAAACCACCGGTTTATTCAGATTCCGGAACATAAAACTAAGCGCCGATGCGGTATACGACATGGTGTCGGTACCATGCAATACCACAAATCCATCGAACCGTGCATAGTTTTCATAAATCAACCGGCCAATTTTCACCCAGATATCAGGGGTAACATTCGATGAGTCGAGAGCCGGGCTGAATGAAATGGAAGAAATATCGTATCCAAATTTAAGGATCTGGGGTATTTCAAAGGTCAACTGATCGAAATTAACCGGCATCAGGGAACCATCTTCCGGCTTTTGCACCATCCCAATCGTTCCTCCGGTATAAATTATTAATATTGAAGGTCTCATAAGAATTGATCTATGCCCAAAGGTATATTTTTCTCAAACGAATGGACCGGACAGAAGTCATATTTTAAGAAATCGTAACAAATAAATAGAACAAAAACGTAAATGTCAAAGCATTCACCAATCCAGCCCATCAAATCCGGAACAATTCCGCTGCGTTCTTTGACGTAATGGAGGCAATCTCTTCTTCCGAAAGGTTGAAAATCTCGGCAACCTTTTTAGCCACAAAAACCAGGTTGGCACTTTCGTTTCGCTTTCCCCGAAAAGGGACCGGAGCCAAGTAGGGAGAATCGGTTTCAAGAATAATATCTTCCGGTCTCAACTTTTTCAGCACCATGTCAACTCCTGAATTTTTAAAAGTCACGGTTCCCCCAACGCCAATTTTAAAGCCCAGGTCGATCACCTCCCTCGCTTGCTCGTAAGTTCCGGAGAAACAATGAAAAACACCGCTCATTCCGGAATAATATACCGCTTTCACATTTTCAAGCACCACATCATACGATTCCCTCAGATGAATTGAAACCGGCAAATGATGTTTTTCGGCAAGTTTCAGCTGCCTTTTAAAAACATATTCCTGCTCTTCGCGAAAGGTCTTATCCCAGTACAAATCAATCCCAATCTCGCCGATTCCATAAAAAGGCCGTTTATTGAGCCAAAACTCCACCACTTCGAGTTCTTCTTCAAAATCTTCTTTTACCGAGGTTGGATGAATTCCGATCAAAGGGAAACAAACGTCCGGGTACTTATCGGAAAGATCCAGCATCTTTTTAATGGAAGAGCTGTCAATATTGGGTAGCACGATCTTTTCAACGCCGCTTTCCACGGCCCGTTTAACGACCTCGTCGATCTCGCCGTTATATTCTTCCGAATAAATATGGGAATGGGTATCTGTTAACATCAATGAAATTTTGCCAAAAATAAAAATATATCACCGGGCAATTTCTCAATTCAACTCTAAGAAAACATTATCTTTTTGTAAACCGCCCGAACAACATCCGACATTCTCTTTCTTTTACCTCTATTTACTGGGATTTCCTCAAAAATTAATGATCTCGATTCGTTATTTTTGATAAATTGCCGGAGAAAAGATAATTTAACCTGAGGTAAAAACATTATGGATTTTCCATTACGAACAGAAGTGTCCATCGAACCAGCCCAATGGGATTTCAATTACCAAACGCCGGCGATGTTTTTGGGGTCCTGTTTTTCCGACCACATGGGAGGGGCGCTCCTGAGAAGTAAGTTCCCGGTGCAGCTAAACCCTTTCGGTGTGCTTTACAATCCAATTTCCTTGTCCATGGCATTAAACCGAATCCTCGATCAACAGGAGGTCAGTAACGATGAACTGGTTTTTCACGACGGGCTATGGCATTCCTTTTATTTCCATGGTTCTTTTTCAAACAGTTCAAAAGAAACCCTAATTGAACAATGCAACCGTGCAATTGCCGAAGCATCCACCTTTTTAAAAAGCGCACAATTTCTTTTTATCACCTTGGGTACGGCATGGGTTTTCCGCCACCAAGAATCAGGGAAAATTGTTTCTAATTGCCATAAAATACCCGCTTCCAACTTTGAAAGGTTCCGACTGAGTATTGATGAAATCAGGGAACAATGGTTACCTCTTTTGTCCAGGATCCATCAGTTCAACCCCAAATTGAAGATCATTTTTACGGTAAGCCCCATCCGTCATTTTAAAGATGGCGCCCACGAAAACCAGTTAAGCAAGTCGACATTGTTATTAGCCATCGACGAAATCACCCAAGCCTACCCGGTCGAACAAATCGGCTATTTTCCATCGTATGAACTGATGAACGACGAACTTCGCGATTACCGGTTTTATAAAGAGGATATGGTACATATTGCTGAAACAGGGATCCGTTTCATCTTCGAAAAATTCAAATTCGCCTTTTTCAGTAAGGAAACGACCGAATGTTTCAACCAGATCCAGCCAATCATTCTGGCAAAAGAACACAAAATACTGAACAAAAACGATCAATCTGTCACAATATTTGCCGAAAAGACGATTGAAAAAATCACATACCTCCAAAAAAAATATCCAAATGTTAATTTTGAAGAAGAAATGAAACATTTCATTGATCTGGCAGGCTTAGAAAAAGGTTTTTACTAATTTTATAAGGTGTTTAACCTATTTATAAATACAAAATGAGCTATCTTAAGTTCGATAAGAATCAACTTGTTAACCTCGAGTATTCCCTCCTGAGGGAGATACTGCACACCAACCGGGCAGGTTCTTACTGTTGCACAACCCTTTCGGGCTGTAATACCCGGAAATACCATGGTTTGCTGGTATGCCCGAATGAATCACTCGATGGAGGCAAGCATGTTTTATTATCATCACTCGATACGACCATCATCCAACATGGTTCCGAATTCAACCTGGGGATCCATAAATACCCCGGCGATCATTACGAACCCAAAGGGCACAAATATATCCGCGACTTTGAAATCGACACGATTCCGGTAACCACCTTCCGGGTTGGAGGGGTCGTCCTCACCATGGAACGAATGCTGGTAGAAGAAGCCGAACAGGTTTTGATCAAATACACCCTTGAGGATGCCCATTCGCCAACAACGTTACGGTTCAAACCCTTTCTGGCTTTCCGGAATGTACATTCGCTGACGCATACCAATATGGTTGCCAACACCAAATACCAGACGGTTGAAAACGGCGTCAAATTCCAGTTATACGAAGGATATCCTTTCCTGAACCTACAATTTTCGAAAAAAGTTGAATACATCCATAACCCAGACTGGTTCCACGACATTGAATACCTGAAAGAACAAACCCGGGGATACGAGTTCCGCGAAGATCTTTTTGTTCCGGGCTATTTTGAGGTCGACATAAAAAAAGGAGAAAGCATCGTTTTCTCGGCTTCAACTTTTGAAACAGCCCCCACTCACTTGAAAAGCAAATTCACTCAGGAGCTAAAAAAGAAAACGCCTCGCGACAGTTTTTTTGGTTGCCTGAAAAACGCGGCCGAACAATTTGTGGTAAAAACGCCCGAATTCACCGACATTCAGGCCGGTTATCCCTGGTATAACGGAAGAATCAATCAAACATTTGTTGCGTTGCCAGGTCTGTCGCTTGCAATCGACGATCCCGCTTTAATTACCAGAATTATCGACACAAACGTTTCAAGGCTCAGGAACGGTCTCTTTCCTAAAAAATGGGGGAGGTTTGGCTCCAATTACGATTCCGCCGACAGCCCCTTATGGTTCTTCTGGACAATCCAGAATCTGATCGATGAGCTTGGTGGCAGAAAAAAAATATGGGACAAATACAAAGGCACATTTATTCAGATACTTGATGCGTATAAAAATGGTACCGATTATCACATCGGCATGTTGGAAAACGGATTAATTAGCGCCGATTGTACCGGGGTTGCCCTAACCTGGATGAATGCGTATGCCAACGGAAAACCAGTCACCCCCCGATACGGTTGCCCTGTCGAGATTAATGCACTTTGGTATAATGCCATCTGCTTTGCCCTTGAACTGGCAACCGAGGCCAACGATAAATCCTTCACCCATCAGTGGAAGGAAAAACTTACCCTGATAGGCAAATCTTTCAGGCAAACCTTCTGGAATGACGAAAAAGGATACCTGGCCGATTGCTATTACAATGGGGTTACCGACTGGGCAATCCGCCCTAATCAGGTAATATGCACCGCGTTGAACTATTCCCCCCTATCCAAGGAGATGAAAAAATCGATATTGAGCCTGGCAAAAAAAGATTTGCTTACCCCCCGCGGATTAAGAACCCTCTCGCCTCGCAACGAAAATTACGAAGGCAGTTACGAAGGGAACGAAGAACAACGGGAAAAAGCGTTCCATCAGGGAACCATTTTCCCATGGCTCATTGGGTTCTTTATCGAAGGATATCTCGGTGTACACCAACGAGGTGGACTTTCGTTCACCAAAACCATTATGGAAGGTTTTGAAGAAGAGATGACCCAACATTGTATCAGTACCATTTCTGAAATTTACAATGGGAATCCCCCGCATACAGGGAAAGGCGCCATCTCCCAGGCTTGGAATATTGGTGAAATTTTACGGGCCTATCACCTGATCGACTTGTATGAGAATGGTCAGCAAGCGATAGATTTAACGATTTAATTTTGATTCGGATGAAGGTTTTGATGTTCGGTTGGGAATTTCCACCTCACATTTCAGGAGGTTTAGGTACAGCATGTTATGGACTCACAAAAGGATTGGCCAGTTTCAACGACCTAGAGATTGTATTTGTTGTCCCCAAAGCCTATGGCGATGAGGATCAAAGCAAAATGAAACTGATTGGTGCCGGTGATGTATCCATCTCCAAGAAGAAAATCACCTTCGCCAACAGCCAGCACAAAGTCGATTATTACGAAGTTGACTCCAGGATCGTTCCTTATACCGATCCCGATGAATTCTGGAACCTGGCCAGCACAGAACACTCGAAACAGACCCGTTTCATCGAAACCGATAACATTGGAAGAATCCCTTTCACCGGAAAATACGGAAGCAACCTGATCGACGAAATCTACAACTATTCGTTGGTTGCCGAAACCATTGCCCACGAAAATGAATTCGACATCATTCATGCACACGACTGGCTTACTTACCCTGCCGGAATTGCCGCCAAACGCATTTCAGGCAAACCACTGGTAATTCATGTCCATGCCACCGATTTCGACCGGAGCGGGGGAAGTGTCAACCCAACCGTATACTCCATTGAACGGGAAGGAATGGAAGCCGCCGATAAGATTATAACCGTCAGCAACCTTACCCGCCAGATCGTTATCGATAAATATGGGATCGACCCGTCGAAAGTGGTCACCGTGTACAATGCCGTTGAGCCAGTTAATTTCGACGAAAAGATCGCCCTGAAAAAAGGGATTGATGATAAAATCGTCACCTTCCTGGGGCGTATCACCATGCAAAAAGGCCCCGAATATTTCATTGAAGCAGCCTACAAAGTATTGAAAAGAACCAAAGATGTCCGGTTTGTGATGGCCGGAAGCGGCGACATGATGAATGCCATGATCCGGCGTGCAGCCAGCCTGAAAATTACCGATCATTTCTATTTTACCGGATTCCTGCGCGGCGACGATGTTTTCAATATGTTAAAAATGAGCGACGTGTATGTGATGCCGTCGGTGTCCGAACCTTTTGGAATTTCACCATTGGAAGCCATGCAATCGGATGTCCCGGTCATTATTTCCAAGCAATCGGGAGTTGCCGAAATTTTAACACACGCTATTAAGATCGATTTTTGGGATATCAACGCCATGGCTGATGCCATTTATGCGTTGGTGAAATACCCGGCACTATCGGTCGAATTTAAAAAACATGCCCGTGCCGAAGTCGATAGTTTGCAATGGAAAAATTCAGCCCAGCATGTGCGCAACATTTATTTAGAAACTTTGAAACTTATTTAGATATGAAGACGATTTGCCTCTACTTTCAGCTACATCAACCGTTTCGTTTTCGCCGTTACCGCTTCTTCGATATCGGGAACGACCATTACTATTACGACGATTATGCCAACGAAACCATTCTGAGGAAAGTAGCCGATCAATGCTATTTGCCAGCAAACAAAATCATCCTCGATGCAATCAAAAAGCATAAGGGAAAATTCAAAGTAGCGTTCTCTCTTTCGGGCATTGCCCTGGAACAATTTCAATTATATGCCCCCGAAGTGTTGCAATCGTTCAAAGATTTAGCACAAACCGGCTGTGTTGAGTTTCTATCAGAGACCTATTCCCATTCACTGGTTTCGCTAAAAAGCAAAGAAGCACTGGAAAAGCAAATTAACCAACACGATGACCTGATCGAAAAACTTTTTGGACAGCGCCCTACCGTATTCCGGAACACCGAATTAATTTACTCCGACGATATTGGAAACATAGTGTACAACATGGGGTTTAAAGCCATTTTAGCCGAAGGTGCCAAACATGTTCTCGGCTGGAAAAGCCCTGGATACTTATACACCAATGCAATGAATCCCCGCTTAAAAGTGCTGATGCGGAATTACAAACTCAGCGACGACATTTCTTTCCGATTTTCGAACAGAGAATGGTCTGAATTCCCGCTGACTACTGAAAAGTTTACCAGCTGGATTATGAACATGACCCCACAGGAAGAGGTAATCAACCTCTTTATGGATTATGAAACATTTGGCGAGCACCAGCAAGCCTCCTCGGGGATCATGGACTTTTTGAAAGAACTGCCCAATACCGTGCTGAAAAATAAAACACTTCAGTTCGACACCCCCGCAAACATTACTGAAAACCTTCAGCCAGTATCCAATGTTCACGTTCCATACCCCATCTCCTGGGCCGATGAGGAACGCGATTTATCGGCATGGCTCGGAAACGAGATGCAAAAAGAGGCCTTCGATAAACTCTACTCGCTACTGCCACGAATCGAAAAATGCCACGATGACGAAATGCTTAAAGACTGGGCATACCTCCAGATTAGCGACCATTTCTATTACATGTGCACCAAGTTCTTTTCCGATGGTGAAGTCCACAAATATTTCAACCCGTACGACTCGCCCTACGAAGCATTCATTAACTACATGAATGTGCTGAGCGATTTCACCCTTCGACTCGACAAACTGGTCCCAGAAAACGAAAGGGAGGCTCAACTTGCGAGCTACCAAAAACTGATTGATGAAAAAGAAGAACAAATCAGGAAACTGGAAGCCGAATTGAAAAAGAAATCTGTAACAAAGAAAATGGATACGCCAAAGGAGTCTGTAAAGAAGGGTGTTATCACCAAAAAGAAATAGAAATTAATTCAACGTAAAATCGTTGACGTTTTTTCTTACTCATTATCAATTTATATAGAAACTTTTAAAAAAATTGTTCACTTTGCACCAGAGAAAAGGATCCTTCTTTTCTTTTGAA
>Ga0116170_10003304_pt1 | contig 15119 bp, 16 predicted proteins | sample AD_JPNHW1_MetaG_FD_89797 | JGI IMG/M metagenome (GOLD analysis project Ga0116170, IMG submission 89797) | Active sludge microbial communities of municipal wastewater-treating anaerobic digesters from Japan - AD_JPNHW1_MetaG | ecosystem: Engineered > Bioreactor > Anaerobic > Digestate | place...
GAAGCTCTGTTTATTTTGAAAACTGCCGTATTTGTCGGAATAGATAATGCAGAAGTTGGTTGTAAAACAATTTGATTACTTGTTCCAGTAGAATCTATTGTCCAAATAGTTGATCCTAATGTTAAAGACATTCCAGTGCGACCAGAACGAATATCTATATCTCTACTATAAATATTTTTACTATTAGTATCTATAGACAAATTGTTTGCATTCATTGTAAATGCACCCCCCGTAGCATTAAGGTCATCTTGGAGAGTATATCCTCCACCTGCTCCAGTAAAAGATACCCCAGTATTAAGTAATTTTCCTGCTGTCGTAATTATATTTCCAGTAGTTGTGCTTTTAAATGTTTTAATTCCAGTATGTGTAAGTGTCATTCCAGAATAAAGAATCAAACTTCCATATATATTTAATGATCCACTCCCAGCTATTGTTCCAGTAAAATTTGTGCAGTTTAATGTTTTGCAATCTTCTATTGAAGAAGATGGAAGTGTAATAGTAACTATGCCAGAATTAGCGTCAAAAAAAACATCATCTGCAGATGTTGGGACTGTTTCACCACCTGCTCCACCAGAAGTAGCAGACCACTTTGTTCCAGCAGTTGAATCCCAATTATCTGTTCCTCCTACCCAATATCTGTTTGCCATATATAATAATTAAATTAAATCTTTACTAAATGAACCTGTTCCAAAACTACCCTCTTCAAATACAACATTATCTGAGACTGTTGGATCTCCAACACCGACCTTATAGCAAAATCCCCTCCTTGTAGCATTTTCTCCTCCTGTATCAGTTATTGTTCCGTTTGCTGTAGCACTTTGTTTTTCAATATTTGTAACATCTTGAGTTGTTACTGTTGGGGCAACTGCGTCTGGTTCATAAAATAATTGTAGCGTTACTGATTCTATATATCCTTTTGGTCCTCCAGTTGTTGTATATGAAACAGCTGAAATTACAACTCCAAAATCAGTATCATTAACATCTGCAGATAATAAATTTAGTCCCCAATTATCAGAGCTTGAACCATATGTAAACTCTCCTGCTGTTGTTGGCCACAATGTAGTTTTATCAGCTTTATCATCACCAACTACAGAGCCAGAAGCATTTACAATTTTGATAATATTATCTTTTATATTTTTTGTCGCTAATGAAGATAGTCCTTTTTTACCTTTTACTACTAAAATTATTCCAGTTATTTTTTGTCCATCTGGTATAGCAAAATTAAAATTACTTGCTCGTAAATAGTTACTATATGTCGTAGAATAACTGGCCCCTGTAAAAGTTGCATTATTTGTATCTGTAGTAGTTATGTAACTAGGATTAACCCACGCTACTGTTCCTACTCCTGTCATATTGCTACCAGATAATGGTAATTGTGCTAATGTATTTGCCATACTATTCTTCTACTGTAACTGCTATTGCTCTCCAAGCAGAGACAATGTATTTAATTCCAATAATATGTTGCTTTCCTGCAACTGTAACTGTTGGTAGTGTCTGTCCTAGACCTGTTATACCTGTCCAAGTTAATGTTTTTGAAACTCCTGCGTCTTTCAACCCAACAAGTATTGTTTGTCCATTGTATGGTGTTCCAGTAACTGATATTTCAGTATCACTTGCTATCGCTGTCAAATAATATTCGTCATAAGCGTCACTATCTATTATGGCAGTAGCGTCATCTGTTGTTGAAGCCACTCTTTTAACGACTTCTTTGTTTGTAAGAGTTTCTGTCCCTGTTAGACTTGCTTTTACATCTAAACTATCTTTAACAAGTTTCTCACTTGGATAATGAGTATCATCTGGGGTTTCTTGGAATGAGGTTACTTTATTGGCAACATTTTCTGGGGTAAAGCCGAGAGAGTCTTGCTTTGCGTCAACTGCTGTCTTGACTGCCTTCTGAGAAGGGTAGTAAGTATCAGAGTTATCTGTTAAATCTGTTTTTTTGTTTGCAGAATTTTCTGGAGTAAAGCCAAGAGATTCTTGCTTTCCTGACCAAGTATCTCTTAAACTTGTGCTGTCGGTTAAATCTTTTATATCAAAATCACTTGCGGTGTAGGTTGTATCTGGGGTGTCTAGGTTTCCACTGTCCAGAATAGAGTTTCCATTTATTGTTTTGATACTTGTTCCACTTACAAGAGTATCTTGCTTCGCATCAACTGCTGTTTTAACTGCTTTTTGAGATGGATAATAAGTATCAGAGTTATCAGCTAGACTTGTTTTTTTGTTGGTAGCATTTTCAGGAGTAAAACCGAGAGCATCTTGTTTGCCACTCCATGTTGTTCTTAAGTTTGTGCTATCAGTTAAATCTTTTATGTCAAAATCTATGGCAGAGTATGTTGTGTCATTATCATCAGCTATAACAAACTTGTCTGTGCTCCATTTCAAGACTTTTCCATCTGTTATTCCTGCTATGGAGTCTACATCTGATAAATCAGCAATGCTTTCTCCTGTTATGTCGTCTAGTTTATCATTCCAAGCAGTCTTTTCAGCAGAAGAAACTAGCTTGTTGTTAGTTCCTTCAACCATATTATCCATATCAAAAGCATCACCAGCGATACCTGTTGGGTCGTAAACTGAAGCCAACATATCACCAGAACCTTCACCATCTAATCCCTTTTGAGCAATTAAAGCCCAGTAAGTAGTGTTTGTTGGTAGATTTCCTGTGCTTTCTAAAATACACCTGTAAGAAGAGCCGTTGTAAAACAAAGCGTCATCAACACTGTAGGTTGTTGCTCCGCTGTATTCTTCGTTTCTCCAATTCAATCCTCTTTCGCCATTGTCTCCTTTTTCACCTTTATATTTTTTCCAAAGACCAGTGAAATCACTAGCCTGTGGGGTTGGTATCTCTGTTGTTGTGTTTTTAATTGCTATGTAATCAAGGGCAGAATTAAATGTTGTTGTAAAGCCTGCCCCAGAATCATCTGAGGCGTAGGCTATATATAAATACGCATTAACCCCATCTTCACCATCTTCACCATTAACAACATCAAAGGTCGTGATTGTTTCGTCTGTAAATGTAATCGTGTAAGTATCCGTGAGTCCGGATGTCCCAGTTTTAACTATGTTGTCTATTCCATTTCCGGTATCACCTGGATCCCCCTTTTCACCTTCTGGTATTGTAAAGTTAAATATAGCGTTCGACTCTGTTCCCACATTTGTAACACTAGCAGAAGTTCCCGGTGCCCCCGTGGTTGTTGTTCCCGCGTTAACACTGGCACTATCTCCTGTGTCCCCCTTTTCACCTTTATATTTTTTCCACAATCCAGCAAAATCAGCTGCTACCGGTGCTGGTATTTGTACTGTGGTATTTTTAATAGCAATATAATCAAGTGCTGAATTAAAAACGTTTGAAAAATCTGTTCCATTATCATCAGACGCATATGCAATATAAACATAAGCATCTGTACCTGAAGTTCCTGAGTCTATCCACGATTCTAAATCTTCATTCCATACCCATACTGTATTTGTACTACCAACAACCGCAAAATACCCCGGTGCTCCGACTGGGTAAGCTGCTGTTAATGCTTCTGGTGTTGCAAAAAAACCTAAGTTATTTGCATCCCCCAGCATGTTTGCTAAATATCCTGCCATACAATTATATTTTTTTTCTTATTAAAATTTTCTTTTGTAATTCAACAAACATTTTAGGAATTTCATTAAGTATTTCTGTGTGGGCTGATATATTTTTATCGCTTAAAGATAATATCTCTTTTGTTTTATTGTTTATCAATTCGGTAGATTTTTCTATCTCTTTTAGATTTGATGAATTTACATTTTTGACGTGTTCGACCACTTCTCTAAGTAACCCTGTTTTATCAAACAAATTACTGTGAACTTCTTTAAGAAATTCAATATCTTTTTTGATTTCATTTTTTTCTTTGCTAAGAAGAACCAACTCTTTTTCCATAGCGGTTATTCCTGTCTCTAATTTAGTTTTCTTTGTTTCTAATTCTGGAATTTTTACATCAACAATCTCCATGTATAATTTTTCTGTATTATCTAATTCAGCTAATCTTCCGATTGATTGTTGAATCTTATTGTCTAATTCTGTCGCAGAAACAGCGAGTTCTTTTACCTTCTCTTCTGTTTTATTTTTTTCAAGTTTTAAATTAGCAATGTCCACAAGAAGAGCATCCCTTTGAATACTCCAATTGCTGAGTTGCTCTTTTTGTTCGGGTGTAAGTTTTTCCATTTTTTTATTTTAGTACCTAAATGAATAATGACATGTTCCTTTGAAAGCTGAACCAGCTGACATTGTTATATTGAATGCTTCCCCTGGTTTACATTTAAATCTTGGTTCTCCATCCATCCCAGGTTCATCTTGTAACGTTAAACCTTGTCCAGCGTCCAAATCAAAAGCTGCAAGAACCCTGTCGCCTGCTTTGATTGTGATTGTTCCACTTACATCTAGATCTCCCATTAATTCATGAACATAAATCCAAGCATCTGTTTGTGCTGGAATTATTGCAGTGGTTGTCCCTGCTCCAGCAACTACTGGTATAGATATTTTTTCTGTGTGTACGTTTTGTAACATTTTATTTTAATTAATTAATTAATAATATTAAACAATAGTTGTTTATCTTATGGGAGGACCGAATTAATCAGTCCCCCGAAAGATAAACTATAGATTTTTACCATAAGTATCAGTTTTTCTATGACATTCTGCACACAGAGTCACTATATTATTCTTATCGAACCGAAGTTCTTTATGAATAGCGAATGATTTAATGTGATGAATTTGTAAAATAACTCGATCCTTTGGTTTTCTTTTTCTTCCACAGTTTTTACAAGTGTAGTCATCTCTTTTGAAAACTTCATTTCTGAGAGTTTTCATTTCTGGAGAATGTCTAATTTTTTGGTGTTCAGAGGTAACACCTCCTTTCCAATTATTATTTTTTTCTCCAGCATTATAAAGAAGTTTTTTTCCTTTAGTCCAAGGGATATTACCTTTTTTAAATTCTGTAGATGGTGATAATCGTTGACCTTTTTTGATGTGTGTTCTACCTGTATTACAACACCTCCCAAGTAAAACTTTACTTAAATGTAATTTTTCCTTTTCTGTTCGAGGTATCCCCTTATTCCAAGAAGATCTACCTATGTTAATACAAGAACGAGAACAATATCTTACAGATAACCAACTTTTTTTACTTATATTTTTACCTTTTTTAAATTCCTTATGACAAGTAGCACATTTTTTTACATTTTCCATAATATATTAACTATATCATATTTTATGTAGTTGTACTACTTGACATTAAAGAATTATGTATTAGACTGTCTGCCCGTCACCACAGCTCCACATCCAACCACGAAGGTCTGATGCACCCATTACTGCAAGAGAGTTAAAGTTGATTACCAAATCTTGGTTACCAAGTGCGTCGATAACTGCTGGCTCTGATCTGGTTGGAAGAGCTTCTATGTATTTAAATCCATAGTCTTCGTTAACCATTGCTGAGTCAAACATTCCCCACATTAGACCTGTAAATCCTAGATTTTCATAAGGAGATACAGCTACAATTTTAAATGTATCTGTTGCAGGTGCGTTATTGAACAAATTAGTTTGCTGAGGGGCTAGACCCTTTTCAATTGTTGATTTGATAGTTGTAGCATATTGTTCTGTTTGAGAACCTTTTCTACAAATAAGAGTATCAAGAGTTGACATAAGAGGGTTACCTCGTCCATCTTTCTTCAAAGCATGGATTCTACGAGCAGCTAACAATGCTGAATAACTGAATGCAGGTGATGGTGTTGCACCATCAGTAACAACGTTTGTCCATGTTGGACCTCCATCTTCACGAGGGTGAATTGCAGACCAGAATTCAACAGCATCGGCCCCGAGTGTTGAAATAGGTGTGTTTACACCAACGTTATTGATAGGTTTCCAAGTGAATGAAGTTGAGTGACCATTTGCAAGCAATGATTGAGCAAGATAGTTCTTTGCATGTTCAATTGAGTTTTTACCATCAAGAACTTTTGATTTGATAGATGCTTTAATCTTTGCTGCTGCTCCTTCAAACATGAAGAAGTTTGTTTGGAAAGAAAGACGTACTTTCTTTGTAAAGTGCATTTGTACGTAGTTCTTTGAGAAACCTTGGATAGGGGCATCAGATGAACCAATACCTCCGTCAGGAATGATTTCTCCCATTCCTAGACCTGTAATCCCTGTATCTGAATAAATACGTTCTGCGTTTGGAACCTTGTACATATAGTCAAGGTATTCTGACTTAACTGTTGGTGATGTCTTTGGTGAAATGTACTTAAGTACATTGTTGACTATCACTAAATAATCGTTAATTGTTCCTTTCATATTTTTATAAAATTTAAATTATTAATAATAAGTGATAAGTCTATTTTACGAACTTAACAAGAATTTTCTTGTCAGCTGCGGCTCCATAAACATCGACCTGTTCAACGATACCACCGGCATCAGTTGTACCTGTGTTGTTAACATGAGTAGAGTCTGTCAAAACCATCAATTGACCGTTATGAGCGGCATTTGAGTTATTTGTTGAGTCTACCAAAAATACGTCATTATCAAATGTTTCGATAACAAGTACTTGTGTCAAAGCATCGCCTGCTGCAATGTCTTGATTTGCAACACCTATCACTTCCTTCTTTGTAGTAGCAGCTGTTGCTGATACTGCTAATCCTCCGTTATAAGCTAAAAGCTCATTCTTAACGATTGCAGTAGCACCATCCTTGTTTACTAAACGAAGTGATCGTGTTGGATTTTTGATTATTGATTGAATAAATCCAGCCATTTTGAATGAATGTGGATATTCTAATCAGATAGTAGTTCCAGAGCTTCGGCTTCAGTTTTACCTGTAGCCATTATCTCTTCAACTGATTTTTGCATTTCAGGAGATAGTCCTGGCTTTGCAATTGTTCCACCTGGGAACTGCATAGCATTTACTTTCTCTTGAACATTTGCAGATTTAAGAACCCTTTCTTGGATAGTTTCAGATGGTCTAAACATATTTTCATAAGCCATCTCTAATGTTGCCAAGAAGTCCTTACCTGATTTGTTTTGCCAGATATAATTCTGGTCAACAAAATCAAAGAATACTTCTCTAACATCAGGATCAGACATTTCTTTGTGTCTGTTGATGAAATTATCAATATTTGTTTTGACCTCTATAGCTTGAAGTTTTTGTTGAACTATAGATTCAACATCCTCCTTCGTAGCCCCACCAAGTTCCTTTAATCTTTCTTTATCAGCCTCTATTGTTGGATCTTCATATCCGTTAGGATCTCCAGCATTGTTATTAAGTGGGTTTGTAATATTACCATTTGGATTTAATAAGCTCATCTCCTTTCGGGTTTGCTTAATTTCCTCTGATAATTTTGCTTTTTGCTCTGGGGTGATTGCGGCTTTCCTCTTTTCTATCAAATCCATTAATTCGACTCGTTTTTCGTAGGCCTCATCGGACTCGAACTTAGTCTTACTTGGAATAGGTAGTTTAAATTCATACTTACTATCACCTTCCTTAGCTTCAGCAGGAGGGTTACTGGGTTCCTCCACCTTTGGCTCTGTTGGGGTTTCGCCCTCTGGAGTCTCAGGCTTGTCTTCATTTTTTGTCTGAAGAACTTCACCAGCTTGTACAGATGAGATAGATTTTTCGAGTTCTTGATCAAGAATCTCTTCATCTAACTCTTCTTGTGTTTTTGTGTTTTCTGGGTCCATATAGTTTTCATCCCGTAACGTGGGAGCACCGAACTATGTTTTAATTGTATAATGGAAAAAAATAAAATGCAAATTATCTGTCTTTATATTCTATAAATGGGACAATCTTTTTTAGTTTTTCCTTCAATGTCTCTAGATTAACAGACCCTTCTCCTATAAACGAGATCGCGTGCTTCTGAAAATCTCCTTCGACCGACTCATTTTCTATTCCTACAGAAGAAGAATATTTTAGAGGGACTATTACTAGATATACTTCTTTATTGAGTGTCTTATAAAACAAAATATTATCTTTTGGATTAAATATCTTATTAAACACTTCAATCATGTCCTCTCTTTCTACTGGTGTTCCACATACCTTTTCAAAATATTGCGGGGCTTTACCACCATAGAAATAGTCTTTTTCTTCTACTTCCTCACCTAGAACATTTTTAAATACTAATTTAGACTCATCTTTTTTTGTTTTTGTAACTTTTTCTGCTTTTTCTACTTTTTCAGGAGTTTCTACTCCTTCTTTTTTTTCATCTGCCATATAACTACTCATAGTTAACCTACTATGGGAGGTTTGTTATAATAATATTATTTTGGCTCGACACCAATATTTAAATTACTGTATGACTTATAAAACAACTTTGAAAAATCCTTCATTTCTGGTGTAATCTTTTTCAGAGTGTCTTGTATCATTTCATCTGTTATTTCGACAACCTTTGTGTCTTTTTTAACGCTAGCAATTTTATAGATTTCTTCTATAAGAGCAAACTCAAGAGGATAAGGGTGAACATAGTTAAGTCTTATTTCTTCACCAGACTTTATGTCTCTATCCGCTTTTGCCACTATTTGCCTTGCTACCTCGCAAACATTTATCTTTTTAGAATCAACAAAAGTAGGCTCTAAAGTATTCATGTTTACTTGATTTACAAGAAAACTGATCATTTCTTCTGATGATATTTCAAATTCATCTCCATTTGGAGTTATGAATTTCATCATCTTCTTTTCCTTTGCATCGTCGGAATAGTTTACCTGTATGGTATATTTATCTCTTTTTAATTCTACAGCTTTCATTTAATTAATTCCTTCTTTTTTTATTTTTTCTACGGCTAAAACAAAACGTTGTATTAAATTTGCCTCTATTTCTAAGGTCAAAGCGTTTAATACTGTCTTGTATTCCGTATCAGCAATAATGGTACTAAGTTTGGTCCTCTCGTTCTTTAAAATTTCTATAGCTCCGTTAACATTGTCACACGTTGCAAATGAGACCATGCTTTGTTTTGCTAATTGATTATCCATACTTTTACCTGTGCTTAAAATTTAATCTAATAATTTTTCGACCTTATTTACCCCGGGAAAAATCCACTTGCATTTGCTGCTCTCCCAACTGATGCGTCCACTGCACTCCCCATTGGTGATTGTGGCCTTGGTAACTCTTCAGGATTTTGTGGTTGTAGTGGTTCAGCACCATCCTTTGTCATCTTTTGTCCAGAATTTGTTCCTTGTCCCATGTCAGGACCACCTCCAGCCATTGTCTGAAGTTCTGTATTCATTGCATCCATAGCCATTTGTTTCTCTTGCATCTCTCTTTGAACACCAGATGGCTGTTTGTTTAGAATTGCGTCATAGTCATTTTTACTTACAAAATCAAATATGTCTAATTTTTGGACATCAAGCATTTTCTCAAGAGCCATAAGTTGCGAAGCTGCTGCCTCTGGATCGGTATTCCTAAGAGAATAAATAACTGTTATTTGATTTGTGATTAATGGGAATATTGCCATAAATGTTTGTTTTTGAATTTCAATAGATGGGAGCAACATTGAGTCTGGATCAATTATAAACTCAACATAATCAGATTTATGTCCATTCCTATCAAGTTCCTCAAATAGATTTCTGGCAGATATTGTTCTTGTATCAACATTCTCCATTAAATCTCCTTCTCTTGTAAAGTCGTAATTTAATCGTAGATTTTTAGATGCTGCGACAGCGTATCCTTTTAAATCGTAATTATCATCAACAATTGCTTGTGACTCAACAAAGTAATCAGGATTTTGTCTTGCAAATTCAGCTAATTGCTCGTCAGAGTCAATCATAAATATTTTATCAACAGGATATATCTGTTCGATCCAAGAAACTGTAATATGTGCATCTTTCTCAAGACCAGTAACGATAGAGTTTTTTGGTGGTGTAAGTCTCTGATATGCAGCTTCCTTAAGAATAACAGTAGACCCTAGCGTGCTTTCTGAGTTTTGTCCAGCAACGATATTGTTGATACCTGTATTTTGTTCTATGTTTTCTTTCTGTTTATCTGCAAATTGAACACCTCCTGCAATGTTACCATTTGTTTTTACAGATGTAATATCCACCCCCGGATGTTTAGGGTTAATTATATTTGGACCTCTTCTGTACGTCCCAGTTCCATTTTGAACTTGAGCTCCAAATAGTAATGGAAATATTTCAGCTTCAACTTCTTGTGCATTTAGAGAATTCAAATATGTATACAAAGCGGTATTACCTCTCATCATTTCATATAGTCCAACACCATGTGGATCATTTGGATTACCAACGAAACATCTAGCTGTTATAACTGATCCATGACTACCATCATTTGGAAGTTCTCCGTCGTATAATACAAGATCACCACAAGCAACTATATACCTGTTTAATAATTCGTTTTCATAATATCCAATAGTAACGTGAGTTTGTGCCTTTTCATTATTTTCCTCTTTTGCTTCATCTGTAACAGTTATGCAATATTCTAAAAGTTTTTTATTTTTCTCTCCGTCTGGAAACATGGCATAAAACTCGTCTTTCATCATATCTTTTTCATAATAGACTTCTCCCCATGACCAATAGTCCCCATGGTTAAAACCAGCACCTAGCCAGGTCCTTTCAGGGTCCATTGGTTCTCTATAAATATCATCAAAAAGTATTTTTGTTGTACCCTTTCGTGGAACCTGGACTCGTCTTGGATATATTCTCCAAGCTCCCCATCCATATGTAAGCAAATTCTGGTAGACAATCATTAAGGTATTAGCACCATTTCCACCAACCATAGACCATGTTCTCTTCCATAGCTCGTACATTGACTTGGCATATATCTTATCATCGGCAAGAACAGTGGCATCTGGTAATTTTCCAGCTAAAACTGATGTGGCAATAAGAATTTTAGAAAAAGCAATTGGCTCCTGAAAGCTAGGGACACTAGAACCGTTGTTATTATTGGTAGTCATCTTCTGTGGATATACATTTATGTCGTATGATCCATCAGATTGTTTGTTGTAAAATACTGTTGATGCCCACCCACTCTGTTCTTGTATCTTTTCTCCATAACTTACAACTGTGTTTATCAAATTTTTCTTTATATCCTTTACAAGAGCATCAAATCTTACTCGATACTGAGATTTTTTCATCTGGTCCTTCTTCATTTTAAGGAACTCTAGTGTTTTTCTATCTTCTTTTTTTATTTTTGCCATGTTTTATTAAAAATTAAGTTATATTATATTATAATTGTAAACTTTATATTCAAAAAAGCAAATTTTAATCATAATTTTCGTATTTTTTGCTCCATTTTTTCTCTTTGTACTTCAAAAACAGTGGTGAATTCTCTTTTCTCCACTTATTTCTTCCTTTTTTCGATCGGTGTTCCCGATGTCTCCTTATATCAACACCATCTTCTAAATTAAATATTAGTGATCTGATATATCTTGCCATATGTTTATGTTTGGTTCTCTCCAAACATCATCTTCATTACAGAAAATTCTCCTGGTCCACTTGAGTGGTCCTCAAATTTTCCTTGTTCTTGTAATATCGCATATCCAATAGATGCTGCCATAACACAGTCGTCATGTTTTTTGTCCATTGCCTCTGGTCTACCCTTTGAATTTCTTATAAAAGTAAACATTTCACTAAGCAATTGAGTAGGAAATCCTCCATCTTTCCTAAGAAATACAGCTTTTAAAGCAGCTAGTGCAAATGGCCTTGTAGCAGATGTTGTCTTCCATCCAAACAGCTTTGTTAATTTTTGAGTAACATCATCAAATACCCTTCGATAGTACAAATTAGGATACCCTCTCTTCTCAAGTCCATCATTTACCCATAATCCGTCTTTGTTTACCTCAACCCCTAACAATGCCCAGTTGTAATATTTCCCAAGTTTATATGCCTCGTCTATAAGCTCCGATGGATCAACTTGTGACTGATAAATAGCATCACATTCCTCTGTTTTATGATTTATTACATACAAAACCTGAGCATCACCGCTAGCCAAACCTTCTGCTGTATCTCCTCCAATTATATATCTCATTCCTCTTTCAGGTTTTTTGAATATTTCAAGATTTCCACTAGCCATTTCAAAAAACTCATATTCCCCTTTTTGGTTCATCATAATATCTCCCCTAACTCCTTTCTTTGCCCCAACAAGAAGCGAAGCTACTTTAGCTGTTGGAAAATAAGCCTGTCCCGTAGACAGAAAAGCCTCTTCAACAGTAGTTGGGTATTCCTGTAAGAGTTTCTTCACAGCATCCACTCCATTATTCCCACCGAACTGTTGCCATTTCATGTAGTAATAAGTTATCTCTTTATCCGATAGCCCGTGTTCTTTCTGATATTCCACCCAGTCTATTTCTGGACATATCTCCATTTTATCAGCTGGTATATTCTCGTAGATCTTCTTCATTTCCATGTCGTCATACTGCCAGTTATAAAAGTGTGGTAAAAACTGCACTTGAGATAATAACGGTGATATTGTTTCCCTTTTCATCCAATTCTGCTGGAACATCTCGTAAAATCTTCCAGCCATACCTTCTGCTGTACTCTCAATGAATATAAACCCGTCAAATGGGACCGCTGGGAATGTTCCAGTTTCCACCTCGTCTGCCCTCTTTGGGAACATAACGCACATCTTCGCAAACTCCGATATGTGCACATAGTGGAATGTTCCGGATCTACCAGATACCCCAACAGATATAGAACTCGTAGACCCAGCCTCTGGCCCGTAGTCTAATACGACCTGTATCTTTCTAGCAGAGTTCCTGTTTAGTTTAAAAAATGCGTCTTTTACATTATCCGCCATATTTCTAATAGCGAAATCAATTTTTCTATTAAATATTTCCCCCGCGTCCTCTAACTTGTGAGCAATTACAATCCCCTCTTTGTTTGTATTAAAAAGTATCTCATCCAGTATGTATATATCAATAAAAGTCGTAAACCCTAATTGTCTACTTTTGAGTATTATGTGCCTATGATAAGGATTTGGAATACAGAGATATGTGTCAAAAAAGTGCTTCTGCGCCCTGTTCATAGAGAATATCTCCTTTTTTCCGTCCTTCGTTATAATCCAATACAGGTTGTTCATCCTCCACCTCTTATCTTTTATAAGTTCCGGGTTCCCCATGAGTTCCTTAACAACCCAGTCATTGTGTTGCTTTTGGGTTCTTTTTACCTCATCTCTTTTATCTATTTTTTCATCGTAATATACGGGCATGTTTTATATTTTAAAATTCGTCATCATCCACATTATCCACAGTTTTATCCTCAACCACTTCCCCCTCGTTAACAACGACGTCCCGTATTTCCCCCGGGTTCGCTATCGTCTGCGTGTTCACCGTCTGGAGTATTATCGTCCGTAGCGGGTTCTTACCATTATCGTATTCCGGATCTACCTTCTTGTGATGATTTTGCGGAGCCGTAAATCGGTCCCACGCTCGCCCTATCGAATCCAGCGCCATTATCAATTCCTTATTCGTAAAGTCCTTCACCCCCCTTTTGTCAAATTCCTCCAATATGCTCAGTGCCAAGTTATTCGACTTCACCGCCAGCTTCGATACCGCATTCTTGAACCCCGGTGTGTCTTCAATCTTAGATTTAGGCGTAGCAGATACCGCCTTAGAAAAACCAGCCTCCAAAGCTAGCTTCTGTTTATTCTTCCCCGTAGTAAAAATTCTCTTCTTTGCGTAATCCATTTGTTTTTTTGTGGAACCTCCTTGTTTTAGTTTTGCCATATATCTAAATCGTATCATAGTCCCATAAAAATGCAAGTTAATAGGGCGAAAAAGTACTAAAAACTTGACAAAATAGATTAGTGTGGTGGTCATAAGAGAAAATGCTTATGCCCACTTTTTAAGCCTTATGTAGCAACGTATAATCGTGATTTGGGCACATGGGCATAAGATTTCCGAAAAGTTTCCTACAAATAGGGTAAATGTATATATGGTATATACAAATATTTTTTGTTAAGCTGTTTCATAGAAAAATAAATTTCTTATGCCACATTTCTGTCAAGTCCCCTTGTGAAATAAGGCTCAGATTTTGGGCATAAAGAAAATCGCTTATGCCACTTATGCCACATTTCCAAAATAAGCCTTACTGCATAAGGCTCAAAAAGTGGGCATAAAGCGGGCATAACATTATACCACAAATGAAAAACGCCCTAATTGCTTGACTTATTTAGGGCGAAGGTATATAATGTATATATGAACAAAAAAGTTAAATTTTTATTTAATATTGATGAGAAGGTCAAAGAGAAGTTAGCCATAGAAGCTGGGTATAGGAAACTTTCAATGGGTAAAACTTTAAATGATATTCTTGAATATTATCTAGATCAAAGAGAAAAAGAGAGGTTGCAAATTATTAAAAACATGGAAGAGTCTAAAAATGCTCCAGTTGTGTTTGACCCAGTTTTTGAAGAACCGAAATAATTTTGGGTCCTCTTTTAATAGGAAAATGGGGGGGGTGGTTCTTTTGGAGACCCCCCTCTCTCTTTTTTTTTATTGGTAATTTTAATATAGAAATTTTTGAAGAATTTTTGGAAAGTTTTTGATAAGAAATTTTTATATACGTGGCGGATGGGTAGGAACTCTTTTTCTATCTTTATACTACCCTATGTGGTAAGGGGTATCCCCCCTAGACCATGATAGGAATACATAAATACAAAACTATATATCTATAAATAATTTTAAGGAATAAATAAATAAAATGCCTATAAAGGAAGGTATCCTAAAGGATACCTAAAAAAAAGACCGCGATTTTTTTTGGCGGGGCGGGATTTTTGGCGGGCTTTGATTTGATTTGGTTTGGTTTGGTTTGGTTTGGTTTGGTTTGGTTTTGATAATACCCCCCCCACCCGCACAAAGAACACCACACCGAACACCCCCAACCCTTTCGCCCGAATAACACACAATCTCAATCTGTCAATAGCACGAAAAAATAAAAAGTTATCCACACTTTTATTATAAAAAGAGTTGTTGTTATTATGTCGCCATTATGATATAATTTAAGTATTAAAAGAATAATTTACACAATAAAATCATGATTAAAAACCCTATGACATTGCAAATGGTTTACAGAGCAATGACACCACAACAACGAGAAGAGATAAAAAAACTTTTACAAGCTAACAGGAAACAACCTTTTTATGCAAAACAATAAACAAGAAGAAAAGCATGACAATAAA
>Ga0116170_10003305_pt1 | contig 15117 bp, 9 predicted proteins | sample AD_JPNHW1_MetaG_FD_89797 | JGI IMG/M metagenome (GOLD analysis project Ga0116170, IMG submission 89797) | Active sludge microbial communities of municipal wastewater-treating anaerobic digesters from Japan - AD_JPNHW1_MetaG | ecosystem: Engineered > Bioreactor > Anaerobic > Digestate | place...
TCGGGACTTACAGCTGCGGTAAATCGGTTAAAAGAGATCCACGACGAATTCAAAGATAAAAACGACGAATACAATTTTGCCAAAATCAACAACATAGCCAACATCAGCTACCTAATTGCCAATGCAGCATTAATTAGGGAAGAGAGCCGTGGCGGCCATGTCAGACAAGATTTTCCTGAGATTAACCCCAAAATGGAATTCCACATTGTTCAACAACACAATAATAAACCAGAGTTCATACCTGTAAGAAAGAAGAAAAATGGATAAACACTTTTTAGAAACAATTAACACACTGATTGAAATTGGGTTAAAGGAAGATATTAATACCGGCGACCTGACCACTGATTTATTGATACCAGCACAACGCCAGTCGGAAGCAATTATGATTGCCAAAGCCGACGGAATAATTGCCGGATTGTTTGTTGCTGAAGCTGTTTTTCGGAAACTTGATTCAAACATTGTATTCCAAGCCAGTGTTAAAGATGGCGACAAGGTTACCAAAGGCCAATTAATCTGCACAATAAAAGGCGCATACAGAGCCCTGTTAACCGGAGAAAGACTTGCTCTGAATTTTCTTCAACGTATGTCGGGCATTGCAACGGCAACATCTGAATATGTTGAGGCCGTAAAAGAATACAAAACCGAAATCCTTGACACCAGAAAAACCGTTCCGGGATTGAGAGTTCTCGACAAATATGCGGTAAAAGCCGGAGGCGGCACAAACCACAGAATAGGCCTGTTCGATATGGTTTTGATAAAAGACAACCATATTAGTGTTGCCGGCGGAATCACAAATGCAGTAAATGCCATTCGACCAAATATTTCAAAAGATATTAAGATTGAAGTTGAAACCACAACTCTCGATGAAGTCAAAGAGGCTTTAGCAATGAATGTCGACATTATTATGCTCGACAATATGGATAACGCAACAATGACCGAGGCCGTTAAAATCATTAATGGCAAAGCAAAAGTTGAAGCTTCGGGCAACATGAACCTGAAGAGAGTAAGGGAAGTTGCGGCTACAGGTGTCGATTTCATATCAATTGGAGCCCTCACCCACTCGGTGACCGCACTTGACATAAGTCAAAAAATTAAAGAATAGTGCTCAACTTAATCATCGACATAGGGAACACCCGCACAAAAATAGCCCTGTTCGACCATGGAAACATGATCGTAAATTTTCCTGTCGATCACTTTAGCTTGTCTGATTTTCATACACTTAAAGCAAATCACCCAACCATTGAGAATGCAATAATTTCATCGGTAAAAGAGAGACCGAATGAACTAATTGATGTCTTGGAACAGGAGTTAAAAACAGTCATCACATTAGATCACAACACCTTAATCCCGATTGAAAATTGTTATAAAACTCCGGAAACATTAGGAAAAGACAGGCTTGCGGCCGCTGTTGGAGCCAATAAAGTTTACCCAAATCAGAACCTGCTGATTATTGATGCCGGAACAGCCATTACCTACGATTTTGTAAATGATAAGAACCAATATCTGGGAGGTTTCATAACACCTGGTTTAACAATGAGATTCAAAGCCTTAAACCATTTTACCGACAAATTGCCGCTTTTAATACCCGAACCACCAAGAGAATATGAAGGCAACAACACCGAAACGTCAATTAAAGGCGGTATCCAATACGGATTACAAGGCGAAATAAACTTCATTTACAACCACTTAAAGCCTCTTAAAAAAGAATTAATCATTATTTTAACAGGCGGAGACACAAACTACTTTGAAAAATTATTAAAAAAATACAAATTTGTACCCCTCGAAATTACACTGTTAGGTTTAAGTTCAATATTAGAATTCAATATAACGAAAAATAACTCAGGAAAATAATGGCATCAATTTTGGATGCAATAGTTGAAATTTGAAATTATGAAAACGATAACAAAAGCATTAGGCATTTTCCTTTTGATGCTGCTAGCTACAGCAACATTTGCTCAAAGGAAAATTACAGGAACAGTTTACATTAAAGGCCAGCCTGCTGCGGGGATTCAGGTTAGTGCCAACAAAACAAGCAGTAGTTACTACACTAGTTTTGATGGTAAATATGAGCTCCAGATCAGCGACAAAACTAAAATCTTAAAGTTCACCTTCCTTGACGAATCAAAGAAATTAGACATCACAAACAACACATCTGATGTGATTGATTTTAGCTGGGATGGACAAGCAATTCCAGAAGCCACAGAAGCAGGCGTAATTTTAAAATCGCTTGAAGATCTTCAAAAACAGCGCGACATGGAATTCTTAAACAACTATTCCCTCTACCGCGAATTCTTCAAACAAAACGATTACAAATCGGCAATACCTCACTGGAAGACTGTTTACCAGACATATCCTAAATCAACAGCTCAAATCTACATCGACGGTTTGAAAATGTACGAATCAATGCTGGAAAAAGCGTTAGACGACAAAACTAAACATGCATACCTGGACACCGTAATGATGATCTACGATAAACGCATGAAATACATGGACAACGTTGGCGAATTGATGGGCAGAAAAGCAGCCAAATATCTTGAAACTGTACTAACACTCAACTTGTCTGACGACGAATTAAAAAAGAGCATCAAAACAGGATATGGATATGCTGAAAAATCGATTAACGAAGCCGGAATAAATTCTGAAGCCGCAGTTATGGTTCTCTATATGCAATCGACCAAAAGATTATTCGCATTCAATGAGTTTCCAAAAACAAAGGTGATTGAAAATTACGAAAAAATATCGGCCATCATCGATGATCAGTTAAAGAAAGACTCTTTGAAAGAAAAAGCATCTCAGGCAGCCCCTATAATTGATCAAATTATCGAAAGCAGTGGTGCTATGGACTGTGCTACAATGATCGACCTTTACACAGCAAAATTCAATCAAAACCCTAATGATGTTGCACAGGTTAAGAAAATGGTGAAAATGCTTCGTAAAGAAAAATGTACCGATAGCGAAATTTACGAAAAAGCAGCCGAAAAAGCTTATGAGCTAGAGCCTAATGCCGAAGCTGCATTCAACATGGCTAACATGTTTGTAAAGAAAAACAATGCTGAAAAAGCATCAGCATACTATGAAAAAGCATATACCGAAGAACAAGATCCTGCAATTAAAGCATCATATTACTATTATGCCGGGATGTACGCATTGCAAAATGGCAAGATCCAACAAGCCCGTACAATGGCTAACGAAGCAATCAAATTGAAAAACGATTACTGCGAAGCATACATGCTTTTAGGCGAAGTTTATGCCCAGGCAAGCAAAAGCTTCAGTTCCGACGAGTTTGAAAAAGTAACCGTATTTTGGTTAGCTGTAGATAGTTATGAAAAAGCATCGCGATTTGCAAATTGCAAAAGCGATGGCGACAGCAAGGCTTCTTTCTATCGGAACTACTTCCCCAACAAAGAAGAAGTTTTCTTTAGAAGCTTAAGTGAAGGCGCAAGATATACTGTTGGTGGATGGATTAACGAAACAACAACCGTTCGTGCTAAACGATAAACGAATTGTAACAATACTTTTTAAAAGCATTGCACCCATATTTGTGAGTGCAATGCTTTTTTCTTCTTGTCAAAACAACAATATTGAACAAGTAAAAGCTTTTTCACACCCACCCGGAGCTCCAGAAGTTCTGGCCGACAGTATCGAATTTCTCTATTCCGATTCTGCTGTAATACGTTTCAAATTAAGTTGTTCTGAACTAAAAATATTCCAAGACGAAGCCGAACCTTATAAAGAATTTCCCAAAGGCTTCAAAATTATTCAATACGACAGGAATAAAAGGGTAACTTCGAGCATTGAAGCTTCCTATGGTAAATATTACGAAAAGAAAGCTCTTTGGGAAGCCAAGCAAAATGTGGTTGCTGTTACCGAAAAAGGCGATTCGTTAAAAACAGAACTCCTGTTCTGGGATGAAAAAAAAGACGAAATTTACTCCGACCAGTTTGTCAAAATCATTCAGAAAGAGCAAATCATTACCGGTATTGGGTTTGAATCTGATTTGCAGATGAAAAAATGGAAAATCATCAAACCCAAAGGAACTGTAATTGTTGAAGTCGACGAATAATGTCCGATCTAGCCATCATATTAATTACGCTGACTTTTTCATTCTTCTTCTCAGGAATGGAAATTGCCTATCTCTCGGCAAATAAAATGAGCCTCGAAGTCGACAAGCAAAAAGGAAATTTAACGGCAAATCTTTTAACTATTTTCTCCTCAAACTCGGAGCAATACATTGCCACAATGCTTGTTGGGAAAACCATTTCTTTAGTCATATATGGAATATCGTTTGCCCGCATATTGCAGCCCTTCATACACATTTACATCGATTCAGATACGCTAATTCTTTTATTGCAAACACTTATAGCTACGCTTGCTATCCTGATCCCAAATGAGCTATTGCCTAAAGCCATCTTCCAGATCAATGCAAACGGTCTGCTTAAACTCTTTGCCTTACCCGTTTTACTATTTTATATTCTACTCTACCCCATCGCCAAAATTTCGATGAGCATTTCGACTTTCGTAATAAAATACATTTTCAGAAAAAATTTGAACCCCGAATCGGAGAAAAATGTCTTCACAAAAGTTGACCTCAATCATTTCGTCAATCAGCCCGAAAAAACAACAAACAATAACGAAGAAGAAGAGGAAACTGAAATTACCCTCTTTAAAAATGCCCTCGATTTCTCGAAAGTCAAAGTACGCGATTGCATGGTTCACAGAACCGAAATTGAAGCGATTGATGAAAACAGCAGCATTAGCGACCTTACAAAGAAATTTACGGAAAGCGGTTTTTCGAAGATTCTGATCTATTCAGAAACCCCCGACAACATCATTGGCTATGTGCACACATCGCAAATGTTTAAAAACCCCACCTCGATCAAATCTGTGATAAATGCCATTTCTGTTGTGCCCGAAACAATGTCGGCCAGCAACTTACTGAGCTCATTTGCTCAACGACATAAATCAATTGCTGTAGTTGTTGATGAGTATGGAGGAACATCGGGGATGATAACAACAGAAGATGTTCTGGAAGAGATTTTTGGGGAAATTGAAGACGAACACGATGTTGACGACCTGATTATTAAACACATCAAGGAAAATGAGTGGATTTTATCGTCACGGCACGAAATTAACTACCTGAACGAAAAATACAACTTCACACTCCCCGAAAGCGATGAATATGATACAATTGCAGGACTAATCATTAACCAGCATGAAAATATTCCCAAAGTCAATTCAATAATCACAATTGGAAACTTTGAATTCCGCATATTAAAAGCTTCAGTATCGAAATTAGAGCTTGTACTAATGAAAATTCTCGATATTGATTAAACAGATTTACATTAAACTAGGATAGAAAACTAAAATTGTTATCTTCGTAGCCTAAAATTTTAAACAAATATTTAAGTCAAATAAGTTAATTCAAATGGCAACTTTACAAAATCTAAGAAACCGAGCAGGTGTTTTACTTGCCTCTTTAATTTTCATAGCACTTGCATCTTTTGTTTTGGGTGACTTCTTGCAATCAGGAAACTCTATTATGAGAGGTAAGCAATTACAAATCGCAGAAATTGATGGCGAATCGGTTGAATACGCTGAATTCCAATCAAGATACGATGAGATTGCCGCTATTTATAAGTCGAACAACCAGACAAATACGTTAGACGAAAACGCCCATCAACAAGTACTTAACCAAGCATGGGAAACTCTTGTCCAAGAAAAGATTATGTCGAAAATAGATGAAAATCTTGGCATTCAAGTTACTTCAGAAGAGATGTTTGATATGGTTCAAGGAAAAAACCTTCACCCTATTATTTCTCAAATTTTTGGCGACCCACAAACCGGTGCAGTCAACAAGAGCAATGTAATCCAGTTTCTTAAATACATTGAACAAAATCCGAATGCTCCACAAAAAGCATCTTGGCTTAACATCGAAAAACAAATTCTTTCATCTAAAAAGCTCTCTAAATACACTGATTTAGTTGGTAAAGCTCTTTATGCTAATTCTCTTCAGGCAAAACAAAGCATCCCTGAAAAAAACACAACTGCCAGCTTAAAATTCATTCAGAAAAAATATGCTGATGTTTCAGACTCTCAGGTTTCTTATTCTGAAGCCGATTTGAAAAAATACTATGAAGACCACAAAGAAGATTTCGACATCAAAGCAAAACGTTCAATAGCTTATGTCGTTTTCGATATTGTGCCTTCTACCGAAGATGATCAAGAGGCTCAAAACTGGATCAATAAAATTAAAACCGAATTTGCCGTTGCTACAGACAACGTACAATTCGTAAATATGAATGCCGACAATCGTTTTGCCGATAATTTTGTTAAGGAAAGTGATTTGAACCCAACATTGGCTATGTGGGCATTTGCTGCAAACATTAACGACATGTACGGACCTGTAAAAGATGGAAATACATACAAGCTCTTCAAACTGAACGACATTAAGATGTTACCTGATTCTGTACAGGCTAGCCACATTTTAATTAAAGCCAGCGATGCTGCTACTGCTCAATTGGCTTCAAAAGCTATCGACAGTCTTAAAACTAAAATCGATTTAGGGCTTGTTACTTTCGAACAAGCAGCCCGAGATAATTCACAAGACGGTTCTGCCGCTCAAGGTGGCGACTTAGGTTGGTTCAAACAAGGCATGATGGTTCCTGAGTTCGAAAAAGCTGCATTCAACGCTGGAAAAGGCGAAGTTGTAAAAGTTCAAACTCAATTTGGATTCCACTTGATTAAAGTAACTGCACAAGGCGCAAAAACTAAACATGTACAGTTAGCCGTTGTTGACCGCGAAGTAATTGCCAGTTCAGCTACACATCAGAAAATTTACACCGAAGCCAATAAATTTGCTGCTAACGCTAAAAATATTGAAGGTTTTAACAAACTCGCAGCTCAACAACAATTGACAAAAAGAAATGCTATTGTTGGTGAAAACGACCGTTCAATTGCCGGATTAGGTGCAATTCGGAATATTATCCGCGCAGCATTTACGAATACTGAAATTGGCGATCTTGTTGTTGATACTGATAAATCTCCTGTTTTCGAAGCCGACAATAAATTTGTTGTTGCCGTTGTTGAATCGGCAGAAGAAGATGGTATCAGACCATTCGGAAAAGTGAAATCAACAGTTGAAGCTGCCGTAATAAAAGAAAAGAAAGAAGATAAACTTTATAAAGACTTTAGTGCCGCCAAAAGTTCTTCAATTGAACAATCGGCTTCTCAGCTTGGTCTATCAGTCGACAATGCAAGCGGTTTCCGTTTAGCTTTTGGATCAGTAAATGCCATTGGTTACGAACCTGCAATTAATGGTGCTGTTGCTGCATTAAAAGTTGGCGAGGTTTCTAAACCTATCGTAGGAAAAAATGGTGTTTATATGGTTCAGTTGACCGACAAAACAGGTTCTGAAACTGGAAACATCGATGTAGAAAAACAAAGCTTATTCACAAGTTCTAGTTATCGCGCAAATTACCAGGCTTTTGAAGCCATTAAAAAGCACACTGAAATTGTTGATAAAAGAGCAAAATTCTATTAATCGAGATTTAACTTTGACTTATATATCTTAAAGCTGTTCTTCGGAACAGCTTTTTTTTTGCGCTATACGCAACCTTTTTGCCAAACACTGAATCTTCTGAAAAAATAAAGGCGATGAAAAATTATCTGAAAATAGCTGTAATCTTAATCCTCATTCTAACCGTTTCGTGCGAAAAGAATGACGACTACTATTCGCTCAGCGACATATGGATTTCGCTGGGTTTCATAGACCAATCACAATCGGATGGATCGTTTACAATTCAACTCGACAATGGCGATACGCTTTTCCCAGTAGCCAACGCAGTGCCCTATTTCAAAACAAAAGACAGTATGAGGGTAATGGCAAACTTTACGATTCTCGACGAAGTAGACGAATCGGAAAACCGGTTCTTCGTCAAAATCAATAATCTTTACGAAATACTCTACAAAGAAATCATTCCGATAACGAATGATAATTCAGACAGTTTGGGAAATGATCCAGTCAAAATTAAAGACATCTGGATTTCAAACAATATTCTGAATATTGAATTCAATTATACCGGAGGTGAAAAAATTCACTTTATCAACCTGGCCTACTCCGAAGAGAGTTTAACAGATCCGCAACAACCGATAGAGCTTGATTTTCGGCATAATGCCTACAGCGATAATGGGAAATACAACTTACAAGGGTTAGTCTCTTTCAATTTGAACAAACTGAAACAATCGACCTCTGATACAGTTAATATTGTGGTAAAAGCAATTGATAACGATGGATTGATTCAAACATTTAAGAGAAGTTTCTAAACAAAAAAAGGAGTTGAAAACAACTCCTTTTTTTGTGCCCAGAACAAGACTCGAACTTGCACACCCTTGCGAGCACCAGCCCCTCAAGCTGGCGTGTCTACCAATTTCACCATCTGGGCAATAATATTTGAACGTTGTTCTGCTTTAGAACGGTTGCAAAAGTAAAAAAATCGGTAATTCCACCAAAATAAAAATTGAAGTTTTAGAAAAAAACTCACTCTACCTTTTTTTGATAATCAGTCCAGACAACAATTCCCTGAGGATCAATTTCAAACCGAAACACTTCGACTTTTGTATATCCCGGACTAATTCGTGGGTCAAGTGTTGCACGGCCAGTACCAATTACTGTTTCCCTTACAAATTTCTCTTTCTCAAACACAAGAATCTTGTTTTTATTCTCAACCTCGGTAACTGTTTTAGGAGTCCCAAAATCTTTATACAATTTTTCTACCCCTGCTCCAATATATTCACGCGAAAGTTTTCGCTGCATAGAACAAGATCCTAACATTAAAAATAAAACAAATAATAGAGTAAGTTTCTTCAACATCAGCATTCATTTAAAAACCTCAAAACAGATGCTTTAAGGTAGTATTAACTATTTTATCACTGTCCCGAAAGATAAGCCTTTTTCCTTTTAACCTATCGAAATTACTATATTTGCAGCGTTAAACATTCTTAATGAAATAATCTTCAACGATATGATTTTATTCTTTCAAGCTCAGGAAAAAAATTTCATTGCAGTAGGAACCCAAAACACTCTTGCAGAACAAGATGTACAGAAGTTAGCTTGGCTGTTTGGGAACGCCAAAAAAGTAGATGCCAATCAGATTGAAGGCTGGTTTGTTGGTCCCCGCAAAGAAATGCTAACCCCATGGAGTACAAATGCAGTAGAAATTACCCAAAACATGGGTATCTCAGGAATTATCCGAATTGAGGAATATTTTCAAATTGAGAACAAAGATGCCAGGTTCGACCCTATGCTCCAGCATCTGTACAACAACCTTGATCAGGAAATTTTCACCACTGATCGGCTACCTAAACCAATCGTAAACATTGAAGACATTGAAACCTACAATATTCAGGAAGGATTGGCCTTAAGTTCCGAAGAAATTGAATACCTCAAATCGGTTGCTAAAACGTTAGATCGCCCCCTTACAGATAGTGAAGTATTTGGTTTCTCGCAGGTTAACAGCGAACATTGCCGCCACAAAATATTCAACGGAACGTTTATTATCGACGGCGAAGAAAAAGAGCTATCGCTATTCAAACTCATAAAGAAGACAACAGCGACCAACCCAAATAAGATTGTTTCGGCATACAAAGACAACTGCTCTTTTGCCGAAGGTCCGGTAATTGAACATTTTGCTCCAAAAACTCAGGATAAAGCCGATTTCTTTGATACAAAAGAGATGAAAACGGTGCTTTCATTAAAAGCCGAAACCCACAACTTCCCTACTACCGTTGAACCGTTTAACGGTGCGGCAACCGGAACAGGAGGAGAAATACGCGACCGTATTGCCGGTGGGAAAGGTGCGTTCCCGATTGCAGGAACTGCCGTTTATATGACCGCATACCCAAGAACTGAAGATAGCCGCGAATGGGAACAAGCTACAGAAGAACGCCCTTGGCTTTACCAAACCCCGGAAGAAATCCTGATTAAAGCATCGAACGGAGCCAGCGATTTCGGAAATAAATTTGGCCAGCCACTTATTAATGGTAGCCTTTTGACTTTCGAACATTTCGAAAACAATAAAAAATTCGCATACGATAAAGTAATTATGCAGGCTGGTGGCATTGGGTTTGGAAAGAAAGAAGACAGCTTGAAAGATGTTCCGGTTCCTGGCGAAAAAGTAGTTTTGCTTGGTGGCGACAACTATCGAATTGGAATGGGTGGAGGTGCTGTTTCGTCGGTTGCAACTGGCGAATACAAAAACTCGATCGAACTAAATGCAGTTCAGCGCGCCAACCCAGAGATGCAAAAAAGGGTTTACAATGCCATTCGCGGTTTAGCCGAAAGTGTTGAAAATCCAATTGTTTCGATCCACGACCACGGCGCAGGCGGCCACTTAAACTGCCTATCGGAACTAGTTGAAGAAACCGGAGGTAAAATAATCATCGACAACCTGCCTGTTGGCGACCCTACCCTTTCACTGAAAGAGATAGTTGGAAACGAATCGCAGGAACGCATGGGGTTGGTAATTAAAGAAGAACATGTTGAAACGTTGAAAAAAATTGCAGAGCGCGAACGTGCTCCAATATATGTAATCGGCGAAACTACCGACGATAAAATGTTTGTCTTTGAAAAAGAAGCAACAGGCGAAAAACCAATCAACTGGAAGTTGGAACACATGTTTGGTAATCCGCCAAAAACCATCATGCAAGACAAGACAATCAACCCGGGTTACGCAGAAATCACCTATTCGAACGAAAAAATTCAGGAGTATGTTGAAAATGTGCTCCAGCTCGAAAATGTTGCTTGTAAAGACTGGCTAACAAATAAAGTTGACCGCTCGGTAACAGGACGCATTGCAAAACAACAATGTGCGGGAAAATTGCAATTACCGCTCAACAATCTTGGCGCAATTACGCTCGATTATCAGGGGAAAAGCGGCTTGGCAACATCGCTTGGACATGCTCCGGCTGCCGGATTGATTAATGCTGCCAACGGCTCAATTTTATCGATTGCAGAAGCATTGACCAACATTGTTTGGGCTCCGATGACAGACAAAATGAAAAGCATAAGTCTCAGTGCCAACTGGATGTGGCCTTGCAAAAACGAAGGCGAAGATGCCCGTATCTACGAAGGTGTTCAAGCTGCCAGCGACTTTGCGTGTGCCTTAGGAATTAACATCCCTACAGGAAAAGACAGTTGCTCAATGACTCAGAAATACAAAGACGACGTGGTGTATTCGCCGGGAACGGTTATTATTTCTGCTTCGGGCGAAGTTTCTGATGTGAAGAAAATTGTTGAACCCGTATTGGTTCAAGATAAACCGGTTTACTACATCGACTTTTCAAAGGCACCGAAAGAGTTAGGTGGCAGTGCGTTCTCTCAAATCGTTAACAAACTGGGAACCAAAACACCAACTGTTACCGATGCCGGATATTTCTTTAATGCATTCAATACTTTTCAGGAACTAATTGAAAAAGGATTAGTTGCCAGCGGTCACGATATTGGTGGCGGTGGACTAATTACAACTTTGCTCGAAATGTGTTTCTCGGATAACGAAAGCGGTTTGGAACTTGACCTTACCCAATTAGGCGAGGCTGATACAATTAAACTGCTGTTTGCTGAAAACCCTGGAATAGTTTTCCAAGCCGATGCCGAAGCTGAAAAAATAATGACAGCAAATAAAATCGACTTTATAAAAATTGGAACACCAACGAAAGAGAGTAAAGTTACAATCAGGAATAATGCCGAAGTCCTTGACTTTGATGTGAAGTCGCTCCGCGATTTGTGGTTCAAGACCTCTTACCTGCTCGACCGCAAACAAAGTGGCGAGAAGCTTGCTTTAGAACGCTTCAAAAATTATAAGAACAACGAACTACAATTCAACTTTGGAAATTTTGACGGAAAATTATCAACGCTGGGAATCGATCCAAAACACAAAACAAAAAGCAAAGTAAAAGCTGCAATTATCCGCGAGAAAGGTGTAAACGGCGACCGCGAAATGGCTTACAGCATGTACCTTGCGGGCATGGAGGTGAAGGATATTCACATGACCGACCTGATTAGCGGGCGCGAAGACTTGTCGGACATTAACATGATTGTTTTCGTTGGAGGTTTCTCCAATTCCGATGTTCTTGGATCAGCAAAAGGATGGGCCGGAGCTTTCAAATACAATGAAAAGGCACGTGTGGCACTCGAAAATTTTTACAAACGCGACAATACGCTGAGCCTTGGAATTTGCAACGGGTGCCAGCTAATGGTCGAACTCGAACTTCTCGATCAGGGAAAAGCAGACAGACCAACAATGCTTCACAACGAAAGCCACAAATTTGAATCAGAATTCCTTTCAGTAACCATTCAGCCAAACAATTCAGTCATGCTTAAAAACATGACAGGGAAACAACTTGGAGTTTGGGTTGCTCATGGCGAAGGAAAATTCTCATTACCATCGGGCGAAAAGAACTACAATATCCCAGTGAAATATTCACGTCATGGATATCCCGGCAATCCAAATGGTTCAGAATTCGACACTGCAGGACTTTGTTCTGTTGATGGCCGTCATTTTGCAATGATGCCTCACCTCGAAAGAGCTATTTTCCCTTGGCAATGGCCTTATTATCCGGAAAATAGGAAAAGTGATGAGGTTTCGCCATGGATTGAAGCTTTTGTAAATGCAAAGAATTGGATTGAAGAAAAGATCAAGTAAATCAGAAACATATTGATTTTAAAACAAAAAAAAGCCATTTGTGTAAAATGGCTTTTTTTTGTTTTACGTAATTTATTAACTTTCCTTTTCAAAACTGAAAAGTAAGTTGTAATTTATACCTCAAATTAGAAGGTGTAATTCCCTGAGAGTTTTGAAATTTTTAAACGTTTAACTAAGAAGTTAGTATTATGAAACTGCTGTCTCGTTTTATGTGGCTAATCATTGCGGTTCTTGTAATTATTTTTGCAGGTATCAGCATCGTTCATTTCAGGGCCGAGAACAAGCTGGGCTTAATCAAAAAGTCGATTAGCGAAGAGTATAATATACTAATCGACAAAATGTTATCGCCCGAAAAAGCGGAAATCTATTCTACTTACAATTCCGAAGTAAGCAATTCGGGAAATGTAAGGGAATTCATGTCGCTCGCTACCCCTGCCTCAGAGATCCTTTCGTACGATCTCGACACAATGGTAATGAGTCACTTCAACGTAGATGCAGTTTGGTTTTTTAAAGCCAACGCCTCTCCTTTCTACTTCTTCTCACACCACAATTTAAATCAAGGCCTGCTCAACATCAGTGCCGAAAACATTTTCAATCTCTTTAAATCGGGAAGAACCTGCAACTTCTACGTTAACAACAACAATCAAATAATCAGAATATTTGGAACAATCATAGGAGAAACAAATACCCCACAAGGTTTCTTGTTCTCAGCCACTGTTCTCGACCAAAGATGGATTGATTTCTATCAACAGGAAATCAATAATTCGGAAGTCAGTTTTGCAAAGACCGACGAAAAATCACCAGAGATATCAAAAGAGATTATCCGAATTGAACGGCCATTACCTTCATTCGACGGAACGATTGTTGAAAATATGATCATCACGCTGAAACTTCCATTCCTGTCGCTTTGGCAAAATACAACCATTACCGACAGCTGGTTCTCTTACGGTGCAATGGCTTTGATCGCCACACTTCTTATTATAGCTCTGATTTTGTGGGTAATATTGCCTCTGGGGAAAATCTCAAAATCGCTTGAAAAAGGAGATTCGCACGATATTCAACCCCTGATAAAAAACACATCCGAAATGGGCAAGGTTGCCCGCATGATTAGCGATTACCATCAGAAAAATGAAGAAATTGAAGCCAGCGAAAGCACTAAACGGCATATAATTGAACAAGTCCAGGTTGGGATAATCATTTCAGATGCCGCTTCGAGCCTGATCATTACTGCAAACCCTTATGCCTGCGAAATAATTAATGCTCCGGAAGATGCTATTCTCGGGAACATTACACAAAATTTCTTTGCCCCACTCAGCGATGAACTGAAAAACAAACTCAAAAATACTACCGAGAATTTAACCGGTATAGAAAGCTTCATTCAAAGCTCAACCGGTGAACAAATACCAATTTTAAGAAACGTTACAAGAATGTTCATGGATGGCAAACATGCTATTATGGAAACTTTCATCAACCTAAGCGAAATCAAATCGTTGCAAAATAAACTTGAAGACGAGAAAAAGAAACTTAGTTTGGCAATGAAAAATTCAGGGCTTGTTTTCTGTGAATATGACTTCAAAACCGATGAAATTTTGTTGTCCGACGAATGGAAATTCATGCTGAAAGGAAAATCAAACAGCAACGCACAAAACATCATCAACAACATTTATCCATCAGACTATAAATCAATTACCGACCATTTCAGCTCCCTGTCATCAGGAGCTCGCGATACTCTGACCTCCGAATTCAGGGTTCAACACCCGGAAAGGGGAATTATTTGGGTTAATTTATCCGTTCTGATTACAAAACGTGACGAAGCACACAAGCCAAAACAACTAATCGGCTTGCTCGAAGATATTACAGAACGCATTAGTATTCAACAGGAACTGATTAAAGCTAAAGAAAGGGCCGAAGAATCTGACAGGCAAAAATCGGCCTATCTTGGAAATATGAGCCACAAAATTCGGACTCCGTTAAATACTATTGTTGGGTTCTCAAATCTCTTAACCGAAGACGATATCTCTCATCAGGAAAAAGATAATTACATCAATATCATCAGGCACGACACAGAACAGGTGCTCCACCTGATTGATGACATTATCAACATCGCAAAAATTGACGCGAATCAACTCGACACAAACGACAAAGAGTGCAGCATAAACGAAATGTTCAATTCGCTGTCAGAATACTATAAAACAAATGAAAAAACGAACCGAATCGAGTTCGTTACAAAACAGATGCTGCCTAATGGAAAAGACATTTTAAAAACTGATGCTGATAAGCTTCATCAAATTCTGAATAACCTGTTAAATAACGCTTTCAAATTTACAAACGAAGGTAAAATCGAATTAGGCTACTTCATAAATCCGGTTGAAGAAAAGATGATCATTTATGTGAAAGATACTGGAATTGGAATACAAAA
>Ga0116170_10003306_pt1 | contig 15115 bp, 10 predicted proteins | sample AD_JPNHW1_MetaG_FD_89797 | JGI IMG/M metagenome (GOLD analysis project Ga0116170, IMG submission 89797) | Active sludge microbial communities of municipal wastewater-treating anaerobic digesters from Japan - AD_JPNHW1_MetaG | ecosystem: Engineered > Bioreactor > Anaerobic > Digestate | place...
CTCTCCAGAATTTGACGCCTGAGGGATTCTGGCTCCAAGACCCGCACCGCGCCGGGCAATCCCATGATGTACGACATTATCCATTCATCGACCGGGAAAATCGTCCTGACCTCGAACCAGCCGTCTTGCAGTTCCCGGATCGCCGAGACGTCAAAGAACTCGCCGAGCTTCGCGCGCGTTCTCGGTTCGGCCTGGAAGACGATCTCTTCCGGGGCAACGGTATTCCAATGGCGGTTCCAGGGATGCGTGGAAAGATCGACCTCTGGTCCTTGCCTCGGCTCGTTAACGTCCACGGCCGAGAGAATTCGGGAGATCTTGAACAACCTGAAATCGCGCCTGAGCCCGCACCAGCCGTACGCGTACCAGGATTGCCAGATAAAGACGAGCGCTTGGGGCTCGACGATGCGCGAGGTTTGATCGCCCCGAGTGTCGCAGTATTCGACGTTTATGACGCTTTTTCGCGCAATGGAGGACTCGATCAGCTCGAGGATTCTCTTTTCGCGGTTGCACGGGGATAATTCGATAAAGACGTGGTTTTCGGGGGTTTTGATTCCCTTTTCCGCGGACGCGCTCAGCATAAGGCTGAATTTCTCGATGAGTCCCGTCATGCCCGGGTCGGGATAGATTGCCTGAAGTCCCTTGAGTCCCGCGAGTATTCGAGACACTTCCCCTGTCTCGAGCACTTGCGAGTCCATCGCGAACCCTTCCATCAACTCGAATCCGCCGTCCCTTCCCTGCGTCGCGTATACGGGGATCCCGGATTCGGCCAGCGCCTCGACGTCGCGGTAGATCGTCCGCAGGGACACCTCGAGCTCCTTGGCGAGTTTGGGGGCGGAAACCTTTTTTCTGTTGAGGAGGATGGTCAGTATCGCGAGGAGTCGCTCCGCTTTCATCAAGGGGATCATACGGCATGGCGCTTCTTTTTTGCAAGGTAAATGAAGCGCGCGAAACCAGGTGCAATTCGCGTCGGTCTGGCGTACAATGGACGGCATGGAAAAGAAGACAATTTACGGGAACCTGCTTCCCGGAAAAATCGTTAAGGGCGCCGAACGGCGCTTTGCCCACTACGCCAAGAAATTCGACTTTAACCCCGATTCTCATCCCTCTCTCGTCGCCTGCCCGGAGGGGTATGGATACGAGGATTTTGGCATCATGACCTTAAAGGACGGAGCCTCGCCCGGCGCGAACCTGGCCGGCGCCGACGACACGCTCGACGCGGAGAAGGGCATGGTGATCGGGACGATCCGGATGGGATTCGGCCATTGCCGCATGGCGATCGCGATAGCGTCGGCCGCGCGCTCGATGGGGTATACCCCGTATTGGCTCGACCTCATGTCGTTCCCGCGGACCGCCGCGAGCAAGACGATCAAGCACCTGGAGGACCTGTATAACCTCGGCTCGCGCATATCGCAGCGGTCGAAGCTCTTTAATCGGTACGTATGGGATTACGTGACGAGCGGAGCGGCGCAGCGCCTTTCGTTCTCCGCGGAGGACGCGGCCCTATCTCGCCTGTTCGTGCCCCTGTATCACGATATTCCTAAGGACATGCCCTTCTTCTCGACCCATCCGTGGACCGGGCACGCCGCCGTGAGCGCCGGGATGGACGACGTCGTGACGATCATCCCCGACAACTATCCGCTCGCCTTCCATATCGTCGAGGGCAGCACGCACGTCGTGCAGTCGCCGTCCGCGTATATGGGCTATCGCACGTTCCACTCGATGGGGCAGGGGATGTCGCTCGATCACACGATGCCCGCCGACCGGATGAAGATGGTCGGACATTATATCGATCACGAGATTGTTCAGGGGATCGAGGAGGATTGCGACGCGCGCGTCAGGCGCATCCGCGACGGCGAGACGCGGCGGTTCCTCCTTACCATGGGCGGCGCGGGCGCTCAGGTTTTGCGGTTCGCGGACATCGCGCGGAACTGCAAGGACGCCATCGAGGCGGGAAAGGTTTCTCTCCTCATCAATATGGGCGACCATAGGGGCCGATGGGCGGACCTTGAGGCGATGCTGAGGCAGGCCGGGCTTACCTGGACCATGCACTCGGACTGGAATGAAACGCGCGCGTTCGTCGCCGAGGCCTCAGTCCGGCCGGTGCGCGGCATTCACGTGTTCCTCCACGAGGAATTCTACTGCGCCGTCTACGCGACGAACCTCCTGATGCGGGTGTCCGACGTGATGATCACGAAGCCGAGCGAGCTTTCGTTTTACCCGGTGCCGAAGCTCTTTATCCAGCGGGTGGGAAGGCATGAGGCCTGGGGCGCGATCCGCGGCGCGGAGATCGGCGACGGCACGATTGAGACCGCGTCTGTGACGGGCATCCATCGCACGTTAAAGCTCCTTATCGAGGATAAGGAGCTTCCCGAGCTGTATTGCGAGCATATCGTGAGAAACGGGAAGGACGGGGTGTACGACGGCGCCTACAACGCGGTAAAGCTCGCCGCCGAAAGGCGGAAGGCGGACCCTACTCGACGTTGACGACGGACGCGACGCGGCCGTCTTTCGTGTAGACGCGGTTGTGGTTTTTTTGGTCGGGGAGCTGGCTAGTTCCCTGGAAATAGGCGTAATACCAGGTTCCAGCGGGGAGCGGCAGGGTCAGCTCGTATTTTCCCGGCGAAACTTCGGTAAGGTCGTACATGAAGGGATCCCAGTTGTTGAAGGTTCCCGCGACCGTTATCGATTCGCCGGGCGTCCCTTCGTACGTGAAACGCACCGCGTTTTTGCTGACGTTCGAGGTTTCGAATACCTCATAGCGCTCGACGGGAAGGACGGAAACCATCATGCCGTTGTCGTAATCGTAGTCGCTTAAGTCGTTTTGGGGATCGGTAGTCCAAAGCCCGTCGATCACTATCCGATAGCGCAATCGGTCCATCTCCGGCGGGATCTCGCCAATGAAGAAAAGCACCGGCTCGACGTTTCTTCCCGAGGCGTCGACCTCCGGTTTGCCGTCCGGCCCCTTGCGCACGATTCGCTTGAAGGGATGAATGGTCCCGTATCTTTCGTGCTCGAACGCGATGCCCGTGAAACGGGCGTCTCCCTTCGCGGTAAAGACGACGTAATGGCCGGAGACGACGGGTTCGCGGGCGCGCGAAACCGTGGAGACGAGTTTATCGTAAGTGGCCGCCTCTATTCCGGCGGCGTGAGCCGACAGGGTAACGACCGCCATGGCGATGATTAGCGTAAGGATTCTTTTCATGATGGTTCTTTACAATTGTCGGAAAATCCTTCAAAATCTTGAGGATTACCGTCCGCTAAAGTCCTCTTATTAAAAACCGATTATCAGATATACTCTGTTGCCAACAGGAATGACATGCCGGGATTAAAGGAACTCGAATACTTCAGGAAAGAACTCAGTAAACTGGGAAACGAGCGCGAAGTGACCGCGGAGCGGGGCGAAATCTATGATGAGCTCCCGATGCCGAACGAGTCTGCCCCGCTTGCGTCCCAGGTTAACGTTGACGACCTCCTTTCATCCCTTGGCGGTGGTACCTCGGAAGAGGGGCCCACGGGAGAGGAGTCGAGTTTCGTTCCTCCCGAATCCTCCGATTTCGAGAATCTTCTCGCCTCGCTCGATCTAGGCGAGCCTTCCGATAGCGCCGGCGCGAAAACCGCGCCTGAATCCGCGCCAGCCTCAGAATCCGCGGCCGATGAATTCGCCATTCCCGAAGATCTCCTTTCCGGCTTTGCCGATGAAGTGACCGCGAGCCGGAACGAGGCCGATGACGGTTTTATGATGCCCTCGCTGGGCGAGGAACAACCCGCGACAGAAGAGCCCGTGGCAGAACTGCCCGAGGCTGAGTTGCCGGACGAAACGTTCCCCTCCGGTGGATTTGAGCTGCCATCGTTCGATAACGAGGCTTCGGCGGAGGAGCTTACCCCGGAGGAGCTTACCCCGGAGCCGGCTGAAAGCATGGATTTCGCCGATCTTACTCCTTCAATCGAAATGGATTTGCCGCCGTCGAAAGAGGCGGAACCGGAAACGCCGGAAGAATTGGGCGAACTTGGCGAGCTTGGTGAATCGGGCGACTCAGGCGATGTTGGCAAATTTGATTTAGGGAATCTGGATAATCTCGGCGATCTCGGGGATTTCGGCGTACCTTCGATTGGCGAAGACGCCGGAGCGGGCGAGGTAGAGCCGGAACCATTGGAACTGGGCGACGAGTTTAAGCTTCCCGATCTTTCCGAGCCTGCGGGGGCGGCTGACGCGTTTCCCCCGCCGGGCGACATTTCTCCCTCCGTCGGCGATGAATCCCCGGCGAGCGCCTTCGGCGATGGCTTCGCGGACTTTACCATACCCGCCGACCTCAATATCGACGAATCGACGTCAGCGGAAGAGCCCGCCGCGATCGACGGCTTCGACGGGTTTAGCCTTGACGAGGATTTTCTCAAGACGAGCCTCGGCGAATCGGAATCGGGCGACGAGGAATTCCACATTCCCGGCTTTTCCGACTTTACCTCGACGCCCGCGCGCGCGTCCCTTTCGGAATTCCCGACGGCGGCGGTTGGCGGCAAGCGGGGCGGTAAAAAGGAGATTCCTCTCCAGATAAGCGAGTCGGACCTCGCGAAATTCCTCGCGCTGCTCGCGCTTTATCCCCTTAACCTCCGCATCGCCGTGGAAGAGTACCTTTCCGGCACCGCGGGAACCGAGCTCCAGAAGATGGAGCTCGTACATTCGATCCTCAACAACGCCTCCGTCAAGCGCGTCGCCCACGTGCTCGAGGACGCGCTCTCACGCGTCATCGTCATACCCAAGGATTTCGAGAAAAAGAGCGTCGAGGAATACGAGAAGGAAAAATCCTCCCTCCGGTACGTCATCAAGAACCGGATACTTCCCGCCGCGACCCTTTTTACCCTCGTGTCGGTCCTCGTCGCGTGCACGGTATTTCTGGGATACAGATTCATCTATAAGCCGATCGTCGCCGAGACCCTGTACCAAAAGGGCTACGCCGCGATCGAGGACGCGCGTTACACGCAGTCGATCGAGTATTTCGACCTCGCCGTCAAGGAATGGGAAAAGAAGAAATGGTATTTTAAGTACGCCTCGGCGTACCGAAAGCATAAGCAATTCATCAACGCCGAGCTGATGTACGAGCGCGTCGTCGCGCGCTACCCCCGCGACCGCTCGGGATACCTCGAGTACGCCGAGATGCTCCGAACCGAGCTGCGCAATTTCGAGAAGGCCGAAGAGGTGCTGAAGCGCCGCATGCTCGTCGAGTTCGTCAACGACCGCGATGGGCTTTTGCTTCTCGGCGACAACTACCTCGACTGGGCCGAGGAGGATCCCTCGAAATTCGAGGCCGCCCGGCTTACGTACGCGACGCTCATCGAGCGCTATGGCCCCGAGGACCCGTTCCTCGCGCGCATGATGCGCTATTTCATCCGCACTGACAATCTCGCCGAGGTGCTTCCTCTGAAGGATCATTTTATGTCCAAGCGCGCGAAGATCGGCGCGGCGGACCTCGTCGAGCTCGGCGGATACCTGATCGACAAACGCTATAACCCAAAGCCCGGAGACTCCGAGGCGCTACGCTCCCGCATCGAGGACGTCAAGCGACTGCTTGAGCGCGCGCTCAAGGCCGACCGCTCGAGCCCCGAGGCGAACTATAATATGGGCCGCTTCCTGATCTATAACTACAAGTACGAGCTCGCGGCCGTCGCGCTCGAGGAATCGCTCCGCCTGTTCGAGGACGCGACCACGATGTCCCCCAAGCGCGTCTTTACCCACGTCGACGCGTTCCGTCTCGCGGGCGAGGCTCTGATCCAGAGTAAGCGCTATCTCGACGCGCAAAGCTATTACGCCCGCGGCATTTCCCTCTACGAGGAACAGCGCATGAATCGCTCGGTCAGGCAGGACCGAAGGATCGGCGTCCTCTATTCCGATTACGCCGACGTCGATTACTTCGTCTCGAACGACCTCGACAGCGCGCTCGTGAATTACCGAAAGGCGGTGAGCGAGCTCAACGACACCGCGTCGATCAGGTATCGCATCGGGTACGTCGAGTATCAGAAGCAGGACTATGAGTCCGCGATCGCGGACCTTGCCGTCGCCCATTCCCGCGAGTCCGACGATCAGAATACCCTGTTCGGTTACGGGAACGCCCTGTTCCGGCGAGGCGATTACTTCGCCGCGCAGGGGCTTTACGAGCGTCTTATGGATAACCTGGAGAACGAGAAGATTCGCAAGGGCGTCCTTTTACCGCAGATTCGCGAGGACCACGGCGAATTCGTCGAGCGATATATGCATAGCGCGAACAACCTTGGCGTCATCCTGAATCGGCTCGCCGCTCGCACCGGCGATTCGCAAAAAAACGGCAGGGCGCTCGCGCTCCTCGCCGATTCCGCCCGCGCTTGGGACGCGCTGACGCGCAACCCGAAAACCCTCGTTCGCGCGCAGGGCGCCAACCTCGCGTTCCTGAACATTCAGAATATGACCCATCCCCGCTCGACCTTCGTTCCGGAGATCTATTCCGATATCCCGAAAACCCTCGATGGCGAAAAGCCGCTCGAGTAGTCCGGGTCAATGGGTACGTATTGCAAAAAGAAACGAAGCTTGCTATGATGCCACCCGAACATAGCAGGCTTTTTTTTGGACGTTTAACTCAGTGGTAGAGTGCGGCGTTAGCCGCCTTGCCGAACATATACAGGCTTTTTTTGGACGTTTAACTCAGTGGTAGAGTGCTACCTTCACACGGTAGAAGTCACTGGTTCAAATCCAGTAACGTCCAAAAAAAGCCTTTATCATATCCAGCTGGCTAACGCTCCTTCACACGGTAGAGCTTTCGCGAAGCGAATGCTGAGCTTTCGCGAAGCGAATGCTAAGCTTTCGCGAAGCGAATGCTGAGCTTTCGCGAAGCGAATGCTCAAGGCTCTGGTTCAAATCCAGTAGCGCATGCCGAAAACGAAGTTTTCGGCTTACAATCCAATTCCTTACAGCACCCGGCCCGAAGGGACGGATCGTCCAAAAAAAAGCCTTTTTTTTGTCTCTTTGGTTGTTTATTGGGTGTTATACTCTGTAGACGAAAGGGCGACCAATGGGATTTATCGCTAATTTCAGGTATAGAAAGATATCTCACTCGGCGACGGTTGATGACCTCGTTAGGGAGATATTCAGAAAATCAATACATCTGTGCGCGTCCCTCGTGGCGCTTGCCGCGAGCATTAACCTCGACGCGACCGTAATCGCGCTCTCCGCCGTGATTTGCGTGTACTCGTTTTGCGAGTATCGGAGGCTCGCGGGCAAGACAATCCCGCTGATCTCCGGGATCACGGCCTTCGCGTCGAGAAAGCGCGACTCGGGCAGGTTCGTGCTTGGACCCGTGACGATGGCCCTTGGCGTGCTGCTCGCGCTGGTCTTGTTTCCCCCAATCGCCGCGTGCGTCGGCATATTCGCGCTTGCGTTCGGGGATGGGATCGCGAGTCTCGCGGGAAAGCTGCTCGGAAGGATAAAGATACCGCATACGGGCGGCAAGACCGTGGCGGGAAGCCTGGCGTGCTTCGCGGCCGTCGCCGTCTCGTCGTTCGCGGTTCTGCTCGATCCCGTCAAGGCGCTTACCGTCGCCCTGCTCGCGATGCTGATCGAGGTTCTGCCGCTCAAAGATTACGATAATCTATTAATACCGATAGCCATCGGCGCTCTAGTCGCCTTTATGATTTGATCGATCATTGCCAGAGATAGTATCGGTGAAGACGCTCAAGATAGAGCCAGGAGCCCGCGATGAAAAGCGCGGCTCCCCCGCCGAAGAACGCCCATGAGTCGCACAGGGACAAGAGGGCGTATCCGGCAAGGAACAGGATGAGCCCGAAAGCGGCGTGCTTGTATTCGGGAATTACCCTCATTTTGCCCGGAATAAGGTACGAAAGCACCGCAAGAAAGCCAAGAAGCAGCATGAATAGGCTGAGCATCCCCGAATAGCCGGGGATGACGAGAAAATTCGCGCTCATGCGCGACGAATTGAGCGGGATCGCGCTACCGAGCCCGAACGAGAAGAACGCGAGCAGGAAAACGCTCGGCCCGAGCTGCTGGGCCGTCTGTCCCGTCGTGAATATCCCGCTCGCGAGAAGGCCGAGCAGCACGAAGATCCTCGAGACGAGAACCGCGCGCGAAACCGCGACGGCGAGAAAGTCCCCGTGAATCCAGGTTTGGTACAGCGGGATGAAAAGGCGCAGGGTCTCGAAGGAGATCGCGAAGAGACACGCCGCGAAAAAGGTTATCTCCACCGTTTGGGTTTTCTCGAAGGCGAAGAGGATATACAGAAGGCCCGCAAGCGCGAAAAACGGATAGATCGCGATCGCCGCGATCGAGGCCCGCGAGCTCCATTGCGCGAACGGAATGCCCTTAAGGGCGAATGTCGCGCGCGTGCCTATCATCTCGGCGGGTAGGCGCTTTTTCACGAGAATCAGGATGACGCAGACTACCGCCGTGATCGCGAAGGATAGGGCGATGAGGGCCGCGGCGCGAATGAATTTATTCCTGGTCGCTATGGTCATGCAGGGATGATACCATCAAAAGCCATTAAAGTGAATTGCGCCCGCTCAAGTGCGTCCGTATATTGTCGATATTAGTGATAACGATCATCAGGGAGATATCTATGCGGAAAATTGCCGTCTTATTCCTTTGCGCTCTTTCGCTTTCGGTCGCGACCGCCGGCGACGTGGCGACTTTCGTCAGCCTCGGGTTCTCGCCCGACGGGTCTCGGTACGCCTTTGGGCAGTATGGGATCACGGACTCCGATTATCGCGCCTACGCGGATATCCTGTTCGTCGACGTCGCGCGCAACGATTTCCTTAAGGGCGGCAAATTCACCTCCGGGGACGAGCCGACGAAGGATGGCCGCGTGGCGTTTTCGGCGCTGCAGGGAGCGTCGACCCCGTTCGCCAAAAAAACGGGCATCGATCAGTCCCTTCAGGGACGACCCCTGTACGTGCAGGCCGACAGCGATCCGGCTCCTAAAACCCTGTCCTTCCGCGATTTCGACACGGGCCGTTCCTACGAAGTGACTCTTAATTGCCTCGTGGAAGGCGCCGGAAAGGACGTCCGTTCGTCGTTCTATCTCTTGGTGTCCATTACCGACGCCGACGGAAAAACCGTCCGCAAGACCGTGGGTCTTCCCGGTTTCAAGCGAGACGGCGTTAAGGGCTACACGATTAGGCGCATCGTCACCGACGATGCGGGAAAGGCGCTCGTGTTCGTGATCGAGAAAGAGCATTTTGCCCCCAAAGGCGGGTCTATCCGCTATATGGTCGAGGCCGTCAGGCTTTAGGCGTCGTTTCCCTGAACGCCTGAAACACCGTCTTTGAGTCCTCCGACAGGATTCTCACGAATACCCTGTCGGACGCGAACTCGGTCTCGAGCCACAAGGCCTCGAGCCACAGCGCCTCGGCCGCTTCCCTGAACGCCTCTTCTCGCCCGGTTTTCGGGAGATTCCCCTGCGTAAAAAGATAGGTTCCCATCTCGATCCGCCCGATCGGCTTTCCGTCGGCAAGGTGTTTTTCTCTATTCGGCTCGAGGTCGTTTTTGGCGACGAGCGAGCGATATTCGTATAATTCCGCCGTGCCGTCCGGGGCAATGCCCGATTCGGGGAGCGTGATCGGCTTATGCAGCTTGAGCGCGTGAATGATAAAATCCATGGGTACATCAATAGCAGATTTTCGGGCAAAAAGCGATATCCCGGCGAACAACATCTTCCGGAGGATCCCAATGCCACGGAATATCATTGCCTTTATCGCCATTGCCGCCGTCGCGATCGGCGTCTGCTCGCTCGCCTCATGCGCGATGGATCCCGAGATCGTAACCGTTTTTGGTGGGGGAATTTCCGTTCCCAAGCTCGTTTCCGTGGAGACGCGCGGCTCAAGGGAGATCCGCGCGACCTTCTCCCTTCCCGTCACCGTCACAGGGGCCTCGGTAATCCCCGGGGAAAGCGCTGTGACCGGCGAGCCCGGCTCCGGTGCCGACCAATCGATCCCGATAACCGCTTCCTGGGAAGAGTCGCCCGACGAGCCGGGCGAGATCGCCTTTATCCTCGACGAGGCCATTGCCGTCGGCTCGACGGCCTACCTTTCCGCGACGGTCGAGGACTCCGGGGGGAATAGCCTCTCGTTTTCGGTCCCGTTTATCGGCTATAACGAGCGTCCGCCGCGTCTTTTGATCAACGAGATCAGGACCGACTATGTTAATCCGAAGGTCGAGTTTATCGAGTTTTTCGCGCTTTCGGACGGTAACCTTGCCGGCGTGGAGATTTCTTGCGCGGCCGATAAGTCAGGTATTGCTTGGTCGTTCCCATCCGCCGAGGTTCGCGCGGGAGACTACGTTATGTACCATCTTCGCTCGGTGGAGGATGGCCTCGTCAACGAGACCGGGTCGACAGACGCCTCGGGCGGAACTGAAGCCCGAGCAGACGCGCGCGATTTTTGGGACAATCGGAAAAGCTCTCCTTTAAAAGAAACCAACGTTATCGTCGTTCGGGAGCGGAAAGGCGGGACTATTCTCGACGCGCTGCTCGTGGCGGAGCCGGACAAGGCGAGCTGGCCAACCGATGCCATATCGCGCGCGGCCTCCGAGGTCGTATCGGTGGCCGCGTGGAAGGGCGATGGTTCGGTCGCTACGGCGGCTTCCGCGCTAGGCATGACCCCGACGCGAACCCTTGGGCGGAATCCCGGCGCGCCCGATACCGACTCAGCCGCCGACTGGGCCCTTTGCCCAAAGCTAAAGGCGAGTCCCGGCACCCGTAATATCTCCTGGTAAATCATAGTAAGCCCCGCGCGCGGTTTGCATATTCTCCGCATTCAGGGTAGTATTGGCCCTGAACGGGAGGAATCTATGGCAGAACTGCTCGCGCCGGCCGGCAATCCGGAGGCGCTCGACGCCGCTATTAATGAAGGGGCCGATGCCGTATATCTCGGGCTTAAGAGTTTTAACGCCCGACTCCGCTCGTCCAATTTCGCCTGGTCCCAGTTCGAGGGAACGGTCGACGCCCTCCATAAGCGCGGTAAGAAGGTGCTCGTCACCGTGAATACCGTGCTCGAGGAAAAGGAAACGGAGCGCATGTACCGGTTCCTCGCGTACCTGGACCGTATGGGCCCCGATGGGCTTATCGTCCAGGACTTCGGCGTGCTGAACCTCGCCCGAGAGCATTTTCCCAAACTTCGAATCCATGCCTCCACCCAAATGAACATCGCGAGCGCCCGCGCCGCGAACGCCATGAGCCGCGTCGGGGTTTCCCGCGTCGTGCTCGCGCGCGAGCTCGGGATCGAGGAGATTCGCGAGATCAAGGAACGGACCTCCTGCGAACTTGAGGTGTTCGTCCATGGCGCGCTTTGCGTGAGCGAGTCGGGACTGTGCCTGTTTTCCAGTTTCCTCGGCGGCAAGTCCGCCAATCGGGGAATGTGCGCCCAGGCGTGCCGGCGGCTCTATTCCGCGGAGGTCTCCGGCGGTACCCGACAGGGCTATTTTTTCTCGCCCCACGACCTTCAGCTCATCGACCGCATTCCGGACCTCGTTCAGGCCGGCGTTCATTCGTTCAAGATAGAGGGCCGCATGAAGAGCGCCGAGTACGTCGGCACGGTGGTATCCGCCTATCGTTACGTCCTTGACCATTGGCAGGAAGACCGTAAGGGCTCCGTCGAGACCGCGAAGCGAATCCTCGCCAACGATTTTGCGCGCGCGAAGACCCGCTACTGGTATGATTCCTCGAAGGCCGAGAATTTTCTCAATCCCGAACAGGCCGGCGGCACCGGCATTTTTCTCGGAAAGATCGACCGCGTAAAGACCGAGGAAGACGGGCGTCTCGCCACGCTCAAGGGCGGCTCCTACGATCCCGACGAGGGCGATTCCCTCCGCCTTCACAAGAAAGACGACTCCGGCCGCGAAAGCCACAAGGTCAAGGAGATTCGCGAGGAAGACGGTCTCCGCTGGATCGATATCCCGGAAGGGTTCGGCACCGGCGACTCGGTGTACCTTCTGCAAACCAAAGCGATGTCAAAGCGCTATCCGCGCGTGCTCCCCAACGATCTCGCGGCGTACCGCAGCCAACCGGGCGGCGAGAAACTCCCGCTACTCAAGCTTGATCTCAGTGGCGAGGGGACCGGTACCAAAGCGGTGTCCGATGCCAAAAGCGTCGTGCGCGCCAGAAAGGAGGAGATCGACGATTTCCCCGCGGGCGCGTACGTGCAGGTTTCCACCATCGAGGACCTCTTCGCGATCCTGACGGATCGACCCGTCAGGGCTATCCTGGAACTTAATCACGCGACGATCGCCTCGCTTCTCGGGAAATCGGATTCGAGTTCCGGCGCGGGAGCGACTCAGCCGGCGCTTGTCCTTCCGTTCCCGAAGCGCGAGATAATCCTTTCCATCGATCCGTTCCTTCCTCAGGGGATCGAGGACGGTCTTTCCACGACGCTCGACGAGCTCGTCGAAAACGGCTACACGCAGTTTATCGTTAATAATCCGGGGCACCTCGGAATGCTGCGCAATCGCGGGTTAAAGCTCGTAGCGGGACCGTATCTCTACGCGTTCAACCGCTGGTCCGCCGACTGGCTCGCGAAGCAGGGCCTGTGCTGGCAGATTACGCCGCTCGAGAATTCCCGCGAGAACCTAGAGGCCACGTACGAGGGCCGCGCGCGCGACCATGTGTTCCTTACCGTGTTCGCGTATCCCGCGCTGTTCCGCATGCGCTTCAAGCTGCCTACGGACTATAATTTCACGTTCTTCAGCGACAGGCAGGGCGGCGTCTTCAAGACCCTCTCGACGGAGGATGGGTCGTTCGTCATGCCCGAGGTTCCGTTCTCCATCGCGGACAAGGCAAACTCGATCCGTAAACTAGGCTTTGGTCGCTTCATCATCGACCTTTCGCGGACCAAGGTCGCCAAGAACGAGTATCGTCAGATAATGGATTCATATCGAAAGGGAACCGCGCTTCCCGAGGTTTCGCGATTCAATTGGAAGGACGGTTTTTACGATCCCGAGCGGATGGAAGAGCTGAAGCAGATGACCGAGCGGGCGAATTTCAGGAAGCTTGCAGGGGTAAAGGGCGGCGGCGCGAGGGCGTTGGGCGCGAAGGCCTCGGGCGGGAAGTCCGGTCACGCTAAACCCTCGGGAGCCCGGGCCGGCGCGGGGGCAAAGCCCGGCGCGGGACGCGGGGACTCAAGGGACTCCGCGAGAAAACCGGCCGGCAAACGCGGCCACAAACGGCCTAATTGACGTTTTTAATCAGCTGAATGATGTAGAGCTGCACGTACGCAAGTAGCGCGTCGCGGTTCTTTATCTTCATGAGCCCTGGGGTGTCGACGAGAGTGACCGCGAGGTTTTCCACGCGTTCCCGATTGAACGTCGACGCCTTGAGGGTGCGCAATATCCGCCTGATATAATCCCGAACGAGCGAGTTGACGTCTTCCGTCAGGTTGCTCTTCGATTCCGGGTCGAGCGTTCGGTTCCAGAGGTCCTGCTGCGCCTCGAGTTCCCGTTCCAGCGAAGACCCGGCGGGCACCAGCGACCGTTCCACCGAGACGCAGGCGTTTCGGAGTTCCGCCTTTTTCTGCTGCCTCTCCTCGCCGTTTGCCTTGCCGGTTCCCTCGGCCGTTTCCGCGCTCGCGACGTTCTTTTTCGCCTTTGCCTTGCGGGGCCTGCGGAAAAAAGCGACGAGCGACGAGATGATCGGGAGGGTGTACCAGAACGGCAGCAGTATCCGCGTGTCCGTGATCATCTCCTGCCTATCCAGCATCAATAGCTCGCTCCAGGGTAGAATCTTTCCGTGCGCGAAGAGGCGGAATCCGCTCTCCGCGCCTAAGTCCGCGTCCTCCAGCGAAAGCAGGGGGATGAACGAGGCCCCGACGAGGCTCCACAGGATCGGCGAGTTTTGCCTGCACAGCGCGTCGAGTTTTTTCTCGAACTCCTGCTGGCTCTTCATCGCGTCATCCTGCCGATACGCGGAAAGCGACCGGAACCATTCCGTCGTTATGGCGTCCTTGATGATCTTTCGGCTGTCGTTGCAGAGCTTGATGGCGAGCGGCGCGACCTTTTCCTTCAGTATGAAATACCGGTTATTTACCTCGGTCTTGAAAACGAGAAGCGGCGGCAGGGAGCTCTTGCCGGTATCCGCCGTTTTTTCCCGTATGAACGCCTCAAGGTCCGCGTCCTTGTACTGCCCGAGCAGAGGGACGCCGCGCGAATCGGTGAACCGCGAGACCGTCTCCATGTCGAAGTAATAAGGCGGTTTCTGGAACGCGAGGTCGAGGTTTTTGAGGGCCGTTTCCCTCTGAAGCTCTTCCTGGGCCCGGTTCTTGTAGTAATTATTCAGGTATTCGGCGATGAATATTGACTGCAGGAGCGAGGTTTCCTCCGGCGTCTTCTCCGTTTTCTTGATGTAGTCCTGGCGGACGAAGGAGCATAGATAGCTCCAGAAAAGGAACGCGTCGCCCGAATGCTTCAGGGCGCTCAGCGATTCCGTCGGCCTCGTCTGGAATTGGATCAGGTAATTCTTGATCGTCAGTTCCTTGCCGGGATTGGCGACCATGAGCCGTTTCTGGACGTAATCGCGCGATTCGTCCTTTCGGAGGAATATCCTGATCTTCGCGAGCGCGAGGTCGAGCATCTTCTCCGGCGAGATCGAGCCAGGGTATATCAGTGCGGGGGTTTCGTCCGGGAAAATGAGCTTGTTCATCCACGCGTTGGATCGATCCCCTCCCTCGATCATCGGGGCGAAGTCGGTCGTGATATAGACCGTTTTGACGAAGTTTCCCGGCAACCCAGACGGGAGTTCCGTAACGAGCGGGAAAGGCACTTCGGGCCTTTCGTCGATCTCTCGGTATCGCTGTATCATTCGGTCGATGTAGTAGTGCGGCACGAAGACGAGCCGTTTGCCCTTCATGTCCGTGGTCAGCACGACTTTGTCGTCGACCGAAAGCCGGTCGAGCTCTTTCTGCACGACGTTCTGCGTGTCGTCCAGGTACATGACGAGCTCCGGCGCTTCTTGGAGATAGTGGCGCGCGTATTTTTGGAGGTAATCGCAGAAATCTGCTATGATGACCGTGGGCGATTTTTGCTTACTGGTATAGAGTCTTAAAAGTACCGAGATATCGGTTGGGGTTGACATGATGAAATCTTACTATATTCCGC
>Ga0116170_10003312_pt1 | contig 15105 bp, 13 predicted proteins | sample AD_JPNHW1_MetaG_FD_89797 | JGI IMG/M metagenome (GOLD analysis project Ga0116170, IMG submission 89797) | Active sludge microbial communities of municipal wastewater-treating anaerobic digesters from Japan - AD_JPNHW1_MetaG | ecosystem: Engineered > Bioreactor > Anaerobic > Digestate | place...
CCTCGAGTCGGGCATCGAGATCTACGCCCAGCCGCCCGGAAAGAAGCTCGAGGCCATCTCCCTCCTCTCGGGCGGCGAGAAGACCCTCACCGCCATCGCCCTCCTCTTCGCGACCTACATGGTCAGGCCCTCGCCCTTCTGCTTCCTCGACGAGATCGACGCGGCCCTCGACGAGCAGAACGTCCTGCGCTTCGTGAACCTCCTCCAGGAGTTCGGCCGCACGAGCCAGTTCGTCGTCATCACGCACAACAAGAAGACCGTCTCCGGTGCCTCGACCCTCCTCGGCGTCACGATGGAGGAATCCGGCATCACCAAGGTCATCGCGGTCCGCCTCGAGCGGAGCGACGGCAAGGCCATCAGGATGGAGGAGCCGATGGTGCCCCTCGCTGACGAGGAAGTCGAGTACGAGAACGGCACGGAGCTCCCTCCCGAGGCCGGTCCGGATGCTGCGTCCGCAGCGGCATCCCGAGCCGCGCTGGCCGCGCCGGCCACGCCGGCCACGCCGGTTGCGCCTGAAACGTCCGAAACGCCAGCTGCGTCGGTCGATGCGCCCGCCGCGGACGAAGCCCTGGCTGTCGGCGCGCCTGACGCTTCCGCTGCCGAAAAGGCGGAAGGCTGAGGTCCATGGCGGCGAAACCCCTTCCCGACCTGGTCAGGGCCTTCCTGGGCAAGCTCCTCGCCGCCATGCCCTTCCTCAAGAGGAAGCTGCCCGGCCGCGAACGAAGGGCGGAGCCCTTCGACACCATCGAGGACGAGGGAGGGGGAGGGCTCGACGACTTCGGCCCCAACGTCGCTCCCGATGCGCCCAGGGCAGCGGCCAGGGCCGGCAAGGGCTCGGCGGATCGCAGGGCCGAAGGCGCCGAAGCCCTCAAGGGCTTCTTCGAGACCGTCCTCCGCAACAAGCTGGCCCTCATGCTTATCTTCGCCTTCCTGGCCCTGATCCTTGCCATCTGCATCGTAGCCATCGTCGTCACCGCCCCGCCCCGGGCCGGCTCCGAATCGGAGCGCACAACCTCAGCGGGCGTGGCCCTGCTGCGCCGGCTCCCCAGGCCGGAGGTTCCGGGGATCGAGGCGCGGGTCGAGCTGGAACGCGAAAAGGACAGGGTGTATACTGCTGGGGATGCCCGCCCCTTCATGACGGATCCGGCGAGCATCGACATCTCGAGGCTCAGGGCCCGGAACAGGGATGAGATCGACAGCCTCTACAGGACGGTGCCGTAAGGCGTATGAAGCCCCTACCTTCCGCTTTTGCAGTCTCGGTCCTGGCGCTTCTCCTTGTCGCCTGCGCCGGCCAGCCCTCCGCTTCCCCGACTCCGGGGCCCGTCCCTGCCGCTCCGGGCCCGGCGCTGGCCCCTGCCGTCAAGCCTTCCCCTGAAAAGCCGGAACTTTCCGATTCGCTGTGGAAGCCCCTCGGCCATTCCATCGTGGTTCTTTCCCTACCCGATCCCTTGCCGCCGGCAGCGGCGCAGAAAGCCGCGACCGTACTTCCGCCGGCTTCGGCTGCAGGTGTCGACGCCGCGTCGGCCTCCGCATCCGCTCAACCAGGTGGAGCCACGGCTGCTGCTTCGCCTTCGACGGCCGGAGCTGGAAGCGCGTCTCCCCAGGCAGAGGCCGCTCCGGCCTCGCCTTCGGTCCCTGCGCCGGCAATGTCTCTCCCCATTCCCGCGGCGGCCAGCCCGGCCGCTTCAGCGTCAGCCTCGCCGGCCGCTACGCCCGCGACCGCAGCCAAGCCTGCGGCTACTGCGCCCAAACCGGCTCCTTCCGCGGCCTCTGCCCCCGCCCCCGCGCCGGGCTCCGCCGCGCCGAAGGCTTCCGCTGCCGCGGCGACCCCGGCCCCCGCCACGGCGCCTTCCTCCTTGCCGGCCACGGTCCCTTCGACCGCCCCCCTCTCCGACCCCAAGGCGGAGCGCCAGCCCGATATAGCGCGGAGCATCGCGGTCGAGCTAGGCTCGCGCATCGAGATCCCCTTCGACGGGACGGGCTGGACCTATCTCGGCGAGCGTGACGGCAAGGACGGGATACTCTACGAATCGAGACGGTATCAGGACTCGGGGCTGGTCTTCGTCCTCAACACCGCCCGTCAGGGCGACTTCATCCTCCGTTTCCAGCGGCAGGATCTCCTCCGGGGAACGACCAACGAGGAGCTCGTGGCGGTAAAGGTCGGCCCCAAGGCCGCTGTCCTCCCTTCGGGGACGGCCCCGGCAAGCGGCAGCACAGCCGCGGTGGGCGGATCGTCGAGTTCCTCAGGGCCAGCCGCTTCGGCTGCGGCGGGCGGAACGGCCTCCAAGGGGGGACAGACCCCGGCTAGCCCGAGCGTTTCGACCCAACCCGCAGCTACCGCTTCGGCTGGCGTCGGCGCTGCTGGCGGCGGCGCTACAGCGACGTCGCCGACAGGCCCGTCGGGGATGGTCTCCTCGTCGCCTGCGACTCCTTCCCCAGGAACAGCCTCGGCAGCCTCAGGGCCAGTACCCGCGGCTTCCGGTAGCATGGCGCCACCCCCCACTACCCAAGGACTCTCGACCGCCTCCTTCCTGGCCAGCCTCCCTGATTCTCCCGAGGGAATCATCAGGGCCGCCCGAGGGGAGCTTTCGGCCGGACGCGTAGCGAACTGCCTTGCCGCCCTCGACCGCTTCATGGAAGTCCATCCGGAAGGCATGGACGAGGTCTACTACCTCTATGGCGTGGCGCTCGAGCAGAACGGCGCGACCAAGGACATCAAGCGGGCCTATTCCTTCTATAAAAAGCTCCATGACGACTTTCCGCAGAGCCAGCTTTGGGACATGGCCGCGGATCGCATGTCCTATATAGAACGCCACTACTTCTCTGTCCGCTAGGAAGAGCCCGCCATGAACAGCAACGCCCTCTATTATGTCCAGCCGCGCCTGGAGAGCATCAGTTCGCGGCTTCTCTCGGTATCGGGTGACCCTGACCATCCCGATCTCGTGTTCGAGGAGACCGTCTTCTATCCCGAGGGAGGAGGCCAGCCCTGCGACCTCGGGACGATAGGGGGAATTCCCGTGCTTTCAGTCTCGGAGCAAGGGAAGGAGGTGGTCCATCGCCTCTCTGCTCCTCTGCCTCCGGGGACTGTCCCTGGGACAGAGCTCAGGCTCTGCCTCGACGGGAAGCGAAGGCGCGATCATACCGAGCAACACTCCGGTCAGCATCTCCTCTCGGCCACCCTCCTCAGGCTTTTCGAGGCGCCGACCCGGTCCTTTCATCTCGGTCCCGAGCGCTCGACTATAGACATCGCCTGCGAAGGTCTGGGCGAGGATGACCAGGAAGCCGTGGAAACCGCGGTCAACGAAGCCATAGCCGAGGATTACGGGATTGTCATCCATGTCTGCCCGCCCGAGGATATCGCCTCCTTCAACCTCAGGCGGGTTCCGCCCGCCGGGGAAGCGGTCTACCGGGTGGTCGAGATCGACGGCCTTGACTTCACCCCCTGCTGCGGGACCCATGTGGGGTCGACCGCCGAGCTGAGGTTGCTCCTGATCCTGGGTACGGAAAAGTACAAGGGCCTCCTCCGCGTCCATTTCGTCGTCGGGGAGAGGGCCGTCAGGCTTGCCCGAGAGTCGGCGCTCGCCGCCCGGCAAGCAGGTCGCATCCTGGGATGCGAAGCCAGGGATGCCGGCGCGGAATCGCTCAGGCAGGCCGAGCGCCTCAAGGCAGCCCTGGCGGGCAGGAAGGCCCTTCTTCGCGAATGGGCCAAGGAAAAAGCCGGGGTGGCCCTCGCTCCAGGCCGGGTTCCGCCCTGGGAGGAGGCCTGCCTCCGGGGGACAGTCCCCGGCGCGGTCGGCCCCTTCGTGTGCCTTGTTCTTCCGGAAAAGGACGCCGAAGCCGCCCTCGAGGTGGCCAAGGCCCTCGCCGAGGGCGGAAAAGCCGCCCTGGTCGCCTCTGGCAGGGACCGGACCGTCACGGCCATGGCCCCGGGCCCGGTGGCGGGTTCCGCCGCCGGCCTCGGGTCGCTGCTCGGCCCTGCCTGCGGCCAATTCGGGGGGAACGGAGGGGGCGGAAAGGGTTTTTTCCGCGCAACCTTCCCCTCCATGGCCGCGATGGGCGAATTTCTCGGCTTTTTGGCCAAAAACTTGCAGAATTAGAAATATCTATTGACAATTGTAATAGTAATAAATACGATAATAAAGTATGAATTCCGAGGAGGATTGACCAATGGATCAGCAGACCAGCGATCTTGCACGTTTTTTCGAGCTTGTTTCCGGCGTCCAGGTCCGGGCAAGACGGACGATAGAGTCTGGGCTCCGCGGTCGCGGCCTCACGTATGCCCAGTATACGGCCCTTGCCGCCCTTGATGCGCGCAACGGGATGAGCCAGGCGGAACTAGCCCAGGCCCTCGATACCGATTCCACGACTGCCATGGTCCTCCGCACCTCGCTCGAGAAGAAGGGCTATGTGGACCGCGTCGACGACCCGGATGATGGCCGCGTAAAGCGTATTGTCATAACGGATTCCGGAAAGTCGGCCCTCCATTCCGCTTCGCCCGAGACCCGGAACTTCTATTCGAAGGCTTCAGCCATCCTCTCCGAGGCGGAGCTGAAGAAGATCCTCCCCGCCCTCCAGCGCGTCCACGAGTACCTTGGCGAGACCTCTGTCCAGAAAAAGGAAGTTACTTCCGCAGGACGGAAGAAGGGCCGGTCCGGCTCGGAAGGCGGCAAGGCGGCGAAGGCAAGGACCCCGGTCGCCAAGAAAGGCGCGAAGGCCAGACCTGCGGCCAAGGCTCCTGCCAAGGCGGCCAAAGGCGCCAAGGGAAGGGCCAAGACGGCAAAGCCCGCTGCGCGGAAGGCAAAGTAAAGCCTGATCAGCGGATCCCCGCGGACAGACCCGAGCGGGGACAGACCCCGAAGATCCGGGGAATGACGTAAAAAAAGGCCGTCTGAGATTTCGGACGGCCTTGTCATTTACCGGGAGCTGTCCTGCTCTACAGCGTGAACTTGAGGCCCTTCACGAGGATGCCGGGCAGGAGGGCGCCACCCAGGTTGCGGAGCACGTAACTGCCTGTTTCCGGAATGAGGCTCCTCTCCGTGGTGAGATCCTCGAGCTTGGCGCCGTAAAGGTCGTAGAGGCTCTCGTCGAAGCGCATGTTGCTGATGGGCGCCACGAGCTTGCCGCCCTCCACCCAGAAACAGGAGAAGCGGGTCATGCCGGTGACGCGGGCAGTCTCCACATCGCTCCAGTTGAGGTAGTGGAAGTTGGAGACGTACACGCCAGTGCCGAGCGCCTTGAGGGCGTCCTTCTCGGCCAGCTTGCCTGGTCCGAAGGCCGGCGAGCGGAGATCCTCCGATTCCGGGGCTGAGTTGGTCGGCACGCCGTACTGCTTGGCGCTGCGGTTCGAGACTATGGTCGAGGCGAGCTTGCCTCCCTCGATGAGGGTCAGCTTTTCGGGCGCCACGTCCCCGGCCTCGTTGAAGCGGGGTTCGATGCCGAGGCTGAAGTCCTGCGTCAGGTTGAAGAGGGGGGAGAAGCTCTTCCTCCCTTCCCTGAGCGCGATGTACGCGCTCTCGCCTTCGCGGATGTCGCGCTCGCCAAGGCCGTTCCAGGAGAAGAAGGCTATCGTCTCGTAGAGGGCATCGGGCGTGATGTAGGCGCGGTAGTCGCCGGGCTTGAGCTTGACTTCGGGCCTGGCGAGGGGCTCGAGCCTCGCCTTGGCCGCCTCGAGCCGCCTCGCGTGCTCCGCCGGATCCCACTCGCGGCCCGCGTAGCAGGACTTGACCGCCTTGCCGTTGGGGAGCCAGACCGACCAGTCGGTGATGAAGCCTTCCGTGGCGAACCAGTGCCTCGCGCCGGCCGAGTTGGCCGCGCCGCGGACTATCGGGCCCTGGCTATGGATGCCCGTGAAATCCGTTCCGGCCGCCGGGCCGAGGACCTCCTTGGGGAGGCCCTCCTGCGCCGGTAGCCTGCCAGCGAAGACCTCTGACGAGGTACTCGTCGAGGCCGGGGCGCTGCGATACGGATCGTCGGGAAGGAGGGCGCATTCCTCCCTGGCCCGGGAGAGGGCACGGGCGGCGCGGGCCGAGTCCTCCCCGGCGTCTCCCGTGGCGTTGAAGCCCGCGGCTATGCTCTTCCCCTCCTTGTAGAGCCGGAATTCCACATAGGCCACGTCTACCTCGCCGATCTGCCTGACCTTGCAGCCGTTGAAGCGCATGAAGGTGGACTGCTCCCCGGAGAACTCGATGGAGAGCTCCTCTCCCGAGGACAGCTCGCCCATGAGGACGTCACGGGCGGCGTCGAACCTGCGCTCAAGGTCGTTGGTGTTGCTCATGACTCGCCTCCGAAGATCTCGACGCCGCGGAAGGTGCATACCGGGCTCGCGTGGCCCACGAAGATCACCTGGTTGGGTTCGCCCTTCCCGCAGTTGGGCGCCCCGAAGATCCGCCAGGTGCTGCCGTCCCCCACCTTGGAGAGGCTCTTCCAGAAGCTCGAGGACACGCCGCGGTAGTTCGGGTTCTTGAGGGTCCGCGTTATGCGGCCGTTCTCGATGAGCTTCGCGTACTCGCAGCCGAACTGGAACTTGTTCCGGTAGTCGTCGATGGACCAGGAACGGTTGGTCTCCATGTAGACGCCCTTCTCGACGCCCGCGACCATGTCCTCGAAGCTGTCCTTGCCGGCCTCGAGGTTGAGGTTTGCCATGCGGTCGATGGGCGCGCGGGACCAGTTGTCCGCGCGCTGGTCGGAGACGCCCGGCTTTCCGGAACGTGCCTGGCTCTCGAGGCTCCCGAGGGCCCGGACGAGGATGCCGTCCTTGATGATGTATTCCTTCCTGGCTGGCGCGCCGATGTCGTCGAAGGCGTAGGAGGCCGCCTCGCCGGGGACCGTGGGGTCGAAGGTGATGTTCATGAGCTTCGAGCCGTACTCGAGTGTCCCGATGTCCTCCGGCTTCACGAAGGTGGAGCCCGCGAAGTTGCGCTCGTCGCCGAGGATGCGGTCGAGCTCGCAGGGGTGCCCGACGCTCTCGTGGATCTGGAGGTACATCTGGTCCGGAGCGAGGATGAGGTCGCCCGTCATCGAGGGGCAGTCCTGGGCGGAGAGGAGCTCGATGGCCTCCTCGGCGGCCCTCTGCGCGTCGAGTGCCAGGGCGCCCGCGTCGAAGAACTCGGCGCCGGCCTGCCTGATGCGCGCGCTCGAGCCGTTGGCCGTGCGCTTCTGCACGACGTTGCCGTCGCGGGCTATGGCCTGGAGGCTCTGGAAGGCGACATGGAGGACCTGGAAAAGCTCCGCGCCGTTCGTGGAGGCTATCTCGGTCTCGATCTCGTGGATTTCGAAGTCCACGCTGGTCTGGATTATCCTGTCGGAGATGCGCATGGCCGAGGAGAGAGAGCAGGCGAGGCCCGCGAAATCGTCCATGGCCACCCCGGACTTCTTCTCCCTCGCGCTTTCCCAGCGGGCCTTCGAGGCGGGACGGGCCTGCCGCGCGTCGAAGCGGTGTATGGCATAGGGCCTTGCGGCGCGGGCCAGCGTCATGGCCCTGCCGAAGGCGGCCTTGAGGGAAGCGATGTCGGCATTGGCGGTGGCCGCGTAACCGAACTGGCCGTCCACGAGCACCTCCGCAAGATAGCCTTCGTCCTCGGTGACCCTCGCGGAATCGTATTTCCCGTCGCGGGCGCTGCAGCTCCTGTCGGTGGAGCGAACGCGTCTCAGTCCCGCCCATTCGGCCCCTTCCGGAGCCGTGGCGGCGAGCAGTCTTGCCAGATCCATGGGCATTGGTACCCCCTTTTGTTCCGGCTAGATACTAGCATCCGACATGGGCGGCGTGAAGGGGAAAGAACGGGGTAAGCGGAATCGTATGTCGCGGAACTCGAGGGGGCGGCCCTCGGGCGCGCGGTTGCCCGCCTAGAGCTCGATGGGCCTGTGGTTGTCCGACAGGCGGCGCATGAGATAGTCGCGGTCGAGGCCGAGGTCGGCCACGGCGCCCGCGAGCTGGGCGGCCGAGAGGAGGTTCTGCTCCGCGAAGAGGTAGACGAGGGCGCGCTCGGCTATGCAGGGGACGCGCAGGGCGTTCATCTGCTCTGGGCAGGGCGAATCGCATTCAAGGTAGCGCGAGGAGAGCGAGGCCCAGAGCCGGGAGCTTTCGATGTTGCCCGCGATGGAGTTGAGCTCCGCGAGGAGGGGCTTCATGTCGCCGCGGGCCGCCGCCTCGCCGAGGGGCTTGAGGGTGAAGTAGCTGTATTCCTTGCCGGGGAGGTAGTGGTGGCGGTCGCAGCGGGTACAGTAGTTGGGCTCGATCCCGCTCTCCTTGGTGCGGTCTCCCCCGATGACGATGAGGGGGTCGAAATAGAGGGCGGGGCACTCGATGCCGTCGACCATGTAGTAACGGTAGGTATAGAGCGAGTCGGCAAGGCACTCGTCGTGCTCGCAGTAGGCGGAGAGGGGGAAGACGTCGGTCGCCGTGTCGAGGAGGAGGCGCGCGGTCTGGTTGAAGATCTCGCGCCGGAAGTTGAGCACGAGGGTTGGGCAGACGAAGACGAGGCCGCGTCGCTCCGACTCGTCCTTGATGAGGTAGGCGATGCGCTCGTCGAAGAAGGTCGTCTCGTCGACGATCCAGGTCCCGACCTCGGGGTTGGCGGCGATGAGGCTCTCGAGGGCGAAGGAGTCGCGCGCGGGCGAGATGTGGCTGCCGCAGCGCTCGTAGCCGCCGCGGTAGGCGAGGGCGTCCTCGGGATAGTCAGGGAAGCGCGCGCTGTCCAGGCTGGAGCGGACGACGAAGATCCGGCGCCGGTCGGCGCCGGCCGTGCTCGTGACCGCGGCGGCCGCCGAGCCCTTCCTCAGGGCCACCAGGCTGTCGCGCCACATGCGCGCGGAGAACTCGGTCTTGCCCGAGCCCATCGGCCCGATGACGAGGATCCTCCGCCCCGCCTTCGTGAAGTCGAAGTGGTTGAAGGAGTGGTGGACCTTCACGAGGGGAAAGCCAAGGTTCCGGAGGAACTGCGCGGATTCTGCCGGTTCGTCGTCCATCGTGTGCACCGCCCTTGCTGCCTGATCGAGCGCCCAGTCCGGGAACGCTATTCTTCGTCTTCCTGTTTCGCCCAACGCCTGACGGACGCGAGCAGGCCGCCTACGCAGACGCCCACGAGTCCCGTCGTGAAGAGCGACTTGAATACCGGTCCCGAGGTCCCGAGGAAGGAACCGAGGAAATAGGTCGCGAGCATGGCCCCTCCGTCGCTTCCGGCCATCTGCCGCATGGCGTCGGGCAGGAGGCCGCGCTGCACGCCGAGGCCCGCCGCGGCCGCGACCGCGGAGCTGACGAGGATGAGGGCTGCCGGCGCGGAGATGAAGGCGCCCGCCATGGAGAGTCGTCCATGCATCCGGCTCTCGCCGAGGAGGACGAGGCCGGCCGCGAAGAGGAAGGCGAAGAGGGCCAGGCCCGCGATGGCGGTATCGATCCTGCCTACGGTCAGGACCGCTCCCTCTCCGCTTCCGTCCGCGGAGGGCAGGGTGGCGGGAGGCCAGGGAAGGGAGTCCGGGACCTCGGTGGCCATGCGGCTCCGGAGGAGGTCGGCGGCGCGGGAGGAAACGAGCCTCTCGGGAAGGCCCTGGGGCCTGTAGCTGAAATCGGCCTCGGAGGGGCGGCCGGGCTTTGCCGGCAGGGCGGCCACGTAATCGGCCGCAAGGACGCCGCTCCGCGACGAGAGGGCCGCCTTGAGCGGCGCGAGGTCTAGGCTGGCCTGCTTGCCCTTCGTCCTGCCCTCGTAGAAGTCGAAGCCGTCGTTGACCGCCTCCGTGGCCAGGGCCTTGAGCTCGGCGACCGGCGGATCCTTCTGCAGGGCCGACACGAGGGCAGGCCCGTTGAGGCTGATGCCTCCCAGCTCGACGGTCTCCCCGACCTCCTTCTGCATCGCGGGCGAACGGAGGATCCCGACGAGCCTGTCGTCCGTCAGGACCCTCACGTAGGCCGCGCGGTCGAAGGCCCAGGTCCTCGTCGAGATCGCGAAGAGGGCCGAGAAGAGGAGGGGAAAGCCGATGAGGACATAGAGGATTATGGCGGCGGTCTTTCTCACCTTCAGGACTCCTGCCGAGCGGCCGCAGCCTGGGCCGCCGGAATGTCGACGGGACTGCCTTCGCCGCCGGACCCGACGGGCCGGGGCGCCGAAAGCGGCGCGGGGAAGGCCGGCGAAGCGCCGCCCGGCATGGACCGCGCGACGTTGGGCCTCACCGATTTCTCGCCGAAGGAGAGGTACTTGAAGGGATGGAGGTCCAGGGCGTTCGGATACCAGCCGAGGACGTAGTCCGTGTCGATGATGTTCGTGGCGAGGTTGTGGTAGAGGGGCATGACGGCGGCGGTGGCGAGGAGGTGGTTCTCGGCCTCGGTGAGGGCGTCGAGGCGTTCGGAGCCGTCCTTGAGGGCGGCCGCCTGGAGGAGCCGGTCATACTCGGGGTCGGCCAGCTTGGCGTCGTTGAGGTTCGAGTCGCTCGAGAACATGCCGAGGAAGGCGAGAGGGTCGGCGAAATCGCCTATCCAGGTGGTGAGGCCGAGGGTGAAGCCGCCCTTGATCGGTCCCTGGCGGACGCGCACGTAGTAGCTTTCCGCGGCGATGGACTCGACGTTCACCTTGATGCCGGCGAGCTTCTCCCAGTTGTCCTTCATGATGGCGGAGACCCGGGCCGCGTCCTCGCCGCCTTCCGGAACGAGGATGGTGATCGCGGGCAGGCCCTTGCCTTCCGCATAACCTGCCTTGGCCAGGAGGTCGAGGGCCTCCTTCTCGTTGCGTTCCGTGATGCCCTTCGCGTTCTCGTAGCCCGAGTAGGGCAGGACGAGGGTGGGCGCGGGAAGGAGGTAGACCTCCTCGGATCGGATCTCGTCCCAGGGCAGGAGGAGGGCCAGGGCCCTGCGCACGTTGGGATTGTTCCAGGGCCTCGTCTTGCAGTCGAAGTACCAGTACTGGGTGCCGAACATCGGAGAGTACTGGATGGCCTGCCGGTCGACGAGGGAATCGAAATCCATGGGCCCTTCGAGCCAGTGGATCTCGCCCGAGTCGAAGCGGGCCGTCATGCCCTTGTCGTCGTCCGAGAGGAGGATCCTGATGCGGGGGATGGCCACGGATTCCCTGTCCCAGTACTTTTCGTTCTTCTCGAGGACGATCTCGTTGCCGTCATAGGAGGAGACCACGTAGGGGCCATTGACGGGGAAGGGGATGGCTGCCGCCCAGTCGCCGTTCTTGAGCATGGAAGGGTGGATGGGCGAGAAGGAATGGTGGCAAAGGAGGCGCGTGAAATAGGGCGCGGGGGTCGCGAGCTTCACCTGGAGGACGCGGTCGTCGAGGACCGAGATGCCGACGGAGGCGGGATTCCTGCTCTTGCCGTTCCGGTAGTCCTTCGCTCCCGCGATGACGTCGAAGAAGGAGGCGTAGTCGGCCTTCTCCTTGGGCGAGATGGCCCTGAGCCAGGCGTTGCGGAAGTCCGAGGCGAGGAGGGGGCTGCCGTCGGACCAGACCGCGTCTTCCCTGATGCGGAAGGTGTAGGTGAGGCCGTCCTTGGATTTCGTGTAGGACTTGCAGGCGGATTTCACCGGGTCGAGGGTCTGGGGATTGTAGGTGAAGAGTCCTTCGTAAATGCCCGTGAAGAGCTCGGCCTCGGCGGAGTATATGGAGTGGTGGGGATCGAACTGCACGTCGAGGGTATTGAAGGCGGTGACGAATTCGTCGGGAACGGTGGCCTCCAGCGATTGCGCGGACTGCGCGGTCGGGGCCAGGAGGGCCAGGACGAGGCCGAGGGCCAGTAGGACAGGGGGGCGGGCCATTGATTCTCCTTGTCGAGCCTGGCTGTCCCAGGCTTGGTACCATATCAGGGGACGCGGGCGGCGCAGGGCCGCGCGTCCAAGAAAACCGTTCAGCTCAACCAAGGTATCACGGTCTTGGGCGGGATTCAGCGTCGCGCGGGCCGCCTGAGGGGGTCGCGCCTCCATCCTCGCTTCAGCTCGAGGTGATGCCGAGGCGCTTCATCTGCTCGGCTTCCTCCATCTGGGCCACGTATTCGTGCTTCTTCTGGTTGGCCTTGATGAGGGCGCCCTTGATCGCCGTGATCTCGGTCTTGACCGACCTGAGCCTGGGCTTGTCCTCGGCCGTAGCCGCGCCGCGGAAGTAGTCGTCGAGGCCGGCGAAACGCTTGACGAGGAGCTGGAGCTCTTCCATCGTCCGTTCAAGGAACTTGTAGGCCTGCTCGTCGGGCAGGGCCTCGAGCCGGTGCCATGAAGGGCCGTTCTTCTGGAGGAGTCCGGCCAGGATCCTCGCCCTGCGGCTCGTTTCCTCCATGAAGGACTCGAAGTCTATGGTCTCCGTGCTGCGGCTGCCCGTGATGCTGTCGACGAGCTCGATTTCGTAGCGGAGCCCCTTCTCTTCAGGACTGAAGACCGAGCGGAGGAGGGCCTTGAGCTTGGCCATGAAGCCCTGGTTCTTCTCCTCGACGATCGACGAGGCCTCCGAGAGCTTCTGCGCCGCGGCCTCGACGGTGTAGTTGACGCCCGCGAGGAAGCGCACGCCTTCCAGCACCGAAGCCTTGTAGGACCTGGCCTTGGCCTTCTCTTCCTTCTTTTCGGAAGCGACCGAGTAGCGCTGGATGATGGCTTCCCGCAGGGCCGGGCCCTCGGACGTGTAGTCCTCGGCAAGGTACTCCTCGGCAAGCTCCGCGAAGAAGGGCTGGCCGCCGAGGTTCTCCGCGAACTTCTTCTTGAGGGCGCGCATCGCCTCGTCGCGGTGAGCCAGGACGAAGCCCTCCTCGAAGACGAGGCCGGGGCCGACGTGGTCGCGCAGGTCGAGCTTGTAGCGGTCCCGGTGGTAGGTCGAGAGCTCCTTGAGGAGGCCGAGGATGTCGCGGCTGGCCTTGTCGAGCTGGCCGAGGGCCTCGCCCAGGATGCCAGAGGAAAGCTGGTCGCTGCCCTTCTTGACCGAGGAGACGAGCTCGGCGAGGCAGCGCGTGTTGATGCTCGTGCTCGTCTCGGCGAACTGGGTGAAGTTGAAGTACCGCACGAGGGAGAGGAGCCTCTTGATGCGGCCGAGCCCGAGGAAATCGGCGCTGAACTGGTAATAGTTGTTGAGGAAGTCGAGATAGGAGTCGAACTGCGAGAGGCGGACGCTCATCTGGTCGATCTTCTCGCTCTCCGGGAAGCTTCCCTCGGGCGGGCAGGTGACCTCGGAGATCTTCATCTCGTACTTGTAGGGGTCTTCATGGATGACGCCCTTCTTGTAGAGCACGTTGTAGATGCCCTGGAAGGATGTCTGGAAGAGCTTGAAGCTGTCCTTCAGCCTGGGCAATTCCTCCTGGTCGAGGCGGCTCCGCTTGGCGTCAAGCACCGTCTCGAGTCTTCTCGCGAAGGCCTGCGAATCTTCCATAGGGCAAGAGTATGGGCTAAAATCACCTGGAGCGCAATAGATCATGGGCATCGAACGTCCTTTCACGAAGGAACGACTCGTCATCGGGGTCCTCAGGTCGCCTCGCTTCGCGAGGGAGCGGATCGAGGAGGGACTCGAGGGGCTCTTCGGAAGCATCGATTACCGGGGCCCCGAATTCCCCTTCGAATGGAGCGGCTACTACGGGAGCGAGATGGGAGCGGGCCTCCTCAGGACCTTCTTGTCCTTCGCCGGCCTTGTCGATCCCTCCCGGCTCGCCGGAATCAAGCGGGGCACCGACGCCCTCGAGCGCTCCTGGGCGGGGACAGGGGGGCGGCCGGTCAACCTCGACCCCGGTCTCCTCTCCCTCGGCCGCTTCTCCCTCGCGACGACCAAGGACAAGGCGCACCGCATCCCCCTCTCGGACGGGATCTACGCCGAGCTCACCCTGCGCTACGAATCCGGAGCCTACAGGCCCCTCCCCTGGACCTACCCCGACTGGCAGAGCCCGGCCTACCTTGCCGTCCTCGACGAGCTCCGCAGGCGCCTTCCCCGGGAGCCCCGATAGCGGCCCGCAGCCTCAAGCGCGGCAAGGGCGTCTGCCCGTTATGCCGTCATGTGGCTACCGTATCGCTGCCGCGCAGGGCTCGGCCCCGGCCTTCCCCTCCTCATCTTTCTGGCCCTCGCGGCGGGATTGTCCTCCTGCAGCCTGTCCTTCGGCGGGGGAACGCTTGAGACCCAAGCCGTGACTCTTGTCTTGCCCGGGCTTCCGCCCCCATGGGGCGCGGCCGAGGGCCTCATGTTCCGCGTCGAATGGCGGGATGGGGGAGGAGTCCGGCATACAACCCTCGCCGCTCCCGGCGGCAGCCTCGAGGTCGAGCTCTCGCGCGGCGCGGCGCAGGAGGTCCTTGCGATTCCGGCCTGCTGGGGCAGCGAGCTCAGGCCCGCGGGTGCGCGTTATCCGGCTGACCTCGACCCAGGGACCGACGGCGGGCTGGGACCGGCCCGCCTCGCCCTTGGCTGGAAGGGCGGATGGATGGCCTCGCTTTCGCGCCGCCTCGCCTCGGGAGGCTATGACCCGGAGGCCTTCAACCTGGCCCGCCTCGAGGCCATCCTCGACGGGGCCGACCTGGATCCCTGGCTCCTCGAGCCGGGCGAGGCCGCGCGCCGGCTGGTCTCCGGGACCTTCCGATCGAACCTCATTCCGGAGCCGCCGCGTTTTGCCGTCGCCCTGCCCGGGCCCGGGCCCTGGCTTGCCGAGAGCGCCCTCGCCCCCCAGCCCCGTCCGGGAGACGATGGGAGCTGGACCGTGGACCTGCCCGTGGGCATATCCCTGGTCGCGGGGCCCGATACCAGCCTGGCCATTGGCGTCGACGCCTCCGGGAAGGCAACGATAGCCAGGCTCCGCCGGCAATGATATCGGCTAACCCGTCGTGGTCATGGTCTGCGCCCGGGCCCTTCGAGGGGCAGGCTCATCGTGAAGCGCGACCCCTCTCCTTCCCAGCTCTCCGCCTTCACGAAGCCCCCATGGGCGAGGGCGATGTGGCGGACTATGGCGAGCCCGAGTCCCGTGCCGCCGGCCTCGCGCGAACGGCCCTTGTCCACGCGGTAGAAGCGCTCGAAGAGGCGGGGTAGGTCCCTGGCCGGGACGCCGGGGCCCTGGTCGGCCACCGTGACCGCGAACCAGGGCGCGGCTCCCGCCGCCGTCCCGACGGCCTCGGCAGGCGCTGCGCTGACGAGCGCCTCGACCTTGACCGAGGAGGCCCGCGGCGAG
>Ga0116170_10003314_pt1 | contig 15095 bp, 12 predicted proteins | sample AD_JPNHW1_MetaG_FD_89797 | JGI IMG/M metagenome (GOLD analysis project Ga0116170, IMG submission 89797) | Active sludge microbial communities of municipal wastewater-treating anaerobic digesters from Japan - AD_JPNHW1_MetaG | ecosystem: Engineered > Bioreactor > Anaerobic > Digestate | place...
TACGGCTGCGACCAGCCTTCCGGCAGGACGCCGGCGCGATACGTGCGCCGGCCGCGCCGCAGCACCGGCCCGCGCAAGGTCACGATCAGGCGCGGAATCGGCAACGGCACGCGGCCGGCGCAGCCGGCCTGCTGCCGGGCCGGAGCGTCCGCGCGCCAGCGCAGTTCCACCCGCAACGCCCACACCCAAGCGCCGCCCAGCACCAACGCGACGGCCGCCGCGCCGACGCCTCCCAGCCAGCACCCGGCGCCGCCCGTCGCCGCAAGCCACAGCAGCGCATCCAGGCGATCGCGGCGAAAATGCAACTTGATCTCCAGCGTTTCGTAGACGACGTTCGCCAGCAGCATCAGCCAGCCGACGCGAAACGGCGCCAGAAAGAAACATTTGCTCAGCAGGAAAACGCCGGCGGCGCCGCCCACCATCATGGCCATCGCGAAATCGATCATGTTCGCCATTCTACTCGGAATGCTCCGGCGGCCAATGCCCTATTTTGCCGCGCGCGATTTCCAAAACGCCGCGATTTCCGCGCCCGTGGCGCACCACGGACGGCGCGCGGCCAGCCGGGCCAGCAACTGGTCGTAGGTCCACTGCCATTCGCGAAATTCCGGCTCGTTGAAGCAATCGTTGTGCCACAACAGCGTCACCAAGCCTCCCGCGGCGATCGTCGGTTCGATGGCGCACCAGGCGCGTTCCAGCGCTTCCGCCCCGGACAGCGGCTCTTGGAACAAAGCCGCGTCCATGACGGTCAGCGGCAGTTCGACGAGGTCCATTTTCTGCCCGGTCGCGGGATCGGCGGCGAAAAACGGAAACCGGCGCTCCTCTCGGGCGCCGATGCGGTCGGCGTGGCCAAAGGTGGAATCGTACCGAAAACCGGCGGCTTGCTGCGCCGCCCAGGTCTCCGCGCCGGAAAACCGCAGGAAGTGGTTGCGGATGCCGACGATCTCGCCGCCCAAAGCGGCTTGCAGGATTTCGCGGCTTTCGCGATAGGCCGCGGCTTGGTTGAAGCGATAGTAGCCGCCATGCAGGCCGATTTCGCCGCCCGCCGCCCGAATCATCTCCGCGATGCGGCGCAGGGCCGGCGCCGTCACGTCGTAGCGCGCGCCGCGGCGCCGCCAGCGCCGATCATGCAGCACGAAGAACGTGGAGCGGAAGCCGTGGCGCGCTTCCACATCCAGGATCGTCCGAAAATCCATTTCCGGCGCCTTGGGCGCCACCCAGGCGCGCGCCAATCGGCGCAAGGTCGAGCCCGCGCGCCGCACTTCCCCGCCGGCCAACAGGCGCCGGGCGCGGTTCAGCGCCGCCAAGGCGTAGAACGGCTCGCGGTCGTGGATCTTGTCGACGTCGTGCGACAAAAAGAGCGCGAACGGCGCTCCGCCGGGCCAGGCGCAAGCCGCGCCTTCGTTGACATCAAGAGGCGGCATAACGCGCGAAATTCCCGGCGGCGCGCCGGAGCGCGCGACAGCCGATGGGCGGATAATGCGTCCCGCCCTTTTCCTGTTCCCGGGATTCCAGCTCCTGCCCGGACAAGAGGCGGTCCACCACTTCGATGAATCCATTCAGGCCCTGGCGCGCCACGTCCGCGACGGCCGCGCCGAACGATACGTCCTTTCGAACGGCCACCCGGCGTTGCAGCACGACGCGCCCGCCATCGACGATCGGCGAAACGAAATGGATGGTGAAGCCGATCTGGTCGAACTCGTCGTTCGCCATGGCCCACAGGACGCAGTCGGAGCCGCGGTAGCGGGGCGCCAGGCCGTGATGCCAATTGAGCGCGCCGCGCCGCGCCAGGCCGTACAGCTCGGGCTTGATCACCGGCGCGCCGAGAAACAGCACGTAATCCGGCCGAAGTTCCGCCACGCGCGCGAGCGTTTCCGGCGCGTGGGGATCGTCCACGTCGAGATGGCGGCAACGCGTCCGGAGCGCGGCGCGCGCCGCCGACGTGATCTCCGGGAACGGCTGCGCGGCCGGATCGAGCACGCGGCCCCGGAGCGCGCGGCCGAGCAGGAAATCCGCGAGATACCCCGCCCCGCGCTTGCGCGCCAGCCGTTTCAGCACCGCGAAGCTCTGCGCGCGCGTCCGACCGCGAACGTCGAGCACGACGACGTCCTGCGCCTTGCGCAGCAGGAAATCGGCCATGATGCCGGCTTCCGGCAAATCGCGGGTGGTGAGAATCAGCCAGTTCATGGTGTGTTCGAATTCGCGCTCAGCGCTTGCGCGCGACGATCAGCAGGTTCATCGGGAACAGGATCGGAATGGGAATCGCGCGCGTCTGCAGCACGTCGAACTTCGCGCGCACGTCGTCCAGAAACCGGTACACATGGAACCCGGCATGGCAGCCGCGGTCGTATTTCTCCACGTCGCAGAAGCGATAAAGCCAGTGCCGCAGCGCGACGGGAAAATCGATGCCCCGCGTCTGCTTGCCGGTGCAGACCCGCGCGAAGTACTTGATCAGCGCCGGGTAGCCGATTTCGATGGGCACGGAGCACACGAACAGGCCGCCCGGCTTGAGCACGCGCAGGATTTCCGCGAGGCATTGGACGCGGTCCGCCCGGCTCGGTACGCAGTTCAGGGCCTCGAACGAGGTGCACACGTCGAACGCGGCGTCCGGCAGCGGCAGTTGGCGGGCGTCGGCGGTGAGCACCGCCTCGTGCGGGTGCGCTGCGCGAAATTCTTGCGAGTGTTCCTCGTAGTAGTTGACGCTGAGCATCTCCTTGGCCAGCGGCCGCAGATACGGCAGGCCGATGCCGTCGGCGGCGCCGATGTCCAGCAGCTTCTCCGGCTGCGCCGGCCCCGACCGGCGCCGAATCGCCTGCGCCGCCGCGCGGAACCGCGCGAACCGCTGCCAGACGACCAGCCGGCCGCCGCTCAAAATGCGCTCGCTGTAAGTGACCATGTCGTCCTCCCGTGTCCCGCCCCGCCCGCCTAAAAGAAATTCCGATTCCGCAGCTTGAGCGCCATCTCGAGCGGCCAGCGCGCCTTGTTCACCGTGAGATACGGCGTCAGCCGCCCGCCGAAACCGCGGAAAAAGCGCTCGATCGGCGGCAGGACGGAGCCTTCGAAATCGAACGTCCGCAAGCCAAGCTCCCGGGCATGGCGGATGGCCTCCGCGACCGCCAAGGCGCCGGCGCCGTGGTGGCGGTTGTCCGCCCGATAGCCGCCCAGCAGGTAATACGCCGTCTGCGCGTCGTGGATCACGAAGCTGGCGGCGATGGGCTGTTCGGCGCGGCGCACGACGAAGGCATAGCTGTTGTCGGGCCGGGCATACCGAAACAGGACGGCCTCCAGCAGCGCGCGATCCAGATGCTTCCGCTGCCGCCCGAAGGACGCCAGCACGAGATCCCGCACCGTTGCCATGTCCGTTTCGCGCTGTGCGACGAGACCGTCGCGCTGCGCCTTCGAAACGTCGTTGCGGCGATCGGGCGCCATGTTCGCACGGAGCTGTTCCGGCGTCTGCGCCAGATCGAGCAGGTAGGTGTAGAGCGGCACGACCTTGAACCCGCGCCAGAAGAACGGCAAACCGTCGGCGACGTCCCGCGCCAGCGGCACCATGCAGATCGCCGCGCGGCTTCGGTCCAAGTGGTCCGCCAGGCACTCCAGCGCCCGGCGGCGCTCTTCGAACGCAGCGACGGGATTGGTGGATCGCACGGCCAGGAACGGACCGCAGATCGGCGTGAACGGCGGCCGGCGGATGATCTCCAGTCCCCAGCGCCGTTCCCGATACAGCGACAAGCCGCCGCGCAGCTGGCCGCCGTCGTCGAACAAGCCATAGGCCTGCATTCCGGATCCAAACAGCGCCAGCCAATCCAAGCGGTTGAACAGCGTGCCGTGGGCCTTGGCCAACTTGTCGTAGGCCGCGAATTCGGCCGGTTCCAGCGCGCGCAGCTTCATGGCGCCCCCCGGCCGGCGAACAAGCGCCGGTATGCGTCGCACAAGATCGGTTCCATGTGTTCCCAGCGATACTTCGTTTCGGACAGGCGGCGCGCCGCCGCCGCCATGCGGGCGGTGCCGTCCCGGTCCGCGATCATCCGGCCGATGGCCGCGGCATAGGCTTCCGGCGAGGTGGAATCCGCCAGCAGGGCGCACCCTTCCCGCGCCAGCACCGCAAAATGCGAGCGAGGAAAGTCCGGCCCCAGGATCGGAATTCCGTAGAGCAGATAATTGAAGCATTTGTTCGGAGCGGCGATTTCGTGGTTGGGCGACGGCAGGAACCCGATGAGGCCGACGTGGCAAGGCGCGATCGCCCGTCCCACCTCCGCATACGGCAGCCAACCCGTGCGCACGATCGTCCGCTCCAACCCGTGCTTCGCCACGAAGGCCTCGAGCCATGCCTTTTCCGCGCCGAACACGTCGCCGACGATCTTCCAGACCACGCGATGCTCTTGCGCCGCAAGGCGCACGGCTTCGGCCATGACTTTCAGCCCGCGCGCGAACGTCAGGGTGCCGTCGTGGCACAAGATCGTTTCCGGCCCCGCCGCCTTGGCAGCGCCGGCGCCGAACACGTCCGCGGCCGGCACATTGAGCAGCGTGGCCACCCGCGCGGGGCCAAGCACCGCCGCCAGATCCTCCGAAATGGCCAAGCTGGCGCCGAACGCGGCGTCGCATTGGGCGATCCAGCGCCGCTCGCAGGCGCGATAGGCCGCCATCGCCGCCGGCCACAGCGGTCGCGGAAAGCGGGCGGCGGCGACGCCGGCCCAGCATTCGTGGCTGTCGAAAACGACCTTCACGCGCCGGCGCCGCTTGACCCGCAGCGCCGCCACTAGGCTGTCGGGCTCGTGGCAATGGATCGCGTCGCAGTCCTGCTCCGCGAGCGCGGCCTCCAGCCGGCCGACGGTGCGCAGGCGTTCTTTCAGGCCGCCGCCGCCGGGATATTGCGCGAAACGCACGCCGTCGGCCTGCGCGGGCAACTTCTTGCCCTGCGCGCACAGCAGCGTCACCTCCGCGCCCGCCCGGACCAGGCTGCGGGCCTCCTTGAAGAAAATGCGGTCGTCGTCGGCCTCGTGTCCCGAGGTCGCCAGGCAGATGCGGATGCCGGAAAGGTCGTTCATGGATGCCGGGGCGGCGGCGGGGCCGGGCGCGCCTCGCGTTTTTGGCCCGTCAATCCAACGCCCCACAGCTGCTTGCCGAACAGATCGCGATAGGCGCCGGGCGCCTGGACGTCCACGATGTCGAACGCCTCCCGTTCGTACCATTCGAGGACTTCGTTGTAGCTGTGGACGTGGGCATAGCGCGGGGACAGCCAATCGCGCAGGCTGTGGATCGTGTTGGCCAAGCGCCAGCGCGCCCGGTGGCGAATGCGCGTCTTGATCAGCGCATGCAATCCGACGCCGGCCGCGAAGAAGAACGCCTCGCGCACGAATTTCGGGGCGACGCTCAACGCGGGCCGCAGGATCATTTCCACGTGGTAGTTGATGCGCGCGACCAGGCCGGTCCAGCCCTTCTTCACGAGATGGTCGTCCAAGCCGTAGACCCAAACGAAGAGATACCCGCGCGGCCGCACGAACGGAGCGATCGCCGCAAACGCCGCCCGCGTGGAGCGGTTGTGATGCAAAACGCCTTGGCTGTACACCAGATCGAACGCGGCCTCCGCGAACGGCAGGTGGAACAGCGAGCAGATGGTCACGTGCAGATGCGGCTGGTGGCCCAGCGCGCCGCCGACGCGCACGACCGACAGATTGATGTCCGTCGCGTAGATTTCGCATTCCGGCAGGAGCTGGCCCAGCGCGGCGAGTTCCTTGCCTGCCCCGCAGCCGACCACCAGCGCGTGCTCGATTTTTTCCGAGCTGCGCGGCAGCCATTTCAGCCAGACGTCGCGGTTGAGCCGGACCAGTTCTTCCTGCGTGTAGGTGAAGCTGAGGTCGTCGCCGTCCACCTCGATGAGATCCCACTCCTCGGTGAAGGTTTCCTGCGTCGTCCGCTCGCCCGGCAACGGCTCGTCTTCGGGCGCGCGATGGTCCGGCCACGCCGCCAGCGCGGCGGCATGCTTGCGGTCGAATTGCGCATGGACGGCGGTACGGAACAACAGCATGACGGGCACGCGGTTGACGACGGGATAGCGCAGGCGGCAGGCGTCGCACAGCAGAACGCCGTCCTGCACGGCGCCGTTTTCGGCTTCCGCAAAGGCGATGGACCGGAGCGGCCCCCGGCACTTGGGACACACCAGTCGGCGTGCATGTTCTGGCGTCATATGGCTCTTTCGTTCATGGTCCGAAACCGTTCCGGCCGCGCGGGCGCATCACCGGGGCAGATTAGCAATTTCCCGGTACATCTCCACGAGTTTCCGCGCATAATTCCGCTGGTCGAAAAGCCGTTCCGCCGTTTTCCGGGCCACGACGCCCCGGGCCAGCAGGTCGGCCCGCGCCGCGGGCGCGGCCACGCGGACCAACGCGTCCCGCCAAGCGGCGACGTCGCCGGCGGCCACCGTGAATCCGCCCTCCCCCGCGCCAACGAGTTCCGCAATGGAGGCGATGTCGCTGCCGATCAACGCGCGGCCCGAGGCGAACGCCTCGAAGGCGACGTTGGGACAGCCTTCTTCCCGGCTCGGCAACAGCACGGCGTCGGCCGCGCGCAGGATCGCGGGCACGTCGGCCGGCGGCACCATCCCGCCGAGCCTCACGAGATCGGGATGCGTCAGGGAATTTCGCCAGGCCTGGACCGCGGGACTTTCCGAATCCGGTCCGCCGAAAAACAGCGCCGCCCCCGCGCGCGCCAACTCGTCTTCGGCGCCGCGCCAGGCCGCCATGAGCGTGCGGCCGCCCTTCGTGTCGGCGCCGAACGCGCGATCCGCATACGTCGGCAATCCGCCCAGGTAGGCCAAGCGCACGCCGGCGCTTTCGGGAAAAACGGGCGCGCGCGCGCCGGCGGGCGAAAAGCGCGCGAGGTCGGCGCCGCGGTAGGCCGTGCGAACCACCGGCGCCAGCGGGAACCAACGCCGCGCGGACGATTCCAGCGCCCGGCTGTTGCAAACGACGCCGTCGAGATTCCGCCGCAGGGCATCCAAATACGGATAGGATTCGAATCCGATCCGCTGCCGGTCCAGCTCGTTGATGATCTGGGTCACGTGGCGAAAGCGCCGCTGCCGCGCCAGCGCGCCGACCAGCAACCCGGCGAACTCCGCGCCGACCGAATGGACGACGTCGGCACGCGCCAAGAGCGCTTGCATGGGGCGCTGCAAGCGCGCGCGGAACAAGCGCAGAGTGAGGCGCGGCGCGCCCGGCACCAGCGGCGCCGCGGGCCGAACCACGCGCAGGCCTGCGTAGGTTTCCTCCGACCACCCGCGCCGGCCGGGACGCCAGGCGCGCGGCGCGACGACCGTCAGATCGACCAGCTGGGCCAGTTCGACGGCCGCCCGCAGGTTGAAAATCCCGCGGTTCGGACGATCGTCGCCCGGAAAAACGCCGGCAAAATACAAAACGTTCATGCGGTGAAGCCGGACTAGGTCGCCCGGAAGGTTTCTTTCCAGCTCAAGTAGCTGCAGGCGGCGCACAGCAACCGTTCGTCCATGGCCGGCGCAGCGAAGTTCCGCAGCAGCGCCGGCACGTCGAGCACCGCGTCGTCCCGCTGCCGTTCCAGCAAATCCCGGAACAGGCCGCCGTTCCGACGCAGCAGGCTGCCGGTCGGCGTTTCGTAGCCCATCTTGTCGGTGCGGTCGCGGACGACGTCGGGCAGGAGACCGTCCAGGGCTTGGCGCAACACGTATTTCGACCAGCCCTCGCGGAACAGCAGGCGGGTCGGTTGTCCCAGCACCCATTCCAGCAGCCTGAAATCCAAAAACGGCAGCCGGGACTCGACCGAATGCGCCATGGACACGCGGTCCTCGTGCCGCAACAGGTGCGGCAGCTGATAATGGAACATTTCGCCGCATTGGAGATCGCGCCGATCGGCGTGGAGCATGCTGGCGCGCAGATGTTCGGTTTGCCCCGCGTGCGCGCCGTAGAAGTCGCGGCCGAGGATGGGCCGCACGAGACGCCGGCGCCGGATCGCGCGCAGCAGCGGCACGGAATAGTACGCGCCCGCCGCGAGCTGGATGCGCAGCGGCAGGTTGGCATGGCGCCGCGCGGCCAGGATTTCCGCCCAGGCCGCTCCGGGACGGCCGGCCCGCAGCTGGAAAAGCGCATCGTAGGTGCGATAGCGCTCGTAGCCCAGCAGGAGTTCGTCCCCGCCCTGCCCGCTCAGCACCACGGAAATGCCGCGCTCCCGAATCATCCGATAGATCTGGAAACTGGACAGGAACGACAACGTGCCGAACGGTTCTTCCATGTGCCAGACGAAGCGCGCCCAATCGCGCGCCAGATCGGCCTCGCCCGGCCGCAGCACGACCATGCGGGCGCCGGCCTTATCGGCCGCGGCCTCGGCGAAACGCCGCTCCGAATACCGGCGGCCTTCGTATTCCACGTTGAAGGCGTCGAGCGGCGCCGCCTCCGCCGTCCGGCGCCGCTGTTCGCCCGCCAGGCACACCACGCTGGAGGAATCGAGGCCGCCGGAAAGCGTGACGCCCACGGGCACGTCGCTGCGCAGGCGCAGGCGCACCGCATCCGCCAGCAGTTCGCGAAACGCCGCAAAGGCCGCGCGGTCTTCCAGCGGCTCGGCCGCCGACGGCGTCCAATAGCGCCGCGGAGCCCACCGGCCGCTGGCCAGATCGGCGGCCGTCAATCGAACGCAGTGCGCGGCCGGCAGGCAGCGGATGCGGCTGAAAAACGTCTCGTCGGTGTGGGTTTCCAAGCCCCACAGGAAGAAATCGGCCAGCCGGGCGCGGTTGGCTTCCCGCCCCACCCACGGAAGTTCCAGCAATTGCTTGATTTCGGAGGCGAACGCAAAGCGCCCGTTTTCGAGCACGTGGTAGAACGGCTTGATTCCGAACCGATCCCGCGCGCAGAACAACTCGCCGGTGCCGGCGTCGTAGATGGCCAGGCTCCACATGCCGTTGAAGCGCGGGAGGCAATCGGCGCCCCACCGCAGATACGCCTGCAGCAGGACCTCCGTGTCGGAGCGGGTCCGGAACGACACGCCGGCTTGCTCCAGTTCGGCGCGCAGTTCGACGTGGTTGTACACTTCGCCGTTGAAGACGATCCAATGCCGGCCGCTCGGATCGCTCATCGGCTGGTGGCCGGCCGCGGTCAGGTCGATGATCGCCAGCCGGACATGGCCCAGCGCCGCGCGGGCCGGAATCGCCGCGGGTGTTTCGCCGCGGCGCGCTTCCACGGGCGGTTGGCCATGCGCCGGGAAGAGCGCGAGGCCGCCGTCGTCGGGGCCGCGATGCGCCGCCGCGCGGCACATGGCCGCGACGTCCGCGCCCAACGACTCGGACTCTCGCGCGCAAACGATGCCGCAAATCCCGCACATGGCGCTCACCCACCTCCGCGGGCGTCTTCCAGACGCTTCCGCACGGTCCGCGCATGGAACAACAGGCCCCGGTTCGACCGTTGCGCGAGCGGCGAATCCAGCAGCGGTCGGGCGCAGAACAAGGCCGCCCGCACGAGCCCCATCGCCGCGCGGTTGGTTTTTTCGAAGATCGGCAGTTCCACCGCCTCGAAACCGAGGCTGCGCTTGCGCCAATCGATGGTGGGCGGCAGCGGAATGGCCCAGCCGGCGTCGATCCGCCGGCAGGCCGGCTGCGCCTGGTAATGCAGGAACGAGTCGAACCAGAGCAGATCGTTGGGATCCGAAACCAGATAGCCCCGGTGGCTCTTGGCCGTCAGCATGACGGCCGTGTCGCCCACGAGGCAGTCGTAGAGATAGGCCACGAGCTTCTCGCCCTGGAAGGCGCCGAACCAATCCCGGCCAGGCAGCTCGAATTCCCGCATGAAGTTGCGCCACCATTCGTCTTCATGTTCCCGATACCACTCCGGCGTCAGGCCATAGCGGTTGCGTTCGGCGTTGCTGACGTGGATTTCGAGCAAATCGCGGCGATGTTTTTCCGGATCCTGGATGAGCGCGGTCTTGAAGCCGCAGCGCACGGCCTTGTTGATGGCCTGGCGGCGCTTGCGGTCGGCGATGTTCGCCAGGGAATAATTCCGGAGGTTTTCGCCTTGGATCAGCAGCCGCGTCTTTGTGCGGCCGCCCGCGGCCGCCGCGTCGGCGGCCGGCACCACGTGGGAATAGCGCAGGAACGAGCGGGAAAAGCGCGGCCGCGCGTCGCCCGCCGGAATTTCCTGCAGCGGATAAAGCGGCTGGCAGGAGCCCGGCGAGGCGTTTTTCCACCACACGCCGTCGTGGAAGTGGGCGCCGGCGCGCATGGCCGATTCCTGCCGGAGATATTCCTCGATCGTCATGGGCCTTCCCGTTGCGGCGGCGGCGCGCGGCGGACCTGTCGAAGCCGCGCGAAGCCCAGCCAGACGCGCTTGCCGCATTCGACCAGCCGCGCGTTGCTGGAATAATACGGCAGCTCCGCGGGCCGAAAGAGGAATTGTTCCTTGAAATGGTTCAAGCTGGGATGCTGCGGCCGACCGTTGACGATCAAGCGGCAGGTCGCATCGGCCGCGGCCCGGCTCAACACCTCGAAATAGAGCGCGTCCATCGGATAGTGCTTCAGGCAATCCGTGTCGGTCTTCGCCTGTTCGATGATCCGGACGTCCTCGACCTGATAGGTGCGCAGATAGGCGGCCAAGACGTCCCCCGCGAACGCGCCCCACCACTCCCGGCCGGCCAAGGCGAATTCCCGGCGCATCTGGGCGCGCCAGGATTCCGCCTCCGCCACGTAGCGGCTCGCCGGCGTTTCGGCGCCGACGCCCTTTTCGTGGCGTTCGGCCTGCGACGCGTTGATGGCGCGGATGCGCTCCAGATGCCGCTCGAGGTCGTCGAGGGGCCGCACCGCGCAATGTTCCAGCGCGCGGCGCACGTTGTTCCGCTTTTTCTGCGGCAAGCTTGGCAACCCGAATCCGTCCAAGCGGTCGCGCGCCAGCAGCATCGCCGGAACGAAACGGTTGGCCTGGGCCGGATCTTCCACGCGATGGCTGTAGCCCAGCAGGCTGCGTCCCCGCGCCGGCCGCGCCGCGCCGGGCGCAATGGCCTGGAACGCGAAGGCCGGCTTGCAGTAGCCGAAATAGACTTCTTCCCAATGAACGCCGTCGTGCGCGTGGATGCGGCGCCCGAGCGCACGTTGCTGTTCCGCGAATTGGGCCGCCGTCAGCATGGCCGCTCCTGGCCGCCCGGCCCGCGCCGCAGCGCTTCCGCCAAGCTGGCCGCCCGCCCGAAAGCATCCGGCGCCCCGGTCCATGCAAACGCCGCCTGCGCGCGCGGGAATTCCGGCGGCCGGCGGGCCAGGATCGTCAATCGGCGCGGCGCCAGCGCGCCGGCGACTTCGTCGACGTCCGTTTCGCGCAGCACCAGCGGCAGCGCCGGACCTTCGAAATGGGACCCCGGCGGGTCACGCAGGACGACGTGGCCGATGGCCGGTTCGAAAAGCGCGGCATAGAGTCCCGCGATGCCGGCCGCGCCACGACCCACCACGGCGACGTCCGTTGGCGCCAGTCGGCGGTCCCGCAGCGCCCAAGCCACCGTGCGCCGCACGTCCCACGTCCACAGCGCCGCCAGGCTGCGTCCCGTCAATCCCGCGGTGCGTTCCAGCCGCGCGACGTCGCCGCCGGCCAGCTGCGCGTCGGCAAAGCGCGGCGTCAGCACCGCCAGCGCGTGGGTGCGCAGGAGCGGGAAAAACTCGTCCAGATCGGGAAAGACGACCGATTCGCCCGGGCCCTTGATCCAAACGACCAGCGGGACGGCGCCCGGCGCGCCGCGCGGCGTCAGCCACGCGACCTTGACCGGCACGCCGGGTTCGCTGTCGAATTCGTATTCGCCGAATTCGGCGAAATCGCCGGCATAGCCGCCGCGCCCCGACCGGCGACGGGTGCGGAACGAAGCCTCTGAGGTCGGGAACCACCCGAACGTCCGCGTCCGCAGGAACGCCAGGATTTCCTCCCGGCGCCGCGCCCATTCCGACGCCGACGAAGGAACGGCCCGCGGCGGCGGCGCGATCCATTGGTCGTGAATGGCGGCATTGCGGGCCCCGGCCGGGATTGCGCGGGTGCACCGCAGGACGTCCGGCCGTTCCGGCGCGGGACTTGGCGCATCCAGTTCGGCGCGCGGCGCTTCGCGGCCCTGCAGCCAGCGGCACATCCAGCGCCGGGTTTCGCGGAGAAACGCCGGGGGGTCGTCGTGGCCTTGGTCGGACTCCACGAGCCGCAGGCGCCGGCCCGGCGCCGGGGACGCGGCGAACAGGTCGTAGATGGGAGCGACGCGCCCGAACGCGGCCCGGAATCCGGCCGGCGGGAACAGCGGATCCTTGCGGCCGCCGAGAATCAGCAGCGGCCGCGGCGCGATCAGCGCCAGGAATTCCGGGAAATCCAGGCGGGCGGCGTTGGGCACGAACGTGCAGTCGCATTGCCGCGCCACCAGGCCCCGGGTCGCTTGGCTGCCGATCGTGTAGGTCGCGCACGAAGGCGCCGCCGCCGCCACCCGCTCGTCCAGCGCGGCCAGGTATTGCGTCATCACGCCGCCGCCGGAAATGCCAGTGGCGCCGATCCGGGCGGCATCCACTTCCGGCCGTGTCTGCAGCCAATCCAAGGCGCGCATGGCGTTCCAGATTTCCACCCCCGCCGGGGTGTAGCCGAGGGAAATCCAATGCCAGAGATTGAGCCGATTGGTGCCTGGATGCAGGCCGGGGATCTCGCCGAACCCGAGCGGATCGAGCACGAGCAGCGCAAACCCGTGGGCGGGATACCAAAGATAGCGGTCCTGGAAGCCGACCTTGGCGCCGTCGAGCGCCGGCCAATGCCCGTTGAGATACACGACGCACGGCACCGGCCCGGCGACGTTCTTCGGCACGTAGAAATTCGCGGCCACGTGCAGGCCGGGCAAGCTCTCGAAGGTGAATTTTTCGGCGCGATAGGCGGTGCGTTCCCAGCCGCCCGCCGGATGGACGACGAGCGGCGCGCGCGATGGCAGCGGGTCCAATCCCAGCGCGTCCAACAGCTGTCGGCGCACCTCCGGGCGCCGCCGCTCCCACTCCGCCCGCGCCGCCACGCCGGACAGGCAGTGCGCCGACGTCGCCGCGGCGGCCGCGACGAGTTGCCGTTCCGCCGCGCGGAAACGCCGGCGCGCGGCGCACGCATCCACGCCATCCTTGATGGCGCCCTGCCAACGTTCGGGCAACCGCGCGAATGCGTGTTTCAACATGGAAGCAGGCGATGGCATGGCTCAGGCTCCTGCGGACGGATGCGATGGCGCCGGCAGGCCGAAGCCCGCCGCGACGACCGGCGGCCCGAACCCCGGCCCCCACGGGGATGGCGCCGGCGCCCCGCGGACCTGCATCCGGCGCATGCGCTCCGCCCAATGGGAGATGCCGACCACGAGCGCCAGCAGGAACATGGTGTCCTGCGAAATGAAGTTCGGCCGGGACAGCGAACCGGACACGAGCATGATCAACAGGATCATGCGCGCCATGTTGACGCGATAAGCGAACAGGGGCTCGCAAGGACCCTCGAGGCTGCGCGACAGCCGCCGCCAAGCCATCACGTAGACGGAAAAATAGATCAGGAACCCCGGCAAGCCCGTCGTGGACAGGATTTCGGCGATTTCGTTGTGCGCGTAATAGCCGGTTTCCGAGGCGACGCCGAACTGGCCCAAGCCGCAGCCGAAGATCGGGTTTTCGGCGAAGATCCGCAGCCCGATGAACACGAGATCGAAACGCACCTGGGTGCTGCGATCTTCCATGTGCGTGCTGCGCACGAAGCGCGCGCCCATGTAGGTGTCCTGAATGACGAACTGAAACGCCCAGTACGCCAAAATGAACACCACCAGCGCGCCGAACACCGCCTTCATCTTGAAGCGGGACCCGCCGACGAGACACAGCGTCGGCCACAAAATTGCCGTCGCGATCAAGACGGCGAACGCTCCGCGCGACACCGACAGCACCACGCCGTAGAAGCACAGGCCGCCGGCGGCGGCCAGGACGACCCAATGCCAGGGCGTGCGCGTTTCCTTGAGCAGGCCCAGGACCGACAGGATGCCCATGGCGGAATAGAACCCCACCGCGTTTGCGCTCGCAATGCGCGCCACGGCCTGCGTGTCGGCGATGCGCTCGACGCTGATCGGCTCGTCCACGGTGAGCACGCGCACGACGGCCACGCCTAGGAACGCCAGATAGAACCAGCGCGCTTCGCCGGACCGGCCCAGCACGGTCGCCAGCAGGGTCACGACCACCGTCAGTTCCGCGATCAGCTTCAGGTAGCGCGAAAACAGGTCCAAATCCGTCGCGATGATGAAGCCGGTGAGCGTCCACAGCCAGAAGACCGCCAGGAGACCGCCTTCCCGCGGCAGATGCCGCAGCCGCACGTGGCGCCAGAAAACCGGCACCGTCGCCAAGCCGACCAGACTGGCGCCGAACCAAATGGTTTTTTGCATGTACTCCGGCACGTTGCCCAGCGTGAACGCCAGAAAATAGTAGAACGCCCACACCATGGTCAGGCGCGACCAGGTGCGCTGTTCTCGGTTGGGCGGCAAACGCGTCATGGAAACTCAGCCGTGCGGCGGCGCGCTCAAGATGCGGACCAACCGGTCCACGCTGCCGGCGCCGCGGTAGGCATCCGGCGTTTCCGCCGGACGCGCGGGATGGCACGCGGCGCGCGCGATGCGCTCGCCATCCGCGCCCGCGAGGACGTTCCAGCCCTCGCGCACGGTCTCGACCCATTCCGTCTCGTCCCGCAGCGTGACGCACGGCACGCGCAGCCAATAGGCTTCCTTCTGCATGCCGCCGGAATCGGTCAGCACGACCGCCGCGCCGGCTTCCAGCCGGACCATGTCCAAATAGCCCTGCGGTTCCAACAGGCGCAGGCCGGCCGTCGCTTCCGCGCCCCCTGCCGCCAGCCGACGGCGCGTGCGCGGATGCACGGGAAACACGACGGGCTGCCGGCGCGCGACTTCGCGCAGGGCGGCCAGCAGGCGGGCCAACCGGGCGGGATCGTCCACGTTTTCGGCGCGATGCAGCGTGGCCAGCGCATACCCGTTCGGCGCCAGCCCCAGCCGTTCCAGCACGGTCGTTTTCCGCTCCGCGAGCGCCACGGCGTGCCGGAGCGCTTCGTGCATGACGTCGCCCACGGCGTGGA
>Ga0116170_10003319_pt1 | contig 15086 bp, 2 predicted proteins | sample AD_JPNHW1_MetaG_FD_89797 | JGI IMG/M metagenome (GOLD analysis project Ga0116170, IMG submission 89797) | Active sludge microbial communities of municipal wastewater-treating anaerobic digesters from Japan - AD_JPNHW1_MetaG | ecosystem: Engineered > Bioreactor > Anaerobic > Digestate | place...
CATCACGCTCTACGCCGACCGGCGCGTGCGCGTGCCGACCGGTTCCGGCGGCCCGGCGATCGCGATCGTCGATCCGCCCGAGTTCGATCTCAACGGCGACAAATACCAGATCGTCCTGCCCGACGTGGCCAGCCCGACGCCCGAACAGCGCCAGCACGACGTCAGCGTCAAGACCGGGCCGACCGCGCAATCGGTCTGGATCGCATTCACGAACTCGACGGGCACCGCGGTGCCCGTGGCCGCCTCCACCAACGCCTTGACCGGCACCGTGACGGTCACGTCCAATTCCGCGGCGGTGGTCGGCGCCGGCACGGAATTCGAGGGCGAAGTGTCCGCCGGCAGCGTTTTGCAGATCGGCACGAACCGCGTCGTGGTGAGCGTGGTCGCTTCGAACGACTATTTGACGCTGACGCGGGCGTATCCGGGCGCGTCGGCGTCCGGACTGACGATCCAGCGCATCACGGGCAATCCGACGGCCGTGGGCAACAACCTGTTCTGGCAGTTCCTGTGGACCAACCTGCAGGCCGGCACCTACACGCTCGTGGCCAACCTGGACACGGACGGAAACACGAACACGGTCGAGGGCACGGCCCAGCGCACCGTGCGCGTGCTGCTGCGCCAGATGGTCGCCAGCGATCCGGACGACGCGGACGACGACGACGACGGGCTCTACGACGAGTTCGAGACCGAATCCGCCGCGCTGCCCGACTCGAATTCCGAGACCTGGAACAACGGCGACGTGCACATGTGGGCCATCCGCGGCCGCACCGACCCGCTGATGCCGGACACCGACGGCGACGACCTGCCCGACGGCCTCGAGCTGGGCTGGGGGTCGCCGTTGGCCGACACGGACCCGGCCGCCGACGTCAACGGCGACGGCTGGCCGAATTTCATCGGCGACGCCGATACGCCCATCTACAACACGACCGACAACTGGCAGCACCCGCGCTACAATTTCAATGCCTCGCGCACGGACCAGCTCGGCGGCTCGCTCACCGACCCGAGCCGCGCCGACACCGACGGCGACGGGCTTGGCGACGGGCTCGAGGACCTGAACCGCAACGGCCGCGTCGAAGTCGGCCTCGTGAACGGGCAGAACGTGGTCACCGACGTGCTGCAGGGCTCGGCGCTGCCGATGGTCTACAACTCCTCGCGCGTGGACCGCGATTCGTTGCCGGCCAACGCGCGCTTCCTCGAAACCGATCCGAACGGATCCGACACCTCCGGCGACGGTCTGAGCGATGGCGCCTCCGACACCAACGCCAACGGCCGCGTGGACCTGCGGCTTTTGTATCCGGCCGGCACGACGACGGTCTTCGACGTTTCCGCGCAACCCCAGTTCCTGCTCGGCATGGATTCCACCAGCCAGACCGCGCTGGCGAGCGCCGGCATCACCAACCTGGCGTCGCGCGCGCTGAACCTCGGCGCCCTGTTCGCCGCCTATGGCCGGCCCGTCAAGACCGATGGCTGGTATGAAACCAACAAGTGGCCGCGCGTGCTGTTCCTCGAAACCGATCCGCTCTCCCGCGACACGGACGATGACGGTTTGGACGATGGCTGGGAAGTCCGCTACGGCATCGATCCATTCGACGACGGCTGGTACAACCTGCGCACCGGCGAAATGCACGCGACGAATTCCCAGCAGGGCGCCGACGGCGACCTGACCGGCGACGGCGTCAGCAACGCCCAGCACCAGCTCGCCGGAACCGATCCGCGCATCGACGTCGACGTGCCGGTGCCGCCCGGCTCCATCACGATCGGGGCGGGCCCCGTCGTCGGCCAGCTCGGCGGCGCCGATATCCACGAGGAATTCATGGATTGGACCTGGGACGACCTGCGCGCGCTGGACTACTACCACGGCGACGGGCCGAACTCCGACCAAGGCGACGTCTACCGCGGCTGGGACGGCTTCGACGAGTCGCGCGACCTCGTGGCGTTCTACACGCGCGACGGCGGCGCCGTGGCCAACGGCGGCGACGGCAAGTTCTACTTCCGCGTCGATCTCTACGACCTGCAGGCGTTCGCGGAAGACCAGTACCTCGATCTTTACGTCGCGATCGACACCGGCAACACCGGTCAGGGCGAGCGCAAACTGCCCGACGACGTGGACACCCTCACCGACATGCGCTGGGAAGTGGTCGCGGCCGTCTACGGTCCCGCGAGCGGGCAAGTCTACGTGGACGGCAACGCCGGCCAGAACACCAGCACCCTGGCCGACGATCTCGCCACTCTCGGCGGCGTGGCCGGCCACTCTGGCTATTTCCTCGGCGCCTACTTCAACGCGGAACTCGACGCGATCGAATTCGCGATCGATCGGCAGGCGCTGGTCGACGTCGGCTACGTCGGCGATCCGAGCGTGCTCAATTTCCAGGTGTTCACCGTCAAGGACGGCACGTGCAACACCTGCGGCGAAAACGGCGGTCCGGGCGCGGGCGACATCGGCGGGCGCAGCGACATCCGCGACACCATCTGGAACGACTATATTTCCGAAGACGACTACTACGCCCAGGCCGGCTTGCAAGGCGTCGGCAGCGTGCTGCGCAGCTGGATCCCGGGCGACTACCGGCCGCACCGCGCGAACTTCGCCGAGATCGTCCACGGCAACCAGGCCATCCAACCCGGCAGCGTGATCCAAGACTTGGTCAACAACGACGCCGGCGCGGGCTACTATCGCGTGTTCGACGCGCATGAAACCTTGGCCGTGCCGCTGAATCTGCACGTCACGCCGACGCTGGCGTCGGCGATCCAATGGGCGAAGGCCGATCCGGCCGTGGGCAAGCCGTGGCGCGACGGCCCGGCCCTGAACGCGCGCATCGCGGAATTGGCCGCCACCGGCACGGTCGCCCTGCTGGCCAGCACGTTCTCGGACAACATGCTGCCGTACTTCACGCCGGCGTTCGTTTCCAACAACGTCGCCCTGGCGACGGAATACCTCGAAACCATCTACGGCGTGGACATCACCACGAATTCCGTCTTTTGGCCGCCGGAGCGGCTGCTGGACGCCGACGCGTTCGGCAAGATCGCGGGGCTGGGTTTCCGCGCCACGGTGCTGGACCAGATGGAGCACCTGTTCCAGTGGTATGGCCGGTCCGCGGCGCTCGGCGCGCGCGGCTACCAGATCAACCGCATCGAAGGCGTGGACACGTTCGCGATCAACGACGGCGCGAACGATTTCCGCTTTGCCAACCACGACGGCGGCCTGTGCATGCCCCTGCGGCGCTTGTTCAACCGCAAGGCGCGCGGCGATTGGGACCAGGTCGTCGTCTTCCTGAGCAACTGGGAGGATTTCGCCAGCAAGAGCTTGGCCGACGCCTACGACGAGAATCTCCTCTGGATCGCCAACCACCCGTGGATCCACGGCGTGACACTCGAAAGCATCCTGCGCAACGAGGTCGATCTGGACGGCGATGGTTCAGGCAACTCGTGGTACGTCGAGAACTGCGCGGCGCCGGGCGTGAAACTGTCCCACAACTACGTCAACTTCATGACGCGCCTGGACTACGACAACTGGTATGCCGGCTCGGGGCTGGAGGAGGGCCTGCTGAACAAGGTCTTCGAGAGCCGGCCCGGCGTGGCGATGCCGAACGCCTACGGCATGCTCTACACCGGCGGCGTGGTGTCGCAAGCCTGGGATCGCGTCCGCAGCGTCACGAACGCGGGCCTCGGCCGCCTGGCCCGCGGCGTCCTGCACGCGTCCGTCTTCGAAACCGCGTTCCATTCCGGCAACGTGGGCGACATGACGAAGTTCAGCGACGGGACGTACATCGAGCCCGACGCCGCAAGCAAGACTTTGGCGGGTTTCGCCGCCGCGGCGCAGGCGCAGTCGCGCATGGCGGGACTCTATCTGCGCGTCCAGCAGTGGCTCGCGGGCGCCGCCGCGCTGACCAACGCCGCCGCGGTCGCCGAAGACGTCGATCTCGACGGCGAGGCCGAAAGCCTGCTCTACAACCGCCACGTCTTCGCCGTGTTCGAGCGGCTCGGCGGCCGCATGGTGGCCGCCTGGGTGCGTGATCCCGCCACGGGCGCGGCCATCCAGACCATCGGCAACTTCGCGAGCTACGCGGGTTCCGAAACCGAGTGGGAAGGGGAAGGCAACGCGAACAGCAACGGGGTGGGTTCCTATCGCACCTCCGCCCTCAAGGACTGGCACGCGGCCGGCACGGCCACCAGCTACGTCAACAACCTCTATTCCGCCACGACCAACGGCGTGGCCGGCGGCTGGAAACTGACCTCGACCGACAACAAGATCGCCAAGACCGTTACGCTCGGCGCCACCTCGACGTGGTTCGCCGTCCAGTACGTCGTCGATCCTTCGCTGGGCATGCTGTACGTCCGCAACGGCCTCGCGCCGGACTTGGAAAGCCTGTTGCTGCACGGCCAGGCCTATCTCGGCAACGAGCAGCACGCCGACGGCGTCCTGACGCTGGCGAACCTGGATCCCGCCCGCACGGTGGCGGCCAAGGTGGCCTACGGCGGGAGCTACAACGCGACCTGCAACACGAACGCGGTGGACGGCACCGATCTCGATACCTTGCGCATGCGCAACCAGGCGCAAACCCATCAGGTCGAGCTGTCCGGCAGCGGCACGTTCACCTTCGCCATCGGTTTCGAAGCCGCCGATGGCGAGCAGTACAACGACGGCGTGCCGCATTCGTGGCTGAGCGGCTATGGGTACAATCCCGAGACGATCGATGTGAACGCCACCCTGGCCTCCAACGGCGTCAACAGCCTCCGGGAGGCCTATGTCGCCAACCTGGATCCGAGCGATCCGAACGCGCAGTTCGATTTGACTTCCTGCGGCCGTACCAACGCGAATTTCGTCGTGCGGTTCGCCACGCGGCCCGAACGCGAATACCTGGTGTGGTTCGCCACCAACGGGCTCGTGGCGCCGACGTGGCTGCAAGGGCCGTCGAATCGCATCCAAGGCACCGGCGGCATCGAGGAATGGGTCGATCCGTCCGCCGTCACCAACAAGCGGTTCTACAAGGTCAACGTCTACGTGCCCGAGTAGGGCCGATCCATTCCCCCGACGGGGGCGTCGGGGGCTTCGAAGGTGGGCGTATGGAGCCGGGACGACCTCGTCCCGGTTGCCCGGCGGTCAAGGGTCAATGTCATTTGGCCGGGTCAACGCCCCGGCCTGCACGCGGCAATCCGTTGGCTGTTCTGTAGCCAAGCGCGGTGAGCCGGGCGGTGGTTAGGGTGTCGCCAGCGCGCCGGCGATCTGCGCGGCCACGCGCGCATTGTTTTCCAACAGCGCCACGTTGGCCGTGCGGCTTTCCTCGTGGGTCAGTTCGCTCACGCGCGCGAGCAGGAACGGGGTGACTTCCTTGCCGCGCACGCCGCGCGCGTCCGCTTCCATCAATGCTTGGGCAATGGCCTTTTCCGCGACTTCCACGGGCAACTCGTGCTCCTTCGGCACCGGGGTAGTCACCAGCGTGCCGGTCTTGAAGCCGAGCGCCTCGCGCGAGCGGAGGATGGCGGCGATTTCCGCGAACGAGTCGCAGCGGATATCCAGCGGCAGGCCGGAATCCCGCGTGTAGAACGCGGGGAAGTTGGAGCACTGGTAGCCGACGACCGGCACGCCGTGGGTCTCGAGCACTTCCAGCGTCAGCGGCAGGTCCAGAATGGCCTTGGCGCCGGCGCAAACCACGGCCACCGGCGTTTGCGCCAGTTCCAGCAGGTCCGCGCTGACGTCGAACGGATGGCCGCGGTGCACGCCACCAATGCCGCCCGTGGCGAAGACACGGATGCCAGCCATGTGGGCAACGATCATCGTGCCCGCCACGGTGGTTGCGCCGTCGCCCTTTTGGGCGAGCACGATCGGGAAATCCCGCCGGCTGCACTTGCGGACGTTCTTGGCTTGGGCGAGGTAGGCCAGTTGTTCGGCCGTGATGCCCACCGTGATTTGGCCCTTCAGGACGGCGATGGTGGCGGGGACGGCCCCGGCGTCGCGCACGGCCTTTTCCATCCCGCGGGCCACTTCCTGGTTCACGGGATAGGGCAGGCCGTGGGTGATCAACGTGCTTTCGAGAGCGACGACGGGTTGATGGTTGTCCAACGCCTTCCGCACTTCCGGATGAAATTGCAATAGGTTAGGGTACACGGTCTCTGGTTCGCTTTCTTGTTTATGGCGACATAAAGGCTAACGGACGGGCACCGAGAGTGTCAACCTCGGGCAAACTTTGGGGTAAACCGTTTTGCGCGCAACGTTGCTTTTGACTTTGAGAAGCGGGACGAGGAAGGCTATATTCATAAAAATGTAACTTCCCAGTTTCCCGTCCAAGAGGAGTGCCCCCATGAGCAAGCGAGTCGTTTTGTCCGTTCTGTTCTCCGTTCTGTTTTGCATGCCGGCCGCTTGGGCTCAGTCCATCCATCTCAACGCCGGCGTCATCGACGCGAGTCGCGCCGCAAAGAGTGCGTCCCTGCGCACCGTTTCTTCGGAATTTGCCGGCAATCAGTTGCATCTCGTGCAATTCGACGGCCCGATCCAGCCGGAATGGGTGGAACAACTGAAGCAGGACGGTTACCGGATCGTGAACTACATTCCGGACAACGCCTATCTGGTCTATGGCGGTTCCACCGCCTTGAAGTCGCTGCGTTCCGCCGTCAATCCGCACCTGCAGTGGGAAGACGCCTATGTGGCCAGCGACAAGATCAATCCGCGCGCGCAGCCCGCGGCCGTGGCGGCCCGGCGCGCCGCGACGGGCACCGCCGTCCCGTTCGCGGTGCAGTTGGTCCAGGATGCGGCCGCGAACGCGGAAACCATCGCGCTGCTCGACAGCCTGAAGCTGAAGCCGTTCAACAGCATTAGCACCAACGAAAGCCTTCGGTTCGTGAACATCGTGGTGGAGCTGCCCGCCGACAGCTTGGAGCAGGTGGCGGCCCAGGCCGACGTGATTTCGGTCAACACCCATGAGCTGCCCCACCGGCTGTGCGAACGCCAGGCCCAGATTGTCGCCGGCAACCTGAATGTCGCCGGCAGCCAGCCCTCGGGCGTCGGCTACTACTCCTGGCTGTTGTCGAAGGGCTTCACGCAGACGCAGTTCGACACCTCCGGCTTCATCGTGGACATCGCCGACGACGGCTGGGACCGCGGTGTGGCCGCCACTCCCGCCAACCGCGAATTCCGCAAATACGGCGACGCCGCGCAGGCCAGCCGCATGAAATATTCCCACACGGCATCGACCATGTCCTCGACCGACTCCCACGGCGCGGACGGCCACGGCAACATAAACATCAGCATTGTCGGCGGCTTCAGCACCAATTCCGGCAGCCCTTACGTCGATGCCGACGGCTATCACCGCGGCCAGGGCATCTGCCCCTTCGCCAACCTGGGCAATACCAAGGTGTTCGCCGACGGCGGCACGTGGGACCCGACGGACGCCCAAGAGGCCGCGTTCATCGCCTCCAACTACACCAGCGGCGTGCGCATCAGTTCCGACAGCTGGGGCAGCACCGGCGATGGCTCCTATGATGTGTCCTCGCAGAACTACGACACCTGGACCCGCGACTCCCAGCCGACCGTGAGCGGCAACCAGCAGGTGCTCTACGTCTTCGCCGCCGGTAACGACGGTTCCGGCGCCTCGACCATCGGACCGCCCGGCTCCGGCAAGAACATCATTTCCGTCGGCGCGGCGGAAAACTACAACATGTTCGGCACCGACGGCTGCAGCGTGACGGACAGCGGCGCGGACAACGCCAACGACATCATCGATTTTTCCAGCCGCGGGCCCTGCACGGACGGCCGCAAGAAGCCCGACATCGTGGCACCCGGCACACACGTCCAGGGCGCGGCGAGCTTCGCCACCAACTACAACGGCGACGGCGTGTGCGACAAATATCAGCCCACCGGCCAGACGAACTACGCTGCCTCCAGCGGCACCAGCCATTCCACCCCCGCCGTGGCCGGCGGCTCGGCCCTCGTCTACCAGTATTTCATCAACCAGGGCTGGAGCACGAGTCCCAGCCCGGCGATGGTCAAGGCCTACCTCATGAACGCCGCGCGCTACATGAACGGCGTGGACACGGGCGACACGCTGCCGTCCAACAACCAGGGCATGGGCTGCATGAACCTAGGCACGGCGTTCGACGGCATGGCGCGCATCCTGCGCGACCAATCGACCAACGATCTCTTCACGGCCTCCGGCCAGTTCCGGAAGTTCTATGGCATGGTGTCGGACACCAACAAACCCTTGCGCATCACGCTGGGCTGGACGGACGCCCCCGGATCCACGACCGGCAACGCCTACAACAACGACCTGAACCTCTTGGTGACCGTCGGCGGGGTGGCGTACAAGGGCAACGTGTTCTCCGGGGCCTACTCGACCAGCGGCGGGACGGCGGATGCGAAAAACAACGTGGAAAGCGTCTTCCTGCCGGCCGGCGCCACCGGGCTGGTGCAGATCACCGTGAGCGGCTACAACATCAACTCCGACGGCGTGCCGAACTACGGCGGCGCGCTGGACCAGGACTTCGCGCTGGTGGTGGCCAATGCCACGGCCTACACGCCGAGCAATTATCCGCCCGACCTGGACCCGGTCGGCAACAAGTCGGTTTCGACCAACCAGCTCCTGTCATTCACCGTTTCCGCCTCCGACTCCGTGGACAGCGACACCGTCCGCCTGTGGGCCGACGGAATCCCGGCCTGGGCCACGTTCGCCGGCGCCACCAACGCCGCCGCGGCGAGCTGCCTGTTCTCCGGCACCGCGCCGTCCGCGACGGGCACCTACGCCGTCACGTTCTACGCCGCCGACAAGGACGGCACCAATTCCGAAGCCATCGCCATCACCGTCAACGATTGCGTGCCGACCACCATCGTCGATGAAGGTTTTGCCGGCGGCACGACCCCGCCCACGGACTGGACGTTCACGGGTGTCAGCACGTACACCACCGCCGGCAACTATGGCCGCGCGTCGCCGTCGCTCAAATTTGACACCACCGGCGACCAGATCGTCACCCCGGCGCTGAACACCCCGACCAATCTGCAGTTCTGGGTCAAGAGTCAAGGCGCCTCTGGCTCGTCCCTGCTCATCGAAGGCTACAACGGTTCGTCTTGGGTTGCCGTGCAAACCATGTCCACGTTTCCCGCGACCGGAACCGTCGAAAACGTGGTCTTGCCGGAAGGTTTGAGCCAGTTGCGCTTCACCTATACCAAGAGCATCGGCAATATCTCGTTCGACGACGTGATCATCGGCGGGTGCGGCGGCGGAGCGGCAATCAACCACGCGCCGGTCATCAGCGTGGCGGGCGGGACCAACCAGAGCGTGGGGGTGAACAACCTCCTGTCGTTCGTGGTGACCGTGAGCGATTCCGACGTGGAAAGCGTCGGCGTGTTCACCAACGCGGCCCCGGCCGGCGCGAGCTTCCCGGAGACCAGCGGCACCTCGCCGATCCAGAGCACCTTCACTTGGACGCCCACGGTGACGGGCGCCTATGCCGCCACGTTCGTGGCTTATGACGCCCTCGTGGCCGTGACGCAGACCGTGGCCATCACGGTCTCGGAACCCGTGCCCGAACTGCTGGCGCCGGTCATCCAGGCCGCCAGCGACGTGACGGCAAACCATTTCAACGCCAACTGGCTGGCCTCGTCCAACGCGACGGGGTACCGCCTGGACGTGGCGACCAACGCCAGCTTCACCAGCGGCGGCGGCGCCAGCCTGACGAACCTGAGCGAAAATTTCTCGCTTTATGCGCGCACGAACGGGGCCATCGATGTCAGCACCAATCTCGACGCCTACATGCATGTGGCCGGGTGGACGGGGGCAAAGGCGTATGAAAACGCCGGCACCGCCAAGATGGGTTCCAGCAGCGCCAAGGGTTACCTGACCACGCCCACGGTGGATCTGTCCGCCAATGGCGGGGTGGCGACGCTGACGTTCGATCTGGGACAGTACGGCACGGATGTCGGCGCGGTGAAGGTGATGCATGCCCCCGACGGTTCCACCTTCACGCAGGTGGGCGGCGACATCACGCCGCCGGCCGCCCTGACGACGCAGACCATCGAAATCACCGGCGGGACGGCGCTGTCCAAGATTCAAATCACGGCCAGTGGACTGTCCAAGAACCGGTTCTATCTGGATAATGTCCAGATCTCGCAAGCGGCCGCGGCGCGCCGGTACGTGCCCGGCTACCAGAATCTGGACGTCGGCGACGTGACGACCGTCGCCGTCACGGGCTTGACCGAGAGCGTGACCTACTACTATCGCGTTCGGGCCTATCATTCGACATCCAACAGCCCGTATTCGGAAACGACGAACGCCACGACCCTGGCGGCGGTGGATGTGCCGCCCGTCTTGGCCGCCATCGGCAACAAGTCGGTCGTCACGAACAACACGCTGACGTTCGAAGTCGCCGCCACCGAGCCGGTGGATGGCGATGAAATCGCCTTGACCGCCACCGGCCTGCCCGCCGGTGCGACTTTTGCCGGAGCCACCAACGCCGGCACCGCCAGCAGCACGTTCACTTGGGCGAACGCCGGACCGATCGGCGTCTACAACGTGACGTTTTCCGCCACCGACAAGGACGGCACCGACGAAGAAACGGTGGTCATCACCGTCGGCGACGGCAGCACGCCGGTCGAAATCGCTTTCCAAGGTTTCGAAGGCACGCCGGCGGACACATGGGGCATCACCGCCGCCAACAACGTCCAGAACTTGCCGGGCTCCGGCGATACGCCAGCGAATCAGCGCATCCGGACCGGCAGCTACTCTTGGCAGCCAGGCGATTCCACCGAAATCAATGAATCGCTCGAACTGGCCGAAGTGGACGTGTCCGCCTACTCGGACGTGGTGATGACGCTGCACCTTTCCGCCACGTGCACGAACTTCAGCGCCGGCTACGGCATGTTCCCCACCGACACCATGAGTTTCCATCTGGCGCTGAACGGCGAGGGTTATCCCGCCGCCGCGGATCTCACGGTCACGGGAAACAGCGCGACGGGGGATGGCATCCAAGGCGTGTTGTGGGGCTACGACGCCACGGGCGTCGCGGCGACGACCGCCGGCGTGGCGCGCACGCTGGCTCCCGTCTCCGGCGGCATCGCCGCGGACGGCCTGGCGACCGTTCAGGTCGCCCTTCCGCCGGGCACCACCGCCGTGAAGCTGAAAGCCAGCGTCTACCAGGAATATGCCGGCTACTATTGGAACATCGACGATGTTGCGCTGGCCGGCATCGCCGACGGCGGCGCCAAGGATTTTTCACCGTTCATCGCGGTCAGCCCCGCCGGCGCAGAAAAGTCGGTGGCCGTCAGCAACAACCTGAGCTTTGCGATCACCGGCCGGGAAGTGCCGAACGACGCCGCCGACGAAATCCGGCTGTGGGCAACGAATCTGCCGGCCGGCGCGACCTTCGCGGAAACGGCCGGCAACAGCATCCTGACCAACGTTTTCAGCTGGACGCCGGCGGCGACCGGCACGACCGTCGTCAGCTTCTTCGCGGGCGACAAGGACGGCACCAACCAGGTGGACGTCACCATCGAGGTGTTCCAGCAGTTGCCGGCCGGGACCTACCGCGCCGTCATCTGCGGCATTTCCGACTACGAAGGCACGGACAACGACCTGAACTACTGCGACGACGACGCGCAGGAACTGTACAACCGGCTGCTGACCGGATCCAACTGGTCGGCCGACAACATCCAGTTGCTGCTGAATTCCCAGGCGACGGAGCCCAACATCCAGGCGGCGATCGCCGCCATGGGCGCCGCCTCGGTTCCCGGCGACGTCAACCTGTTCTTCTTCTCGGGCCACGGCGGCGGCGACATGCCCGATACCGACGGCGACGAGGGCGGCGACGGCTACGACGAATATTTCTGTCCTTACAACCTCATGACGAACGAGGTGACCGACGACGAGTTGAGCGCGTGGCTCGATGCCCTGCCGACGGACAACATCATCGTCCTGCTGGACACCTGCTACAGCGGCGGCCACTTGAAGGCGCCTGCCGGCCTGACCTACAAGGGCATTTCGCGCACGGACGCCATCGTGACGAACCGGACCAACGGATTCGCGGACGACCTGCGCAAGCGGAAGAGCAAGCAAGACTCCGACGAACTAGTTTCGCCATACATCGCCACGGCCTGCGATGAAACCGAACTGTCCGCCGAGGACGATGCCATCCAGAACGGCGTGTTCGCCTACTACCTGCTGGAGGCGCTGACCAATTCGGACGTCAACGTCGATGGTTGGGCCGCGGGCGAAGAGTGCTACGACTATCTCTATCCCTTGGCCGTGGCCTACAATTCCGAGCAGCACCCGCAGGAATACGACGGCTGGCCGGGTTTGGCCAACATCGTGACGTGGCAGCCGCTGGCCGATCAGCCGCCGACCATCGCCTTGGATCCGGCCGGCACCAACAAGACGGCGGTCATCGACGCGGCCCTGAGCTTCACGGTCGCGGCGACGGACGGCGATGGCCTGGCGGTTTCGCTGACGGCGTCCGGCCTGCCGGCCGGCGCGACGGCGCCCGACGCCAACGGCACCGGCACGGTCTCCACGACGTTCGCCTGGACGCCGACGGCGGCGCAGACCGGAGTCTATCACGTGACGTTCTCCGCCACGGACGACGATGGCACCACCGACCGCGGCGTGCAAATCACCGTGCGCGACGGCAATCTGGCCAACGATCTGTTCATTTCCGAATACGTCGAAGGCACGAGCAACAACAAATTCATCGAGATCTTCAACGGAACCGGGGCTTCGGTGGACTTGTCGAGCTATGCGCTGCGCCACTACAACAACGGATCGTCCACGACGACCTACACCCTGGCCTTGAGCGGGACGCTGGTCGACGGCGACGTCTTCGTCGTCGAGAACAGCTCCGAGGCGCTGGGGGTCGCGGCCGATCTGTCCACGACGTCCCTGGCGATGACCTTCAACGGAAACGACGCCATGGCGCTGGCGAAGAACGACGCCAACATCGACGTGGTCGGCACGATCGGCGTCAACGTGACCAATCTGGCCAACGTCACCAAGGTCCGCAAGAGCACCGTGTTCGAGGGGACGACCACCTATGATCCTACGGAATGGAACGATTACGCCTCGGATACCGTCGCCTATCTCGGCAGCCACGAATTCGGTGCCGGAACGCCCACGCCGCCGACCTTGGCCGCCATCGGCAACAAGTCGGTCAGCGAAGGCCAGAACCTCCAGTTCCAGGTGACGGCCACGCCGACGGATGGCGACGCGGTGACCCTGACCGCCAGCAATCTGCCGGCCGGCGCCACGTTCAACGCGACCAACCAGAACGGCGCCTTCCAGTGGTTGGCCGCTTCGCCGACCGGCGTTTACAGCGTGTCGTTCTACGCGACGGACAAGGACGGATCCGACAGCGAGACCATCTCCATCGCGGTGAACGAAGCCGGCTCCGAGCTGCTGGCGCCGGTCGTTCAGGCCGCGAGCGCCATCGATGCGACGCAATTCAACGCCAACTGGCTGGCCTCCACCGGCGCCACCGGCTACCGGCTGGACGTGGCCACGAACGAGCTGTTCCGGCACACGATGGGCCGGCGCACCGCGACCTTGGCCGCCGGCGATCTGGTCATCGTCACCGTCAATGCGGATACGAACGGCACAGGAAAAGGCTTCGATGCCGTTCCCTTGGTGGATCTGGATGCCGGCACGGTGATCTACTTTACCGACAACGGGTGGACCAATGGAACTTGGCGCGCCAACGAAGGAACGGTCACCTATACGGCGCCCAGCGCGATTGCGGCGGGAACCGTGTTGTCCTATCGTTCGACGACGGCAAACGGATTTGTTTCCAATCCGAATTTCCTGTTGGCAACCGCCGGCGACACGATTCTGGCCTATCAGGGCAGCAGCAACAGCCCGTCTTTCCTGTACGGCATCGGCTGGGCCATCGCGACGCCTTGGATCGAAAGCGGCGCCGTAACGGCCAACAATTCAATGATTCCGGCGGGCCTGAGCACGGGCGCCTACACCATCGTGTCGTGCGGCAGCTTGGACAATTACCAGTACGATGCGGCCAACGGCACGTCCGGTTCGCCCGGATCCCTGTTGCAATGGGTGGCAAGTGCTGGGAACTGGACGGCCGACGATACCGCGACGTTTGCCAAGTTCACGCCCGATTTCACCGTGGGCGCAGTCGAGCAATACAACGACTTCGTGTCCGGCTATGAAAACCGCGACGTGGCCAACGCGACGACGTTCGCCGTGACCGGCCTGACCGAAGGCGTGACGTACTACTATCGCGTCAAGGCCTACAGCGCTTCGTCCAACAGCCCGTACTCGGCCGTGACGAGCGTCGTGACCGCGGCGGCTTCTGGCACGCCGCCCGTCCTGAATGCCATCGGCGGTCAGGAAACGTTCGTGGGCGAAGACTTGCAGTTCCAGGTCACGGCCACGCCGACGGAGGCGGATGCGGTGACCTTGACGGCCAGCAATTTGCCGGCCGGCGCCACGTTCAACGCGACGAATGAAAACGGCACGTTCCAGTGGCTCGATGCCGCGCCCACGGGTGAATACAGCGTGGTGTTCTACGCGACGGACAAGGATGGCAGCGACGGCGAAGCCGTGGGCATCTACGTCTATCCATTGCCGATGGTCGGCGAGTTCGTGGCGAGCAGCGGCGCGCCGGCCTCCGCCACGTTCCAATCAGTGAACGGCCAGACGTATCGGATGGAATTCTGCACGGATCTGCTGGCCAGTCCGTTGATCTGGTTGGAAGCCGACAGCGATGTCGGCACCGGCGGCGCTCTCACGCTGTCGGATACCAATAGCGCCGACCTGAAGCGGTACTACCGCGTCGTGGTGCCGTAAGGCGCGATCGAATCCGCGCGCAAGCCGCGCCACGTTCGGGGCGCGGCTTTTTGTCTGTATCGCCGGATCCAATTCTTTCCCATGCGGTTAGGCGTCGCTTTGGTTTCGGCCGTTCGGCCACCTATTTATAAAAAGGTGGCCGAGCGCAAGCCGCGCCTAGAGTACATTAATAATTAGTGTAGCCATTTTTTCGGGGGCGTGGTACGTTTGGGGCATGAAAACAATTTCTCTGGACTTGCGGAAACGGATCTTGGCGACTTACGACGCGGGCAAGGAAACGCGGGCATCCGTGGCCAAGCGGTTCTGCGTCTC
>Ga0116170_10003321_pt1 | contig 15083 bp, 9 predicted proteins | sample AD_JPNHW1_MetaG_FD_89797 | JGI IMG/M metagenome (GOLD analysis project Ga0116170, IMG submission 89797) | Active sludge microbial communities of municipal wastewater-treating anaerobic digesters from Japan - AD_JPNHW1_MetaG | ecosystem: Engineered > Bioreactor > Anaerobic > Digestate | place...
ATGACATCTGAAATGCTATCTGCTCCTGCAACGTCCCAAGCATAAAATGGTTTACCGCAATCCGGCATCATTCCCACGGCTGTATTCTGCTCATTATATGTTGAGATGTAAGTTAATTCATTATTTACTTCTACCGTATTGCCCGGGTAATCCACATAGGTGAAGAACGCCCTTCTTGTGCTATTAGCTGTTCGTTGCCCTGTATACGTAATGAAAGTCCCTCCAAAATCCGTTACAGGAGAGCATATAGGTGTATCGTTTGTACCACAGATCATGTAATCATAATATGAATGCAGAAGCTGAAAAGGAAGGTCATGAAAGTTCCATGCCGGTTCTGGTCGTAGGGGATTATCATGCTTAGGTGTTTGAAAATTCGGGAAAATGGTTTTCGAAGAATTATATGAACTTGATATTTGAGCGTAATTCAAAGACAGAAGTAAAAGCAAGAATAATGCACATAATAAATTCTTTTTCATGGTTCATCCTAAGCAAATTTCAATGATCAATGAATACCTTCAAACAGATGATTACTTTGTAAAGATCATTTTTCTCGTATCAGTCTGATTACCGGCTTTCATCCTGCAAATGTAAACCCCTGATGGCACATTCATACCCTGGTCATCCTTACCATCCCAAGTAACGGTATTTTCACCAATCTGGGTTCCGGTTGGTCTGAGTGTCCTGATATGTTGCCCCTTCACATTAAAAATTTCGAATTTCGCTGAATTATTCCTTTGGAGCATAAAGTGGATTGAAGCTGTCTGCCTGAATGGGTTGGGAGCGATCGACATGATACTGGTTTTCCCAGGCATGACAACGAAATTGGAAAATGAGGTCTCTGAAATGGAAGTTGAAGAATAGACAGCTTGAATTCCATAAAGATATCTACCTGCAGTCAGAAAAACCCAACTGGTATCGTAATATGCAGTTTGCTGGATCAAAGGTTTTAAAAGTAGCCATGCCGAGGGATTCCCAATATCACTTTCTTTCATGCGCCAAACTTTGTATCCTCTGAGGGCACGGGTGTCCTTGGTATTCGGTGCCTGCCATAGTACAGTAGAAATAAGGTGCACCTGATCAACTTCTGCTGTCACAGATACCGGCTTGTATAGACTGTCTGAAAGTACAAAATCTTGATTATATAGGTGATTTGCAGCCAAATCCAAACTAACAGCCTGGATGATCTGATACGAATGAGCGTAACAACTGATGAAATAGTTACCGTAATGAATACCGGAGAAATGATAAAGTCCAGAATTATTCGTTTCCTGGTATCCATATTCAATCTCCTGGTGATTTGTATCCAATATGGTAATTGCAGCACCAACGATGGGATTCCCATCAGTATCTCGTACTACCCCCGTCAGAGATGCATCAACATAACGATTCACAAGTCCGGAGAATGTCGGAGATGAGGTCATTTGATTCGTATAAACAGCCTTGACAGCATATTTATATTGACCCGCTCTCAAATCCTTCCAAGTCAGATCAATGATGGAATCTGTTGCCTCGCTGACAGTTCCGATATACGCCCAGTTATCAGAATTATTCTCATCATATGACGGAAATCTCCAAACGAGATAACTAATCAGTTCGTATTCTCGCGTAGCCTTATTTTTCATTTTATTCATGCTTTTAGTATTTGATGCAGGCGGTATCCATGTAATCTGCGCGGAGTTATTATCGTTATTAACGATGACTGTTGTAACACCTACAGGAAGCAGGGCAAAGTTCATATCGATATTCAGTTGTGTATATTGAAAATTATGGACTTCAACTTCATTGATCATTTGGGTATGATATCCAGGTGCAGTAACTGTAACAGAATAGGTACGGGGAACAAGAGTTAGTGAATAGAAGCCGTTATTATCGGTCATGGTTGAGGCTTGCCCAACTGAAACGATCGCACCTGATATTGGTGTATGATCATCCGATTTCGTCACATATCCATTGATTCCTGAGTTTACCTGGGCACCCAGTCCTAAATCGATGTCGATGATTGAAAAATCAATATTACCCCCATCATTTATCCCGACTGGTGGATTAATCGATCCTACTCCCCATGTGTTATCGTCGAAGAAAAGTAATCCCAGCCTGCCGATATAATGACCGCTTCCATCATCGATGATCTTTAGTTTATCCGATGGATATGCGAACATGGGTATAATGTCATTGAATTGTGGAGTTTCTATCGAGTTCAGTTTGAGCGGTTCACTCCAGTTCATCCCGAAATCACGTGATACGGTAATGAATATCTCAGGGCAATTTGCATATTGCGAATATTGAAGATCATTATCAGCATGAAATGCTCTCGATCTCCATGAATTTTCCCAAACACATGCCATCCATCCAAGTTCATTCGGTTCTGTGATTCTAATGAGATTATAATTCGCTTCCATCTCATTATCAACAGCAGTATCATCCCAATAACAGAAATTCCAGTCACGCCATAATACCGGAGACCCAGTTTCTGGATCGTAAGAATCGACTACATGGTTACCATCGGTATCCCATGGTTGCCAGAATATACTGTCTGTAGAAGTACCGGCAATTGGATAAATTTCGCGGCTAGAGAACTGAGTTGAATTTGTGTCAAACACTATTTCCTTGATCGTATTGAATTCAGGGAACCAGTAGTTCAAATCAGTTGATACCATTTGCCACAAACCCGGTAAATGTATCAGTCCATTTGTATCAATTACCGCATTTATATTGTCGGATTCACCCCACACCCATTGTAATTGGACAGGGTTGTTCTCGGAATCGGTAAAATAAAGAAATCCGTTTTGATCAGCCGGATTCCATGCCGGTAGGATGCTTGAAGCAGAATAGTGCTGCCACATTCCCAAACCGTAATCATTCCCTATAAATACATCTATGTCCGGTTCAATGATATTTGTGCTGTTTATCATGTCATATGTGGCATGATGCCCAACAAGGTATATCTTGTCGTCATTCCCGACAATCAGGGAATACCGCGGGCTCCACCAGATCGATGTATCGCTGTTCCAGCCATCTAATTCAGGGACGTGCAGATAGTTCCAGTTAAGCGCACTACCATTTTCAAGTAATACTTCATTGAAATCAGCATAGGCAATGTATGGATTTTCTGAAGCATAAGTTGCATGGGAAACTGCATTTCGTCCCATGATATAGGCACGACGCATTCCGGATATAGGAGAAGGACCAATTGCCACCGAGGGCCAAAGGAATTCATTATCAGTAGTTGTCGATCCATTGGGCATTGTGATTGTTGTTGGATTATCCATTAAAATGGAGGGAGATTCTACAATCAAGCCGGGTATCCCTTCAACCATTGTATCATAACTGTATACGATTTCCATTTCCGGATCAGTAGAGTCAAGATCCGAATGCCAGGCAAAAAAAGCCATACCGGTTGTTTCATCAACATCAATTGCGGAATATCCCTCACGTATTTGTACCGACGTAATTTCATTCATTATTTCAACTGATCCATTATCATGAATGATCGTATAAAATACCCTGCGATGGCCTGTTGAAGATCTTTGTCCATGATAAGTGAGGGCATAACCGCCATCGAATTCATCAGGGATATTTTGCATTGGTAAATTATTGTAACTCCCGATCATGTAATCGAAATAAGAGGTAAGTAAATTGGTTGGTGGTGTGAAGAAAGTGTATGAAGGTGCTATTTTTCCAATATCGTGATTTGCGGAGAGGTAATGTGGATAGATTGCTTTTCCGCCATTTGCTGTCATATCTGCAGCAAACAGCATTGACTGAACAAGCAGTGCTATCAAGGCAAAAACGCATGCTTTTTTCATAATATTCCCTCCTGTAAGCAAAAAAATAATCTATTTCAGTTAAATATTGTCAATAAAATTATTAGTTACATGACGATATTCATATCATTTCAAAATGCATTGAAAAAACCAATAATAACTTTACATTGCGGCGTTAGAGATATTTGAATCAAATATACATATAACTCCATGAGTAATACCAAAGTTTGCTCAATGAAGTCAATACAAACGAAGTATAAACATCCGTTAAATCTCATACAAAGCTCTCCTAAATCCTAAGGGTTGGTTAAGAGAGGCTTGGGAGATGTTTAAGGGATGGATAAGTTAGGTTCTCCAGTAGCAGTTTTGATCAGCTCATGTATCAATATATGAATGAATATAGCATGAATTGAGCAAAAATGAGGAAGCTTCTGAACAGAGGAAAATGGTTTCGGAATTAATAGAGGGATTTTTGAACAGAGATCAGTCTTTGGATTCCTTCTTGAGCCAAATCCAGCATCTGGTTGAGTTGTTGCCTATCATAGGAATTGTGTTCTGCAGTACCCTGTACTTCGATGAATTTACCACTTTCAGTCATGACGACATTCATATCGACTTCAGCGATACTATCGTCCTCATACGAGAGGTCGAGCACGTATTTCCCATTTACGATACCAACACTGATCGCTGCAAGCCATTCTTTCATTGGGTTCTTCGTAATGATACCCTGTGAAATCATCTTTTGAATGGCGTCATACAAGGCGACGGCAGCACCTGTGATAGAGGCTGTACGTGTACCACCGTCGGCTTGTAGAACATCACAGTCAATCATGATCGTATAATCGGGGAAAAGAGAAAGATCGGTAACCGCCCGCAGGGATCGTCCAATCAGTCGTTGTATTTCAGCAGTTCGACCTGAAATCTTTCCGGAGGACACTTCACGTCTGTTTCGTGTTTGAGTGCTGCCCGGAAGCATGGAATATTCGGCGGTAAGCCAGCCGATGTTCTTTTCCCGACAGTGCAGGGGAGTTCCCTGTTCGATCGATGCAGTGCATAATACTCTGGTATTACCCATACGTATTAATACCGAACCTGCCGGGTATAGAAGGGCATTTCTTTGGATTTCAATTTCTCTGAGTTTGATATTCACAAAAAAAATATCCTAACTGTTCTTCAATGCCTCGATTTTTTGTAATAGTGCAGCTTTGGTTGCAAGACCTACAGACATATGGGCAACCTGCCCATCTTTGAAAATTATGACGGTTGGAATTGAACGAATATCATACTTTTCAGCGATCTCGGGATTTTCGTCGACGTTCAGTTTCCCTACTGAAAAGCCTTCAGCGGTACTGGCAATATCCTCGATTGTTGGTCCGAGCATTCTGCAGGGTCCACACCAGGGAGCCCAGTAATCCACCAAGACAACCCCTTTCTTAATTGTGTCATCGAAGTTGTTTGTCGTTAACTCTAGCAATGGCATAATCAATCCTCCACACTTTGTACTTGAAATTATTATAATTGAATAATTGCTAATAACAAATAATAAGTAAAGGAATTTATGGAAATTTTTGGTGACGAAGAATCTGAAATCAGGGTTGACATAATTCAAAACTCAATTTCTATCGCTCTTAGAGGTTCAAAATCAATGAAAAAAAGCAAATTCAGGCAAAAGACTCAAAATCTGGTCGAATATGGACTTTTCAGAGGTGCATTGGCTTTCTTTGGAATTTTCCCCTATCGGTTTACGAGATGGTTTCTCAGTAATCTGCTTTTATTTGCCGGTTATTATCTGGGTGTCAGGAAACATGTCGCAGAATCCCAAATGAGGATGGTATTTCCGGAAAAGAGTGACCTCGAGATTCGCAAATTACTGAAAGCCATGTATTGGAATTTGGGAATTACTGTGGCTGAGATTTACTTTGGAAACGTGGAAAAACTTGCGAAAGAATGCAAGACAGAGAATATCGATTATATTTTCGATGTTCTCAAACAGGGCAAGGGTGTATTGGTCAACACCGGGCACTTCGGGAATTGGGAACTGGCGATGCATGTTTTTGCTGAGCATCAAATTCCCATGGCAGCAGTTACAAAACGTCAGAGAAATCCATATTTTGATGAATACACATATAAGTGGCGGGCAAAATCGGGTTTGGATATCATCTATAAGGATGAAGCAGGTCGTAACTTGATCAAAGCGCTGAGAGCGAATAAATCAGTGGTTTTGCTCATTGACCAGGATGCCGGGCACGATGGAGTGCTTACCGATTTTCTCGGGCATCCTGCATCCACCTACAAGGGCATCGCAAAGATGGCGATACACAGCAAGGTTCCCATTGTTTCAGCTTTCATGATTCGGAATGAGGATGGCAGCAGCACTGCCTATTTCGTTCCGCCAATCTACCCTGACCAATATCCTGATACTGAAGAGGGTGTACAGCAACTGACTCAAGATGCCAGCAAACTCCTGGAAAAACAGATCATGGCACGTCCGGAATTATGGTTTTGGGTACATAGGAGATGGAAAGGTGCAAAAAAACTGATGGAGCAGGATTGATTTGAAGGAATTGAATTCTTGAATTAAATCTGTAAATCTGTCTGTTTACAAATCATGGGACAATAATTTTTCAGCATCCTGGATCAACATCTTCTGATCTGTGATTTGGAAATGTCTGCGCATGCAATTTCGAACAAAGTCCTCAATTTTTCCTGTCGGAGTCGATTCGAAAATCGAGTTTTTATGTCTGCCTTTCAGTCCGACAATTCCCAAGCGTAAATCAGGGGATTGCAGTTTTGCCATGACAAGGTATTTTCTCCACTCAGGGTTTTCCCAGATGGCTGATGATGTAAGGATAATGGAATCTTTTTGCATATATGCCCTGACCTTTTTCAAATCAGGGCATACAACGAAACTCCAAGGTTTATCACTTGGTTGATAATCTACATCCCAGCAAAGAATCTGTGACATATCAATAACGGAACAAACTGCCGTTTGTGAATTCACGCAGGATGGAATTGAGAGGCACCTGGTTATCGGGTATCTCTTTCACAAAGTCCAGCATACGCATGAGCCGATGTGCTTCTGTGTGCGCTGGAGAGTATTTTGATACACTGGTCAGAAGGGTCATTGCATGACGTTTCAGCACTCCCAGTTCATAGGTGAGGCTGCTGTTGAACATGAAATCCGCTTCTTCCTGGAACGGGAATATGTTCTTGTCTTCGCCTTCTCTGACAGATGCCCATCTCATCAGGGTTTCTTCTGCTGAGTAGCCACGATATTTATAATCACGGACAAGTCTTCTCAATTTTCTGCAATCTGTGGTTGGAATGCGGTTATGATCATCTATGTTGAGTTGGTTCAGGGCACTCACATAGATCTTAACCTTTTGGTTATAAGGAATGGAGGCTGTCAGTTTCTCATTCAAACCATGAATCCCTTCCATCACGATGACGTTATTCTTTCCCAGGGAAATCTTCCTATGGCTGTTGACTTGAACACCCTGTGTGAAGTTATACTTCGGTAATTCGACTTCCCCGCCATCGAGCAGGATTTGAAGATGCTCATTCAATTGCTTGAGATCGAGAGCATCGATGGATTCAAAATCATATTCTCCATTCGGTTTGAGAGGTGTCTGGGTTCGGGGCAGGAAATAATCATCCATGCCAATGACCATGGGAATGACACCGCAGACCTTGAGTTGAACGGCAATTCGCTTTGCAAAGGTGGTCTTTCCAGAAGACGAGGGACCTGCGATAAGGATAATCTTAGCCTTGGTCTTATTGACGATTTCATCTGCGATATTGGCAATCTTCTTTTCATGCAGGGCTTCTTCGACCAGGATGAAGTCGCTGATGCGATATTCATCAACAAGTCTGTTCAAATCCACCATATTATGTACTTTCAGGATATTCAACCATTTATCGTGTTCCTGGTGAGTAATGAAAAGCTGTTTCGGCAGAACGAAAGGCGAACTGATCTTTTCCTGGTGTTCCGGTGGGAAGCGAAGGATGAATCCCGGAGAATGATAAATGATATCATACTCTTTAATAAGAGCAGCGGAAGTTGCCAGGGGACGGATGTAGAAATCATAGTAATCTTCGCTTTGATAAAGCGGAATTGTCCTGGGAGAATAATAGTCCAGATTATCCAGGAGATCTTTTCTTCCCATGTCCCTGAATATCTTTTCTGCCTCTTCATAGTTGCATTTCACGATATTGATGGGCGTACCCATTTGAACGATACGCTGCATTTCAGTCTTGAGTGCATTCGTATCGACTTCCGTGAATCTCTCCTTGCCGAACACTTCACAGTAGATACCGTCTCCAATGGAGTGTTCTATGACGAGCTTAACGGGAGAGGGGAACAGGTTATAAAAAGCTTTCGCCATGATGAAAATGGTCGAATCCTGGTAAATTCTATAACCTTCGGGATGCCTGTAACTGATGCAGTTGATGGAAGCATTATCTGCAATCAGGAAATCGATGGGTACAAATTTGGATTGATTGAGTTTATAACAGAGAGAATCACAGTTTGGGACATCTATTTTTGAAAAGAGTTCGCTTACGGTAATCGGGGTCTCTGACTCGTAATTACAAGAGAATTGGTCATCTACACTAATTTCAATTTTCATTTTTAAACCTCATGGTATTTTTAAGACGCAACTTTTCATGTTTTTGAATCTGGAGTTGAGGTCAAGTAAAATTTACATTTCCTGAACTTTGTGATACTCTCTCGAAGGGGCAGAAAATAGCGGAATAAAGCCTTTTTTTTATTGACATAAAACCCATCTAAAAGGAGTTATAGCCGGTAAAAAAAATAAATGTCGGGGCGTGCTCAGAAATCCAGCATCCCCGAAACAAGGAGACGTGATGCAAACGCAAGAGCTTGACCAAATCATTGCCAAGTATCATAACAAAAAGGGCTCACTCATTCCGCTGATGCAGGAAGCGCAACGTTTGGAGGGATTTCTTTCCCGTGAAACGATGCAATATCTTGCTGATCATACCGGTGTTGCCGTTGCTGACATCTATGGTGTCGCAACATTCTATTCCATGTTTCGCCTTCGTCCGCAGGGTAAGCATACGATACGTGTCTGCAAAGGAACTGCATGTCATGTATCAGGTGCAAATGCCCTAATAAAGGGACTGAGGGATTATTTGAAACTCGAGTCAGACCAGGATACCTCAGAAGATGGTATTTTCACTGTAATGGAAGTTGCCTGCCTGGGTTGCTGTAGCTTAGCGCCTGTCATCATGATCGATGATGCTACCTATGGGACCCTGAACGCAGACCTGCTTCCGGCAATCTTGGAAAAGTACACATTTTAAGGGAGGTAAAAATTGGCACAGTTTCAAATTAAAGTAGGTTTGGCAAGTTGTGGTTTTGCTGCAGGTGCAGGTGAAGTTTATACGGCAATTGAGAAATTGCTGGCAGAACAGCCTTCCATTCCGGCAAAACTGACACAAGCAGGTTGCATTGGTCTCTGTTTCCAGGAACCACTCGTGGAATTATCCGGTGAAGGAATGGAAACGATTACATATGGGAAGATGACTGCGGAGAATATCACTCCATTCATACTTGCCTATGCAGAAGGAAAACCCCTGAATGAGAATAAGGTTCTTGCATCTGCTTCAGAAGGCACTGAAAACAAGAACTTCCAAAGTCAGACACGCATCGTGCTTCGCAACTGTGGTGTGATCGACCCTGAATCCATTGATGCAAGCATAGCACAGCATGGCTATGAAGCACTGAAAAAGGTTCTGACCACAATGACACCCTTGCAGGTGATCGATGAAGTCCAGCAATCAGGTATTCGAGGACGTGGCGGCGCAGGTTTCCCAACAGGTTTGAAATGGAAATTTGCCCATGACGCTAAAGGCGATAAAAAGTACATTATCTGCAATGCTGATGAAGGAGACCCGGGTGCTTTCATGGATAAAAGCATCCTGGAAGGTGACCCGCACAGTGTGGTGGAAGGCATGATCATCGGTGCCTATGCTATTGGAGCTGATGAAGGTTATGTCTATTGCCGTGCTGAATATCCGCTGGCGATCAAGAGATTGATCAAGGCAATCGCACAGGCTGAAGAGAAAGGATACCTGGGCGAGAATATCATGGATACGGGTTTCCGCTTTGAGCTTCATATCAAGGAAGGTGCAGGTGCATTCGTCTGCGGAGAAGAGACTGCGCTCATGGCTTCCATCGAAGGCAAGCGAGGCATGCCGAATATCCGTCCTCCATTCCCTGCGCAATCAGGTTTATGGGGAAAACCAACCAATATCAATAACGTGGAGACATGGGCGAATATCCCATGGATCATCAATAATGGTTCTGCCGCCTATGCTGCATACGGAACCGAAAAAGCCAAGGGTACAAAGGCATTTGCCCTGGCAGGAAAGATTCGTAACAGCGGCGTGATCGAAGTTCCAATGGGTATGAGCCTGAGGGATGTGATCTACAAGGTCGGCGGCGGTATGAAGACTGAGAAGCCATTCAAGGCTGTGCAGATGGGTGGTCCTTCCGGTGGCTGTATCCCTGAATCACTGATTGATACAGTCGTAGATTATGATTCTATCAATAAAACTGGAGCAATCATGGGTTCCGGCGGCATGGTCGTCATGGATACTGGAACCTGCATGGTCGATATTGCCAAGTTCTTCCTGAATTTCACCCAGAATGAATCCTGTGGGAAATGCACATTCTGTCGTGTCGGAACCAAGCGCATGCTGGAAATCCTGACACGCATCACACAGGGAAAGGGGAAAATGGAAGACTTGGATACACTCATGCTCCTTGCCGAGAATATTCATAAAACATCATTATGCGGATTAGGTCAGACAGCACCTAATCCAGTTCTTACCACACTCAAGTATTTCCGTGATGAATACGTTGCACACATTGTGGATAAGCGTTGTCCTGCCGGTGCATGCGAAGCATTGATCCGTTATGAGATCGATCCTGAGAAGTGCGTTGGCTGTACTGCTTGTGCTCGCAAATGTCCTGTGAAATGCATATCCGGAACTGTCAAGCAACCGCATGTAATCGATCAGGAAGCCTGTATCAAATGTGGTGCCTGCTATCAGACATGTAAGTTCGATGCAATTCGGAAAGGGTGATAAGGAGAAGAATGATGTTAACAGTAAAATTAAACGGTAATAACATACAGGTTGAACCTGGGAAGACCATTCTCCAGGTAGCAAAGGATCATGGGATCTATGTCCCGACTTTATGCCATGACGAAGAACTTCATCCTTATGGCTCCTGCTGGGTTTGTGCAGTGGAAGTGAAAGGCAGAAGAGGTTTTGTCACTGCCTGCGGTACGGAAGTTCTGAACGGTATGGAAATCGAAACAGATAATGAAGCGATTCGTAATGCACGCAAGATGGCTCTCGAATTATTGCTTTCCAATCACTATGCTGATTGCGAAGCCCCCTGCAAGAATGCATGCCCTGATCATGTGGATGTCCAGGGCTATGTATCACTCATTGCCAACGGACAATACCATGAAGCAGTAAAAGTGCTGAAGGATACACTCCCGATGCCTTTGTCGATTGGTCGTGTATGCCCGGCGTTCTGTGAAAGGGAATGCCGTCGTCAGATCGTTGAAGAATCTGTAGCCATCCGTCAGTTGAAACGGTATGCAGCTGACCAGGATTTGAACGATGCCTGGTCATACAAGCCTGAACGTGACACCCTGAAAGGGAAGAAGGTTGCTGTCATCGGTGGCGGTCCGTCCGGACTGACATGTGGCTTCTACCTTACAACCAAGGGATACGACGTTGATGTGATTGAAGGCGCACCTGCTGCTGGTGGTTGGCTTCGTTACGGAATTCCTGAATATCGTCTTCCCAAAGCCATTCTCGATAAGGAAATCGAGTTAATGTGCTGCAATGGGATGAAAATTCATACAAATCATGTCTTGGGACGTGATCACAAATTGTCTGACCTTTCCAAAAAATATGATGCCGTATATGTGGCAATCGGTGCCCAGAAAGCTGTTCCCATGCCTGTGCAGGGAAGTGATTTGGAGGGTTGCTACCTCGGTGTTGATTTCCTCAAGGATGTAGCCTTGGGTAAACAGGTGCAAATGGGGAAGAAGGTGGCGGTCGTCGGCGGTGGCAACACAGCTATCGATTGTGCCCGCACAAGTGTCAGACTGGGTGCTGATGTGACGATCATTTATCGTCGTACCAGGGAGGAAATGCCTGCTGAACCATTCGAAATCGAAGCAGCAGGACACGAAGGTGTTCATTTCCATTTCTTGACGAATCCTGTTGAGTATCTTGGCAATAATGGCATACTCACCCAGATCAAGATGGAAAAGATGGCACTCGGTGCTCCCGACAGCAGCGGCAGACGCCGTCCTGAACCAACAGGTGAGCATTTTATTGAAGAATTTGATATGGTTATTGCAGCCATCTCCCAAGTTCCGGACATTGAAGTCTTTGCTGACCAGGATAACTATATTGAAGGAAAGCAATTCCCATTGAGCAGATGGTCAACGGCTCTTGCTGATGAAGATACCATGTACATGAATCTTGGTAATGTCTTTGCCGGCGGTGATTTCAGACGTGGTGCAGCAACTGCGATCGAAGCAATTGCCGATGGTCGTAGAGCTGCTGAAATGATCGATCTGTTCCTACAGGGAATGGAATTGAAGAAACCAAGGGAAAGATTCGATTCCAAGAAAGCTGCAAAAGTCAAGGATGTATTGCCTGAAGTCTATGCGCAATATGAGAAGATCACCCGTGCTGAGATGCCGGAAATTGAAGTCAAGAAGGCAATGTCCACCTTTACCGAGGTAGAACTTGGCTTCAACCAGGAATCAGCCCATAAAGAAGCCGACCGCTGTCTGGAATGCGGATGCCAGGTAAATGAAACCTGTTACCTTCGCAAATATGCGACCGATTATGATGCAAGCGTTGAATTGCTTGCAGGTGATAATGGCAAACACCCCGTGGATGAATCGCATCCGTTCATCAGGAGAGATGCGAACAAGTGTATCGTTTGCGGCAGATGTGTCCGTGTATGCGCCGAAGTTCAAGGCGCAAATGTCCTCGGTTACATGTATCGTGGGTTCCCAAGCATGGTTGCTCCTGAATTTGGCGATAGCCTGACCAAGACAACATGTGAATCATGCGGTAAATGTATCTCTGTATGCCCTGTTGGCGCTTTAACAGAGAAGAATGTCAATTACAAGATGAATCCTCTGTGTAAGACAGAAACACTTCAGAATTGCGGTAATTGCGGAACCGGCTGCTTCATTAATGTGGAATCCGAGACGCAGACAGTCACACGCATCACACCACCATGTAATGATAATGACTACGATTCATATTCTTCCGGAAATTACTTCAATGGAAGAAATATATGCTTCTATGGTCATTTTGGCTGGCAAGCGATGGAAGCACCGAATCGTGTGCATGTCCCGCATATCCGTAAAGGTGATAAGTGGGAGAAGATATCATGGGAAGAAGCAGCAGCTCTTGTGAATGAGAAAGCAGTTGTTGCCAGGAATCACCAGGTATTCGTATCCCCAAATATCTCAAATGAAGAGATTCTCATGCTAAAGGACGTTTCCGATAATCTCAAGGCTGATATTTCCTGTCTTGGTTATCCGGGTCTGTTCACGGATCAGTTTATCAATACATCAATTCTGCCCCGTTCCTTTGACGAGCTGAAGGATTGTGATACAATCGTTATCATTGGTACGATTAGTCATACCTTGCGCACGATGTGCAGGCTTCAGCAGCGTAAAGGAAAGAAACTGGTAGTTGTAGAACCGAAGGAGATTGCCTTCAATCGCTTTGCTGATGCAAGGTATGATAGAATCCAGGATTTTGCCCGTGATATTGAGAAATACTCACGTTCTTTCTTCATCTATAGTATTCATTATACTGCTGAAGAAACGATCCTCAAGTTCTGGAGAAATTCTTCCTGGTATTCTGATTTCAAGACAGGAACCGGAATCATGGCAACATCAGAGTGGTCAAATCTGAACGGCATCCTTTCCCTCGGCATTCAACCGGAAAAGGTCGAAAATGCTGAATTCCAGTTGTATTATGGACAGACACCTGCCATTTCTTCAGGTGTGCAAAATGTCTTCCAGGTTGCTTTCCTGACTCACATGGATGAATCCATACCTGTTGACATGATACTGCCTCTTCCATCCTATCTCGAGATGGAAGGTACGAGCTACAGTGATGAAGGAAGGCTTGTCCGTTATCACAATCCGAAACGCTCACTGCTTCATGCCACGATCCTCAGCATGTTCGTGGAACTTGGGTGGATTGCACCGATCATGTCAGAACCGCAAAACTGGTTAAACCGCACCGAAAAATACTTCAATGAACTGGTGAAGACCGATTTATCCTTGGAGGAATTACGCCAGGCTCTTGGAAAGATCACGAATGTGAAGACGTCTGTGATTAAGAATAGAGGTCAGGCTCGGGCGGAGATGAAGAAACTCAAAGAAATGACCCATAAATAATATACGTTGATATATCTGGCATTCCCTGTTCTTGGAATGCCAGATATTTGTTATTAATCCCTTACTGGCAGGAGATCACATGGAAGACAAAGCCTATCCCCGTTCGTGGATATGGATGGATTTTCTCATTCCCTCTTTGATACTGGCTATTACTACAATCCTATTTCGTATTTTCCCAATCGATATTGAAGTGTCAAAACACTTTTATCAGGCTGGGAGTGGATGGATACTGAAAGATTCCCACCTGTGGAATCTTTTTTATCATTTTGGGAATATTCCTGCTCTTCTGATGACGCTGTCAGCCCTTTTTCTTTTTGCATATAGCTTCCAAAAGCTGGGTATGGTTCAGTATCGAAAGATAGCCATATTCTTCATTTTGCTCATGATATTAGGTCCCGGGCTTGTTATCAATACATTCCTGAAAGACCACTGGGGAAGACCGAGACCAAGAGATATCGTGGACTTTGGAGGTAAGGCTCAATACGAAAAGGTGCTATCCATCGATAGGGAAAGCCATGGCAAGAGCTTTCCATGTGGACATGCATCCATGGGATTCTACCTGTTTGCTCCATTCTTTACCTTCAGGAGAAAACATCCGGTTCGTGCGACATTCTTCCTTCTGCTGGGTCTGGTCATGGGTGGTTTGATAGGTTATGCACGAATTGTGCAGGGAGGTCACTTCCTTTCGGATGTCATCTTCACAGGAGGGCTGATGTACATGATAGCAGCCTTCATCTTCTACCTGTTGAATCTACACGAATTTCTGATGTATGTACCCAAGGAGGAAGTCACACCTGCCAAAGTTCAATGGATGCAGGTTGCCGTTCTCTTC
>Ga0116170_10003324_pt1 | contig 15075 bp, 13 predicted proteins | sample AD_JPNHW1_MetaG_FD_89797 | JGI IMG/M metagenome (GOLD analysis project Ga0116170, IMG submission 89797) | Active sludge microbial communities of municipal wastewater-treating anaerobic digesters from Japan - AD_JPNHW1_MetaG | ecosystem: Engineered > Bioreactor > Anaerobic > Digestate | place...
GATCCGCAGATAGTAAACCTCGTAATCTATGGCGTTGAGGGCCGCGATTATGTGAAGAACAGCGATGGAACAGTGAGCTATCCCGAAGGGCAGGAAGCTTCCACCGTGCCTTACACCGCGCAGCTTTCCTGCGGTACTTTGGGTAACTTCTTCCTCATGTATCCCATGGCGGGTACGGATCCCGCATCGCTTACGTGGGAACTGGAACAGAACAAGAGCGCGAAAACCTCCGTTGCGATGGGCTTCACCTTCGATAACAGCAGTGTAAAGACCGAATATACCGCCGTTACCAACGTGATTGAGCAGTATCTGCCCGGTCTGCTGTGCGGCAGCGTGGACCCCGCAACGGAAATCCCCACGTTCCTGCAGCGCCTTCAGGAAGCCGGGCTGCCGGAAATTATCGCCGCCAAACAGGCGCAGCTGGATACCTGGGCCGCGACAAAGTAAAGCCGGCACGCCTTGCCACAGCCGTTGACAAGCGATAATGGCAAACAGATTCCTTGCGGCGCGGAACAGGTTGTCTGTCCCGCGCCGCAAACATCGTGTTCAGTTAACTTAACCCGCGTTATTCGACTTTGATGAAGATTTGGGGTATGCACATGGGAAAGCGCAGGGGAAAACGCCTCGCCAAGACCGGCCCGCTGCTTTTAATCGCGGCGCCGGGAATCCTGTATTTGCTGATGAATAACTATCTGCCGATGTTTGGCGTATTTCTGGCGTTTAAAGACTATAACTACGTGAAGGGTATTTTTGGAAGCGACTGGAACGGTTTTGATAATTTCCGTTTTCTTTTTAAAACCCACGACGCATGGGTGATGACCCGCAACACACTGCTATATAACGCCGCCTTTATCGTGATCGGAACAATCGCGGCGATCTTTATTGCCATTTTAATTTATGAGCTGGGGGAGAAGCGCCGGGTGAAGCTTTTCCAATCCGCATTGATGCTGCCCAACTTGTTTTCTTGGGTGGTGATTGGCTTTATCGCATACGCGTTCTTAAACGCCGACACGGGATTTATCAATAATACATTGCTAAAATCCTTTGGCGCGGAGCCGATCAGCTGGTATTCCACCCCCGGCCCGTGGCCGGTGATTCTGCTCATAACCTACCTGTGGAAGTATGTCGGCTATTTTTCAATCGTTTATATCGCAAGCATAGCCGGAATTGATAAAAGTGTGTACGAAGCCGCGCAACTGGACGGAGCGAGCAAGATGCAGCAGATTATGCGCGTTACCCTCCCACTGCTGAAGCCGACGATTGTCATTATGACGCTGATGGCAGTCGGACGTATTTTCTATTCTGACTTCGGGTTGTTCTATCAGGTGCCTCAAAACTCTGGCCGGCTGTTTGAAGTGACCCAGACCATCGACACCTATGTGTACCGCGGCCTGATGGAACTGCATGACGTTGGTATGTCCGCGGCCGCAGCGCTGTATCAGTCGATCGTTGGCTTCCTGCTGGTAATGGGCGCAAATGCCCTTGTGCGCAGGCTGGATAATGAAAATGCGTTATTTTAGGAGGGAACCATGAAACGCCCGCATAATGATGTGAAACGCTTTCAAAGATTCGCAACGGCAGCGCTTGCCATTCTGGCTGTTTTCGCGCTGCTGCCGATCCTCCTGATCGCGATTGCCTCGGTAACCGATGAAAACGTACTGGTTTCCTCGGGATACTCGTTTCTTCCTGCGAAACTGAGCCTTGACTCCTATTACTACATGGTGAAGCAGAGCCAGATGATCCTTCGCGCTTATGGAATTACCATCAGCGTTACGCTACTGGGTACGCTGGGAAGCGTTCTGTTAACCACAACGCTTGCCTATCCAATGGCCAGGCCGGATTTTAAATACCGCAATTTACTTTCATTCTTCGTTTTCTTTACGATGTTGTTTAATGGGGGCGTCGTATCCTCCTACATTATGTGGACGCGCGTTTTTGCAATTAAAAATACGATATGGGCGCTGATCGTGCCGAATTATCTGGTAACGGCGTTCAACGTTTTTCTCGTCCGTAACTACTATACCAACAGTATCCCGCATGCAATGGTGGAATCCGCGCAGATTGACGGGGCAGGCGAGCTGCAGATTTTCTTCAAAATCATGCTGCCGATGGCCGTGCCGACAGTCGCGACGATCAGCCTGTTTACGGGTATGATCTACTGGAACGATTGGGTGAACGGTCTGTATTTCATTTCCGACGCTAAAATGTACGGGCTGCAGAACCTGCTGATCCGCATCATGAACAACATCCAGTTCCTGAAGGTGAGCAGCAATACGGCGTTGCTGGGCACACAGAATATCGACCTGCCCGGATCATCGGTCAGAATGGCTATGGCAATGATTGGGATACTGCCGATCCTGATTCTTTTCCCGTTTGTGCAGAAGTATTTCGTAAAAGGCGTAGTGCTGGGCGCGGTGAAGGGATGACCTTATGGTCCCCTGAAACGCAGATCACGGAAAGCCCCTGAACCAATAGGGTCTGTACCGTTCACAATACCAACATAACGAAGAATGATCCGATAGACAGAGGAAGGGAGAATGATCCATGACAGTACAGCAAATTATTGACGGAATGATTAAAAAAACAGGCGTATCTCCGTTGCCGTATGAGAAGACCTGCGACCATCTGATGACCGGTAAACCCGATCAGGAGGTAACCAGAATCGTCAGCACCTTTATGGCGACGGTCGATGTGATCCGCAAGGCTGCCGAACTGGGCGCAGAATTTATTATCACCCACGAACCAACGTGGTTTACCGGTGCGGACGATACCGCGTGGCTGGCGGGAGACGAGGTGTACGAAGGAAAACTCGCGATGATCCGAGATGCGGGCATTGCGATCTGGCGCTTTCACGACCATATGCACATGGATCCCAACGATGGAATTTTTCGCGGATTCAGCGAGGAGATCGGGTGGGATCGGTATAGCATGGCGGAGGAAGAATGCCCCGCGTTTCCGGACGGAAAACACTTAAAAGGTTTTTACCAAATCCCGGAAACCACACTGGGCAACCTGGCAGATTTTTTAAAGCAGCGACTGAACATGCCGACGACCCGTTTGATCGGCGATCCGGAGATGCCTGTGGAGCGGGTAGCGCTGATGCCGGGCGGAGGGAGCCTTGGGTTGGGTTCGGAATCGATGCCGATGGATTGGCTTCGCAAATACAGGCTGGATGTGATGTTATGCGGTGAGGTGACGGAATGGACATTACCTGCGTACGTACGTGACGCGTATCAGCTTGGTCTGGCCAAAGCGATCATCATACTGGGGCATGAACGCAGCGAAGCATGGGGCATGAAACACCTTGGGGCGTGGATGAAATCCATTACCGGAGACATACCCGTTACTTATGTGGAGTCCGGGGAACCTTTCCAATACCGGTAAAGAAAGCGAGCCGCTCCCGCGCGTTTCACGGCTGAGACCGGCTTGTTAATTTTACGCAGATGTGATATGGGTAAAGGGAGGAAATTGATATGGCGGTTATCTCCTGTAATTTTTACTCTCGTGCAAGGGTTGGATTTCAAAGTTTTACGGCGATTCTACCGATAGACCCGCCGCCCGAAGGGCCGGGGCCACAACAGTATACCGAAGGCCCGTGGCCGACGCTATATCTGCTGCACGGATTCTCCGGCAACCGGAACGACTGGTTGCTGCGTTCGGATATAGAAACCTGGGCCGGGCAACGTGGCTGGGCAGTGATCATGCCGGACGGCGCGAACAGATTTTATCTGGATAATCCCGATATAGGCGAATACTACGGCGCTTATGTGGGGGAGGAACTGGTAGAGATTACACGCCGCATGTTTCCTTTTTCCCGCGAGCGGAAAGACACGGCGATCGGTGGTCTTTCCATGGGCGGGTTCGGCGCGATACGGAACGGGCTTTTTTATGCAGACACCTTTGGCTCGATCCTTGGGCTTTCTTCGGCACTGATTACTGAAGAGGTTGCCGCCATGACACCGGAAACCGGCGGTAACGCGATAGCGCCCTACGGTTATTTTCGACATACGTTTGGGGACCTTACCAGCCTGCCGGGCAGTGACCGTGACCCACGACATCTGGCTAAGATGCGGCTGGCGGAGGGAAAAGCGCCACGATTGTTCCTGGCCTGCGGTACGGAAGATTTCCTGTATACACAGAATATGGACTTCCACACATATCTGGATCAGATTGGGTATGCGCACGAGTGGTGGACTCGTCCCGGAGTTCATAATTTCGAGTTCTGGAACCAGGCTGCGCCGGCTGCGATGGACTGGTTAAAACTGGGATGAAATCAGGCAAAGCGAAAAAGTGGTTTCGACTGAACGGGGTGAATTACACATGAACGTACAGATGGAAAAAATCATGACCCTGCATGTACGGGTCGCACAACCGCAAAGGGTCGGGCAGACCTCTGAGGGAATCCTGACAATCATCCCTATTATCGGAGGCACGTTTGAAGGTGAGCGACTCTCGGGGCGTGTATGCTCCGGAGGAGCGGACTGGAACGTAACTGTTTCGGACGTATTATGTCATGTATTGGCACGATACTGGATTGAAACGGATGACGGCGTTGTGATTGCCGTTGAAAACGAGGGCTGGCTGGATTTGCTCCATCAGGACGCGGCGCTGCGTACAACGCCTCGCTTTTCATGCGATCTGAAAGGCCCGTATGCATGGCTGACACGTGGCGTTTATGCTGGCGAGTTGCGTGGCGAAGGTGAAAACGGGGTAACGATTGTTGTATGGAAACTTGGTTAGCGCATAATAAAAACAACGGAGTGTCACTCGGTTGACAAACAAGGTCTGTCATGCTATTGTGTGAATACTGAAGCCGTGAGGTGAACACGATGGCAACGCTTAAGGAAGTGGCGGAAAAGGCAGGGGTTACGGTTACCACCGTATCCCGGATGCTGAACAAACCGGATAAGGTGCATCCCTCTACGATCAAACGTATCCAGCAGGCAATGCGGGAGTTGGATTATCAGCCTAACGAGATTGCCCGTTCCCTGTCTAAAAAAACGAGCAACATGATCGGCCTGATCGTACCTTCGGCCCGCAATGCCTTTTTCGCTAAAGTGATCGACAGTATGGAGCATTACACGACGGCCTGTGGGTACAAGCTGCTGCTGTGCGTTTCCAACCATGAGCGGAAAAAGGAAATCGAGTACTTTTCCATGCTGCGCGCCAACAAGGTGGCAGGGGTAATTATCGCCAGCCATACGCAGGATATCGCCGAAAGCGTCTCGTTTGACGCGCCTATCATTTCGATCGACCGTATCATTTCCCCCAGTATATCCGCCGTTTGCTCCGATAACTACAGCGGCGGGCAGCTCGCCGCGGAACTGCTGATCCGAAAAGGCTGCAGGCGGATTGCATATTTCAGCGGTGGCGTCACGCTGAAGGGGTTAAGCGCTTCGCTGCGACAGCAGGGTTTTGAACAGGTTCTGCGGCGACATGGCATAGAACCCATCATCCAGACCCATCTGGAGGATCGTTTTATTTCCATGAAGTATCAGGATATTATCGCCGCGTTCTGGGAAAGTCACCCCGACATTGACGGCGCGTTCTGCTCCAACGATATCCTCGCGGCGGAGTTAATCCGTTTCGCCACGAAGAACGGGATCGCTGTGCCGGATCAGCTTCGCGTGATCGGTTATGATGATATCGATCTTGCGGAATTGTATACTCCCTCCATCACGACAATACGGCAGTCGGTGGAGGACATCAGCCGGTTTGCGGTGGAAAGCATCGTACATTTTAACGACCGGCCTTTACCCTCTCAGACGATCTTTCCCGTTCACCTGATCGAACGCGAAAGCACTTGATTCGATACGGGAATAATGTGCTGCGGGATAATGAACGATAAGTTCGTTGTCATACGCAGCGCTTTTTGATGGAAGACGGGATTTACTCTTTCTTTGAAACAATGGGCGCTGGAAGCGGCATTTCTTAATAAGAAAAAATATGGAATTGAATCTTTCTTGGATAGAACCTTGATTATTTTCATAATATAATGTCAAACGGTTGACATTAACATCGGCCCGGGTTATAATCAGACTATATTACGGCCCGAACCACAGGGGCGTGAAAAAGTATAAGGAGGATCCATCCATGAAAAAGAGTCGGTTTCTTGCGCTCGTACTCACCCTGCTGATGCTGACCACCATGGTTTCCGTGGGCGCAACAGCGGAAGGCGAGGTTAAGCTGACGTATTACAGCACCTCGGCCGAAGTCAACTCCATGTTTGAAGAAATGTTCGCCAAGTACCATGAGGAGAACCCGAACGTAACCATCGAGCTGATCCCCACCGGCGTCGGCATGGGCCAGCAGGAGCAACTGCAGTCGCTGTATGCTTCCGGCAACGCGCCTACCTTTATGAACATTGATCCCGCTAATATTCTGGATTATCAGGATAAACTGGTTGTGTTTGACGAAAACACGGACTGGTTCTCCAACCTCAACCCCGGCGCGATCGAAGCCGGACGTGTGGACGGTAAAGTGTACGGCTTGCCCTTCTCCACGCAGGGTTATGCGCTGTGCTACAACAAACGTGTGGTGGAGTCCGTGATCCCCGGCTTTGATCCGGCCACCATCAACACGCAGGACGCGCTTCGCACCTTCTTTGAAACGCTGGATGCCGCCGGGGTGCCCCCGACGATGATCCACGGCGCGAACTGGTCGGTGGGCTGCCATTACCTCGGTCTTGTGTATGCTGTGCATGGCAAGGATACCGAGAGCGGTAACAAGTTTATCGAAAGCCTGATCGACGGCACGCAGGATATCGCGGCCGATCCTCTCTTCCAGGGTTACATGGACACCTACGACATGCTGGTGAAGTACAACTACCGCAAGGATGATCCGCTGGTTGGCGACATCAACGCGGACGATCAGGCGTTTGCCAACGGCGAATGCGCCACCTTCTTCATGGGCGACTGGATGTGGTCCATCATCGGCACGCTGGAAAAGAAAGATATGGATTACGGTTATATGCCCCTGCCGTGGAGCAACGACCCCACCGCGTTCGGCAATAACGAGGCTGTTGTGTCCATGCCGAAAGTAATGTGCATCGACGCTTCCCAAAGCACGCCTGAGCAGCAGGCTGCCGCCATGGATGTGCTCAAGTGGATGCTGACTTCCGCTGAAGGACAGGAGTATTTTATTAACGCAGGCTTCTCCATGCCCTACAACAATGTTCGCAAGGACGCCGTTTATAACACCATGACGCAGTCCATCGCCGCCTATTCCGCTGCCGGTAAAACCATCAATATCGGCTGCTTCACCTACCTCACCGGCGATGCGTGGGCGAAAACCGGCGACATGATGCTGAAGTACACGGTTGGCGCGATTGACCGCACCGAGCTGGCCCAGGAGATCAACGATTTCTGGAAGACGCAGAAAAAACACTGATCCCGCTAAAGTTCAAGCGGCGTCGGCGCAAACGCGCCGACGCCGCAGTTACAATACCGAGGGAGTGAACCCCGATGAGAGAAAGCAGTCTGGTCAGGCGCGGCGGTTATTTTTTAGCCTTTAATGGATTAACCCTGTTCTCTTTCCTGTGCGTACTGGTGATTCCTTTTATTTACGGATTTATCCTTACGTTTACGAACTGGAACGCGATTTCCGATGCGTATGATTTTGTGAGTCTGCAAAACTATCTGACTGTGTTTTCGGATAAGGAATTTCTGCGCCAGTTCCTGATTACGCTGAAATATGTTGTGGTCTCGGCGGTGCTGTGCAATATTTTCGCATTTACGATCGCCTATTTTCTCACCAGCGGTATGCGGGCGCAGAACTTTTTACGCGGCGGTTTCTTCGTGCCCAACCTGATCGGCGGCATTATCTTGGGTTATATCTGGAAGTTCATGTTTGCTAACGTACTGACTCAGGTTGGCAAAACCTTTGGGATCGCGTGGCTGAAAACCTCGTTTCTCACCAACCCCGACCGTGCGATTTGGGCGATGATCATCGTTACCGTTTGGCAATACGCGGGTTATTTAATGATGATCTATATCGCTGGATTTGTGGGAATTCCCAAAGATGTGCAGGAAGCGGCGGATATCGACGGTGCGTATGGCCTCCGCAAACTTTTCCGTGTTACGATTCCGCTGATGGTTCCGTCGTTTAACATCTGTATTTTTATCACGCTGTCGCGTACCTTCATGGCCTACGACCTCAACCTGTCGCTGACCAATGGCGCGCCATACGGCTCTACCCAGCTTGCGGCCATGCATGTATACCAGAAAGCGTTTATGTCCAAGCAATTCGGGGTTGGGCAGGCGGAGGCCATCGTACTGTTTGTGGTGGTAGCGCTGATCTCCGTAACGCAGGTGATGCTGAATAAAAAGCGGGAGGTGGAGGTATGACCGTCCATCTGCGTAAAAGATACTGGGGGCGCACTGTATTCGTTTTTGCGCTGCTCATTCTTTTTCTGGTTCCGTTTTATCTGGTGCTCAACAATTCTTTCCGTTCTACGGAACTGTTCGTCTCATCGCCGTTTCAGCTCACAGACAGCCTCGACCTGAAAAATTATGTGGACGCCTTTACCAAAATGCGTTTCATGAACGGTCTGGAAAATTCGGCGATGATCACGCTGTGCAGTGTTGCGGTGATCCTGATTACCGCCTCCATGTCTGCGCACTATCTGGTTCGAAATCATAACCGCCTTACCAGCGCGATCTTCGGCGTAATGGTCGCTTCGATGATCGTGCCCTTTCAGGCGGTTATGATTCCGCTGGCGAAAATTTATGGCTCCATGAACCTTTACAATAACCCCTGGACACTGATATTCTTCTATATGGGATTTGGGCAGGCATTCGCGGTCTTTATCTTTCACGGGTTCATCAAAGGCATACCGGTGGAACTGGAGGAAGCGGCTCTGATTGACGGTTGTGGGAGACTTAAGAACTTTTTCAGAATCGTTCTGCCCAACCTGAAACCGGTTATGGTGACGGTGTTGATACTGGATGTGCTGTGGATCTGGAATGATTATCTCTTACCGAGCATGGTGCTGCTTTCGCCGGATCTGCGCACCCTGCCGCTTTCCACCTACAGCTTCTTTACCACCTACAGCGTGGATTACGCGCCGTTGATGGCCGGTCTGGTGCTTACGATTATCCCTGTGATTACGCTCTACCTGCTTTGCCAGAAACAGATTATCGAAGGCGTTGTGCAGGGAGCCATTAAGTAAGAGGTGTAAACGGATGGATTACCATATCGAACCCGAGGAAAGCCGGATTCGTTTCTTTGGCCGCACACTTTACGATAAAAAGCGTGCAGCGATGTTTTTTAACTGGACGGCATCCGGCTTCGAGATGAAATTTCAGGGCCGAAAGGTCGAAATGGAAGCGGTCACGTTTGGCGACGGTTATCCTGGGGAAGGCGATAACCTGCCATGGCTTGCGGTATTTGTGGATGATGAGGCGGAGCCGAAAACCCTGCTGAAACTGCAGGAGGGAACGCGCCGCTATACGCTGTTTGAAAGCGACACACCGCAAATCCATACGCTGCGCGTTGTCAAACGATCCGAAAATTCAAAAGGGCGCTCGGGAATCAGCATGCTTTCGCTGGAGGGAGAATTACTGCCCCGCCTGCCCGCACAGCCGCGCCTGAAACTGGAGCTGATCGGGGATTCCATTACCTGCGGCTTTGGAAACGATATGGCTGCCGATGAAACGGTGTTTGACACAGCCAAAGAAAACGGGTTAACGGCATATGGCGCGGTCGCGGCCAATCTGCTGAACGCCGATTACCAGTGCATCTGCATTTCCGGCATTCCGCTTTGCTGGGCCAGCGACCCCGCCTATCGGCTGATCCTGCCTGACTGCCCCGGCTTTGTGCCGCCGGTACGCTCTATGGAGGATTTTTACGCCTACGCCGACCGCAACCATGAGGAGGCCATGGGGAAGACCGATGGGTTTACTCCGTGGGCATTTGAAAAGTTTCAGCCTGATGCGATTGTGGTGAATTTGGGTACCAATGACGGGTTCAGGCTGCGCGTATCCGGTTGTACACAAGAGGAAGAAGCGCATTTTACCCACAGGTATCAGGATTTCCTGCATCAATTGCGCCGCCTGAACGGGGCGAATCCGGTAATTGCATGTACGCTGGGGTCCATGGATTACTACCTGTATGACGCGATAGAAAAAGCAGTGGACGCGTACCGGAAGGAAACCGGCGACGGAAGAATCTTTTGCATGAAATTCGCGCCGATTGACCCGTGGAACGAGGGCTTTGGCGGGTTGGGACACCCCAACACAAAAACGCAGATCAGAATGGGCCATGAGCTGGCAACCGCGTTAAAACCATGGCTGACCGGGGAGGTAACTTTATGATGAGCTGGACCCACAATACGGAGAAAAACTGGATTCCCCCGGAACTGCCGGCGGAAATTCCGCACGGCGATATGCCCGGGGACAGTATCCATATTGGAGAGACCCATCGGCAAAAGGCGAATGTGATTTTTCCGGAACTGCTTTCGATACTCTCAGAGATGCAGGCGACGAATCCTCACGAGCGCGCGGTCATTTCGGTTTGCGGCGGATCTGGCGTCGGCAAATCGGAAACCGCTTCACTGCTTGCGTATTACTTTCGCTCATTAGGGGTAGGCAGTTACACGCTCAGCGGCGATAATTATCCCCGCCGGATTCCGCTGTATAACGATGCGGAACGGATGCGTATTTATCGACTGGGCGGCATGAAAGGGCTGGTCGCCAACGGTGTTTATACCCCGGAGCGCGGCGAAATCGCGCGTGCGTTGCAGGCAGAAGAACGGGATGCGGACCCGTCGCTTACAACGGAATATCCGTGGCTGAAAGTGTATCAGCGCGAGGGGCGTACCTCGCTGGCCGGATACCTCGGTTCACCCGCCGAACAGGATTTTGAGGAACTGAACGCGATTGTTTCGCAATTTAAAAACGGCACGCAGACAATTGCCCTGAAACGAATGGGGCGTGAAGAAACAGCCCTGTGGTATGAACCGGTTGATTTTTCCGGCATCAGGGTGCTGCTGATCGAATGGACACACGGAAACAGTGATCACCTGCATGGGGTGGATATTCCGATCCTGCTGAACAGTACGCCCAGCGAAACGCTGGCCTATCGCAAAGAACGCCACCGCGATGGCGGTACGGACAGCCCTTTTACTACGATGGTTCTGCAACTGGAGCAAAAGCAGCTGGAAATGCAGGCCGGTAAAGCCCGCCTGATTGTGGCGAAAACCGGCGAACTACTGCCTTACCGCGAGTATCGCAGGTTGATGGCGGAGGAATAAACATGAACACACCGGATAACGAAGCGCTTTCCTGCGGGCCGATGCTGAACGCTTACCCGGACAGTATAGGTGGCACGCTTGGTGATATTGTTGGCATTTTGCAGAAATCGGAACTGGCGCGCGCATTTTCTTCAGCGTATATCTTGCCCAGTCTGTTTAACACGGATTTGGACCGCGGCTTTTCGGTGATTGATTATGGCTTGAACGAGCAGTATGCTTCCAGAGAAGACCTCAACGCGCTCGATGCGCTTGGCATCGACCTGAAACTGGACTTTCTGCTCAACCATGCGTCGGTGCTTTCTCCGCAGTTTCAGGACATTTTGCAAAAGGGAGACGCCTCCCCTTACCGGGATTTCTTTATCGACTGGAACCGTTTCTGGCAGGGCCATGGAGAAATGACCGAGGGCGGGTATATCCAGCCGAATGAAACGGAAATTTGCGATATGTTTTTCCGCAAACCCGGCCTGCCGTTGCTGATGGTGCGCTTTCCCGACGGACACAGCGTGCCTTATTGGAACACGTTCTATCAGGAAGTGCGTTACCCGCGCGTGGATGAGCAGGACTTGATGCGCGTTGCCAAACTGCAGTATGCTTCCGCCCAAAAACTGGCCGCAGTTGTCAACAGCGCGCTGGATGCGGGAAAAACACCCGCAGGGATAGACTTTGGCCCATGGGAGTACGCGCGTCCCGCGGTAACAGACCTGTTGGAAAGCGGACGCAAATATCTGGGGCAAATGGACTTGAACATCCGGTCTCCCAAGGTGTGGGAATACTACGAGCAAACCCTTGTGATGCTTGCGGGCTATGGCGCGCGGATTGTGCGGCTGGATGCTTTCGCTTATGCGCCAAAAACGCCCGGTAAACGCAATTTTCTTAACGAGCCGGATACCTGGGAGCTGCTGGGCAGGGTGCGCGAAATCGCCGACCGGTATCATCTTACGCTGTTGCCGGAAATTCATTCCAGTTATGCTGAAAAAACGTATGAACGGCTGGCAGCGGAAGGCTATCCCTGTTATGATTTCTTCCTGCCGGGGCTGGTGATTGACGCGCTGGAACGTGCTGACGGCGACTTGCTGGCAGGCTGGGCGTGTGAACAGAAGAATAAGGGAATCCGTACCGTAACCATGCTTGGATGCCACGACGGCATACCGTTGCTGGACTTGAAGGGGCTTTTACCGGAAGGACAGATCGAAAAGCTGATTCAGGTTGTGGTCAGTCGCGGCGGACTGGTCAAGGACCTGCATGGGCAAAAGAATGTGTACTATCAGGTGAACGCAACCTATTTCAGCGCCCTGGGAGAAGACGAACGGAAAATGCTGCTGGCACGAGCACTCCATCTGTTCATGCCGGGTAAACCGCAGGTGTGGTATCTGGATTTGTTTGCGGGCCGCAACGATCTGGCTGCTGTACAGGGCGCAGGCGCGGCCGGACACAAGGAGATCAACCGTACCAACCTGTCCCGCGCGCAGGCAGAAGAAGCATTACAACGACCTGTTGTACGCGACCAGCTTACTTTGCTTCGCTTCCGTAACACCTGCCCCGCATTCGGTTTTGATGCGCAGATGGAAATTTCTCAACCAAAGAGCAATATGCTTTGCATTCAATGGAACCATCAGGGCTGCTCTGCCTTCCTGTCAGCTGACCTGCGTACATTCGCCTTTACGGTAAGCGGCACAGACACTGCCGGGATCGAAACCTGCGTGTATCAACAAGTCTGATTTTATCGCATTGTTCGGAACAAGGCGAATGCGTCGGATGGAACCACGGGATTTCTGCATTGTCGGGATAACTTAAAACAGAAATGATGGATGTAATATGAACTTCGAACGACTTACGCGCTATCTGGATTCGTTGCCGGAATGTTCTGGTATCCCGGCGGTGGATTGCATGATTACGCTTGGCTACGATACGGTGTACCGCCATGGCGCGGGCTACTCCGACGCGGCAAAAACCAAACCAGTCACACCGGATGACCTTTATTATCTCTATTCGGCTACCAAAGTAATTACGGTAACGGCAGCTATGCAGTTATGCGAGCAGGGGAAGCTGAACCTGTACGAATCGCTGGATACATATCTGCCGGAATACTCGGAAATGGTATACGCCGATACTTTCCAGGTGGGGCCATGGCCAGTTCGCTGGCCTACCCGTCAGGATCATCTTTGCAGAGCACAAAACCCGATTCGGATTCTCGATTTGTTTCGCATGACGGCCGGGATGTCCTACGACATCGAATCGGCGGAGATACAGGCAGCGCGGTGTGCCGGCAACTGCGGAACGCGTACGATGGTCGGGGCTTTCGCGCGGATGCCGCTCTTGTGCGAGCCGGGCACACGCTGGATTTACAGTCTTGCGCACGATGTATTGGGCGGCGTGATCGAGTCGGTTTCCGGCGAAACGCTGGGCGATTACTTCCGTAATCATCTGTTTGAACCGCTGGGTATTACAGATATGTATTTTTCGCTGGACCAAGGCAGCCGGGCACGCCTGAGCGCACAGTATGAAGCAGAGCCAATGACGCATGCTATCCGACCCGTTCCGCCGACCAATCGTTACCGCCTTACGGAGACATACGAAAGCGGCGGCGCGGGGCTGATCTGCACGGTAGATGCTTACAGCCGATTTGTTGCAGCGTTAAGCAACGGTGGCGTTGGAGCAACCGGAAAACGCATCCTTCAAAAAGAAACCATTGACGAAATGCGGAAAAATCATCTGGATGACCGGATGCAACAAGATTTTAACGCCTCCGGCAAATTGGGATACGGTTACGGATTGGGGTTGCGCACGCTGATTGATCCAACCGCGTCGAAAAGCCCGGTGGGTGAGTTTGGCTGGGACGGGGCGGCAGGCGCGTATGTGCTGATGGACCCGGAGCACCGGATTGGCATCTTCTTTGCCGAACATGTACTGGGGCTGGAAGAGAATTATCATGTGATTCATCCAATGTTGCGCGACCTGGCATATGATGCCATCCTGGGATAATACATCATGCTTTATATGACTGAATGATCATTATACGTACGCAGTTGAAGAATGGCATTGTGAAGGCGGATGAGGTCCCGGATCGGATTTATGAGTGTACAAAGGTTTGAAGAGTCTATGCAAAAAATCCGCCCGTCTCTTACCGAGACGAGCGGATTTTTCTGGCGGAGAGTTAGGGATTTGAATTATAACAGTATCATAAAACTAAATAAAGCGGTTTGATATAGAGTTGTTTGTAGTCAACAAAATCAAAGCATTTATATACTTGCAGAAAACCAGATACAACCAATTTTCAGCGACGTTGTGGTATGCGTTGTGGTATATAATCAGTTACAATATATAACCATTAACTACTACACCACTCATGTGCAAGGCGGTGCGTTTTACACGGCACTTCCTGTCGGTGTAGCGGGTTCCCTATGTTGTATATTACGATGGGGGATGCCCCTGCGGTGGCACGCTATCAGGCAGCGCCAGCCAAGCAGGGCCGCTTACCTTGCTGATTGTGCCGCCCCACAGGGCGGCTATCACGAGATAATCTCATTTTTAGAAAAAATCATACGCGGCAGGGGCGTTGCTGTTTGGTACGTAGGGGGGCGCATATTTCGCTATACTTCTTTGGGTGTCGGTAATGTCGTGTTACTTCCTTGTAGAGCGATTTCATGCGCCCATACGGAGAATTGCCCACCTCTGCCTGCTAAAAGCGCTTACATCGCCTTGCAAGAGCGCCTTTTGCTGACAGGTATGCGGTTCCCGTTCGTGCGAGATGCAAAAATGTTTGCTAAAATTACTAATTTGTGGTATTATCTCATCGGATAAAAATTCAATTTAGGGGAGAACAA